>Ga0272441_10006300_pt1 | contig 19984 bp, 20 predicted proteins | sample SSMProp6N_FD_193582 | JGI IMG/M metagenome (GOLD analysis project Ga0272441, IMG submission 193582) | Marine sediment archaeal communities from Little Sippewissett salt marsh, Falmouth, MA, United States - SSM-Prop-6N | ecosystem: Environmental > Aquatic > Marine > Wetlands > Sediment ... | reverse complement strand
CATGCATTCGGGGCAGCACTGAATTGGTATGCCGGCGGCATGCGCTCTATTTTCCTGCAGGACGCCAACAGCCTGGTGGTCAAGCCCGACCAACTGATCCGGATCCTGCGTCATCTTCGATCCCGATTTCCCTGGGTCGATCGGATCACCTCCTACGCCCGCTCGCACACGATTGCCCGCATCAGCGACGACCACCTGAGGCAGATGCGAGAGGCGGGACTGAATCGGGTCCACATCGGCCTTGAGTCTGGTTCGGACGCGGTGCTCAGCTGGGTCCGCAAAGGGGTGGATAAACGCACCCAGATCAAGGCCGGACAAAAGGTGAAAAAGGCCGGAATGGAGTTGTCCGAGTATGTGATGCCGGGACTGGGGGGCAAGGAGCTGTCTCGGGACCATGCCTTGGAAACCGCCGACGCCCTGAACCGGATCAACCCGGATTTCATCCGCTTGCGCACCCTGGCCATTCCCGACGGGATCCCCCTGGCCGAAGAACACCGCTCCGGGCGGTTTGTCAAGCTGAACGATATCGATATGGGCCGGGAGATCCGGTTGTTCATCGAAAGACTGGACGGTATTGCCAGCATGATCGTCAGTGATCACATCCTCAACCTGTTCGAAGAGATCCAGGGCCGTCTCCCCGAAGCCAAACCCGATATCCTTGCGATACTGGACCGGTTTCTCGATCTGTCACCCCAAGATCGATGCCGCTTTCAGGTTGGCCGACGGTTAGGCATTTTTTCGCGGCTGGTCGACATGAACAGCCCCAAAAGGCTCGCCAAGGTGGATGCCTTTTGCGCCCGGCACGGTGTCACGCCGGACAATGTGGATGAGATGGTCGATGAGATGATGAAGCGGTTTATTTAAATGGGACTCAACTACAGCTTCAAGGCCGCCAGAAAAAAAATCGACGCCCTCGATGCGCATGAACGGAAAATCCTCGCGGCGATCTGCCACGACATCCATGATGCCCAGAAAGCGTTAACGAAAAGGGCCACTCCGATCCTGGCGCGTTGCATGGCCGGCTGCCAGGGGCTTTGCTGCCGGAACATCCATCCCGCCGATATCATTACCGAGTGGGACCTGGTCTTCATCCTGGCCATGGCGCCGGCGATTGAAGACGCCGTGGCAGACTGCCTTGCCAAAGAAAGTTTTTTTCCTTCAGACTGCATTTTCCTTGAAAACGGCACCGGACCCTGCCTTTTCCCAGACAACCTGCGGCCGGAGCGCTGCATCATCTCCTTCTGCCGGGTGGAGCCCTCCGTGGAAAAAGAGATCGGCCGGGTGATGGGAGGCTTCAGTCGGCTGATTCGTTTTTTCATGTTCAGGCCGCTTCGCAGGCTGGTTGGATGGCTGAGACCACTTCATTCCGCCCACCACGACACCAACGGTTAAATTTTGACGGATTCGTAAAAATCCCGATATCTGCGTTACGCTTCATCCTTCGTCACTGCGGCGTACCGTATGTACGCCTCATTCCTCAGGATTCGCAAGCCTTGATCTCGGGCTTTTTACGAATTCGTCGGAAATGCGACTTTTTACGAGTTCATCAATTTTCTATCTTGGGTTGACAAGCCCAGGGCGATCCTATATATTCCAAAAAAACGATATGGAGAGACGTATGAAAGAGTTCATCCGCGTCATGAAGGCCGTTTCCGACCCCACCCGGGTCAAAATCTTGAAGATTCTGGAAAGACGCATGATGTGCGTCTGTGAACTTCAGACCTCCCTTGGTACCGCCCAGTCCACGACCAGCAAACATTTAAAAATATTGGAAGACGCAGGATTGGTAGCCTACCACAAAGATGGGCTGTGGGTAAACTACACGCTGGCCGACGGCCGCCAGAGTCCTTTTGCGGCATCTTTGCTCGGCAATCTGCGGCATTGGCTCAACGATGAGCCGGAAATATCGGCGCTCGTTGAAAAGACGGCCCACATCGACCGGTTTGAGATTTTGAACAGGAACTGATTTTGTTATCCCCTTAATATGACTAAATAGCGATATATAGAGTTTACCAATCCAGTTATTTGGAGACAGCCAGCATGAGTGAGGCACTATCATTAACCGGTCAAAATGAAACATTGGATGTTTCGCCGGACGATGTTCAGCCAGAACCCAGCCTGATCGATTGGAAGGGCATCTGGAAACCACTGACGCTGATCGTCACCGGCTTCTTGCTGTTTTTTTTTCTCCCCATTGACAGCGCTCGTTTTTCCCATTCGGTGATCGAGTCCCTTGCCCTTGCCAAGTGGTATGCCCAGGAGCATGTCCTGCTCTGTTTGGTCCCGGCTTTTTTTATCGCCGGTGCTGTAGCGGTATTCGTGTCCCAGGGATCGGTGATGAAATACCTGGGCGCCGGTGCCAACAAGGTAATCTCTTACGGTGTGGCCAGTGTGTCTGGCTCCGTCCTGGCGGTATGCTCCTGCACGGTGCTGCCACTTTTCGCGGGTATCTGGAAGCGTGGCGCCGGGCTGGGGCCGGCCATTGCCTTTCTCTATTCGGGGCCTGCCATTAACGTCCTCGCCATCATTCTCACCGCCCGCATCCTGGGGCCTGAAATCGGTGCTGCGCGTGCTGTTGGGGCGGTCGTTTTCAGCATCGTGATCGGGCTGTTTATGCACCTGATGTTCAGGAAGGAGGAAACGGCCAAGGCCGCCGCCGCCATGTACATGCCGGAGACGGAAGTCGAGCGGCCCTTGTGGCAGACCACCATCTTGTTTGCCTCCATGGTGGGCTTGCTGGTTTCGGCCACCTGGGGCCGGCCGGAACAGGCCGGCAGTTTCTGGGCAGCCGTGTTCACCGTGAAATGGCTGTTGGCCGGAGGGTTTGCAATGCTGCTGGGCGTCCTGATGGTTCGCTGGATGGGCGTAAAGCGCTACAAACTGATCCTCTCCGGCGTGGCTGTCTTGATCTCGGCGCTGGCACTTCCCCGTACCCCCTGATTGCCTTCTCGGTGGGTTTGATCGCTTTTGTCATGCTGCTGACCACCACACGGGGGGAAACCGAGTCCTGGTTCATGGCCTCCTGGGATTTTGCCAAACAGATCATGCCATTGTTACTTGCCGGAGTGCTGGTGGCCGGGTTGCTGCTGGGGAGGCCAGGCGCGGAGGGCCTGATTCCCTCGACGTGGATCAGCGGTTTGGTTGGGGGAAACTCGTTATGGGCCAACCTGTTCGCCTCGGTGGTGGGTGCATTCATGTATTTTGCAACCCTTACCGAAGTGCCCATCCTTCAGGGGCTCATCGGTGCCGGTATGGGAAAGGGACCCGCTCTGGCCCTGCTGCTGGCTGGCCCGGCATTGAGCCTGCCCAACATGCTGGTGATCCGCAGCGTGTTGGGGACGAAGAAAACCGTCGCTTTCGTTTCCCTGGTGGTCACTATGGCCACGATCAGCGGTCTAATTTTCGGACATTTCTTTTAAAAGGAGAAGGATATGGATATCAAAGTACTGGGGCCGGGGTGCCCGAAATGCCAGCAGACGGAAAAGATCGTCACGGATGCCGTTGCCGAAAGCGGTATTGAAGCAACAGTGGAAAAAGTGACCGATGTCATGGAAATTGCCGGATACGGGGTCTTCGGAACACCGGCGGTGGTGGTGGACGGGGAGGTCAAGTCCGTGGGCAAGATTCCCAAAAAACAAGAGGTCCTCGGTTGGATCCGGTAACCGCCCGGCAGCGGATGGAAAGTGTAGATTTCATGCAGCGACCCATCTATCGATGTGTCTTAATAATTTCCCTGGTGTGGGCCGTGATGATTTTCGGGACGGCATCCACGGGCATCGCTGATGCCGGGATCGATTTTAACACGCTCCCGGTCAGGGGGACGGTGACCATGATCGACCTGGGAGCCAAGAAATGCATGCCATGCAAGATGATGGCACCCATCCTTGAAAAGATCGAGAAGAAATACGAGGGTAGGGCGGCCATCGTTTTCATCGATGTCTGGGAGAATCGGGATCAGGCCGGCCGATTCGGCATCCGGGCAATTCCCACACAGATTTTTTACGATGCCAACGGCAAAGAGGTGTCCCGTCATGTGGGATTCATGTCTGAAGACGATATCGTAAATACCTTGAGCCAGTTGGGCGTCAAGCCATAACTTAAACCACACAAGTGGGATGAACTGGATGCTTGATTCTCTGTTTCTCACTGTAAACGCATGGATGAGCAGCAGTTCGACAATTGCCTTCATCGGTTGTTTTGCCTGGGGCATGGTGAGCGTGATGTTCAGCCCGTGCCACTTGGCGTCCATCCCGTTGATCGTCGCCTATGTCGCCGGGCAGGAGGCGGCTGTGGATCCAAAACGGGCGGGGCTTTATGCGGGTGCATTCACAGTGGGGCTGTTTGTCACCATCGCTCTGGTTGGACTCATCTGCGCCGGGTTGGGGCGTATGCTCGGTGATGTGGGCCCCTGGTGGCAGACGGCGGTGGGTGCCATTCTAATCTGGGTCGCGGTGGGCATGCTGGGGGTGCAGGCCTGCACAGTGTCCGGGTCAATGTTTTATCGGTTGAACCTGCGCGGTATTTACGGTGCATTTGGCTTGGGGCTGGCCTACGGCATTCTTTCCGGTTCATGCACCTTCGGCTTTATCGCTCCCATTCTGGCTGTGGTGACCGTCCAGCAGAAATGGGCTGCCGGGTCGCTGATGATTATTCTGTTTGCCCTGGGGCACTGTCTACCCATTGTTGTCGCCGGCAGTTCCACGGCCATGGTGAGGAAACTGACCGAAAACCACGCCTGGCAGGATGCGGGTAACTGGTTTCGGAAGGGTGCCGGTGTGGTCGTCGGTTTAATGGGGTTGTATTTCATGGCACGCCCTTTCATTGACGGTCGTGTTGTGTGACTGCTGTCGCAACATGGAGGTGAATATGCTGCCCGAATCCTATCACCTGGAGATCTTCAACAACGCGTGCATGCCCGGTGCCATGACCGTTCAGTGTTTCGCTCACCTGGACCAGGATGTTTCTGCGGCGCTGCTTTTCCACTTTAACGATAAAAGCCAGCGGAGAGATTCCCAATGATCGACAAATTGAAAATTCTTTTCCTGTGCACCGGCAACTCCTGCCGCAGCCAGATGGCCGAGGGGTGGGTCAACCACCTGAAGCACGATGTGATCGAGGCCAGATCAGCCGGCATCGAAACCCACGGGCTCAACCGGCTGGCGGTCAAAGCCATGGCCGAGGCAGGCGTGGACATCTCCCACCACCGGTCCAAACTGGCCCGTGACTTTATCCACCAGCCGTGGGACTTCGTGGTGACGGTGTGTGGCCACGCTCACGAAAGCTGCCCCTATTTTCCGGGTGGCGTAAAAATCATTCACGTGGGATTCGACGACCCGCCGGCACTGGCAAAGGACGAACCCACCGAAGAGGCGGCCATGGCTCACTACCGACGGGTGCGCGACGAGATTCGTAAATTTGTCGAGTCCCTGCCCGACGCCCTTAAAAACCGTCAGGAGTGAATCAGCCAATGGACAACAACTCAGCCAGCAGCAACAGCCGCAAGATGACCAGCATCTTCGAACGCTACCTCTCCCTGTGGGTGCTCTTGTGCATCATTGCCGGCATCCTGCTGGGAAAAATCGCTCCCGGCGTGGCCCGGGCCCTGGACGGCATGGCCATTACGGTGAACGGGGCGCCGGTGGTCTCCATCCCTATCGCCGTCTGCCTGTTTTTCATGATGTACCCCATCATGGTCAAGATCGACTTCGGTGAGGTGATCAAGGCGGGCAAGAGCGGCAAACCGGTTTTTCTGACCCTTTTCGTCAACTGGGCCGTCAAACCATTCACCATGTATGCCATCGCCCTGTTTTTTCTGGGCACGCTTTTTCACGGGTTTATCGGGCCCGATGCGAAGGACCTGGTGAAGATGCCCTTCGGCCTGGACCTGCCCGTTGGGGCTACCCACGGCGCCGGCACGGTGGTTCTGGCCGACGGCATCAAGATGCTGGAAGTGCCCCTGTGGCGAAGCTACCTGGCCGGGTGCATCCTGCTCGGCATCGCGCCGTGCACGGCCATGGTGCTGGTGTGGGGATTCCTTTCCCGGGGCAACGACGGCCTGACCCTGGTGATGGTGGCGATCAACTCGCTGACCATGCTGCTGCTCTACGGCGTTCTGGGGGGCTTTTTGCTCGGCGTGGGGCGGTTGCCCGTGCCCTGGCAGGCCCTTTTGCTTTCCATCGGCATATACGTGGCCCTGCCCCTGGTGGCCGGTTACATCTCACGCCGTTGGATCATCTCGACCAAAGGGGAGAGATGGTTCAAGGAAAAATTCCTGCATGTGCTCACGCCCATTACCATCATTGCCTTGCTGCTCACCCTGGTGCTGCTTTTCTCTTTCAAGGGAGAGGTCATTTTGGGCAACCCCCTGACCATCGTCTGGATCGCCTTGCCTCTTTTCCTTCAGACGGTGCTCATCTTCTGCCTGGGATACGGCTTGGCGCGGCTGCTGAAACTGCGTTACGAGGATGCCGCGCCGGCGGCCATGATCGGGGCGTCCAACCATTTCGAGGTGGCCATCGCCACGTCGACCATGCTCTTCGGGCTCTCATCGGGTGCGGCCCTGGCCACGGTGGTGGGCGTTCTTATCGAAGTGCCGGTAATGCTCATGCTGGTCAAATTCTGCCTTCACACCCAGTCATGGTTTGAAGGGTAAGACTCAAAATATTTTACAAGGCTCAAATCATTAAGGGGGAAATTATGATTAAACGTATTCTCTGGACCATAATTCTGTTGACGGCCTGTTCCTTCACAGCTGGTTTGAAATCCCCCGTTTTTGCCCTTGAGATGGATCTTGTGGGGCTCCTGACTAAAAATCTTGGCGTGACCAACCAGCAGGCCGAAGGGGGTGCCGGAGCTATTTTCAATTCAGCCGCCCAGCGAATGAGTGTTGAAGACTTCGCCAAGGTTTCCGATGCCATGCCTGAAGTGGCGTCACTCCTCGCTGCCGCCCCTTCGGCTGACAAGGGATCGGGGACCCTTGGCGGTTTATCCTCCATGTTGAGCAAAGGAGGGGGGGGCATGGCATCCATCGCTGAACTGGCCGGTTCTTTTTCAAAAATGGGATTAAGCAGTGATATGGTTGGGAAGTTTATCCCCATCATTCTGGAATATGCTCAAGCGAAGGGAGGAAATGAGATTGCCAGCCTATTAAAAATGGCGCTTCAGTAAGTTCGACGCCATCTATCCCCCACAATTTAACGGTGCTTGATCATGGTTCAGTCTTTTTGCCGAAAGACCGGCAGGGAAATGGTGAACGTGGTGCCATTTCCCACTTGGCTGTCCACCTTGATGTCCCCGCCATGATCCTTGATGAAGCCGTAACAGACTGACAGACCGAGACCGACACCCTTGACGCTGTCGGTTTTGGTGGTGAAAAAGGTTTCGAAAATCAGGTCCAGGTGCTCTTCCTTGATGCCCACGCCATTGTCTGCAATGGTGATGTGAACGAAATAGTCGTCCCCTTCGGTGGCCACGGTGAGGCGGCCGCCTTCGGGCATGGCATCGCGTGCGTTGGAAATCAGGTTCAAAAAAACCTGGCGGAGCTGGTTCTTGGAGGCGTGGACGTGCCCGAGATTGTCAGCGAAGCTGTGTACCAGTTTGATGGAGTGTTCCCAGAGCTGCTTTTCATATAAAAGGAGAATTTCGTCTAAAATCGTGTTGATGTCCACCGGGGCCCGCTCCTCCTGGTCCGGTTTGGAGAAGGAGAGCATCTTGCGCAGCATGTCCGTCACCCGCACGGTTTCCGACAGGGACATCTCCAGCAGTTTGCGCCGTTTGTTGCCCACGGGAATTTCGGTTTTCATCAATTCCAGGGTGTTCATGATTCCGTAGAGCGGGTTGTTGAGCTCATGGGCGATCTGGGACGTGAGCCGGCCCATGGCGGCCAGCTTCTCCGATTGCAGAAGCTGCTCCTGGGTATTGTGGAGCTTGCGCTCCATCTTCAACTGCTCTTCCAGGTCCACGAATATGCCCACCGAAGCAATTTCGCGGTCTGCCTCGTCATAAATGATGTTGGCCGACAGGTTGCCTTCTACGGGACGCCCCTCTTTGCCCTTGAACGTCATGGGATAGGAACGCAGTTTACCCTTGCCGCCAAAATCATCGCTTCGCATCATGCGCATCACCTGGCGCGCCATGTCCTCGGGATACAGGTCCTTGACGTTCATCCCGCCGATCGTCTCCGAGGCCTGATACCCCAGCGTCTCTTCGGCACCCTGGTTCCAGATGATGATGTTGCCCTGCATGTCCGTTCCCATGATTGCATTGGGAGAACTCTGGATGATGTTGTTGAGAAAATCGTGTGCCTTTTTCAGCTCCTGTTCCATTTTTTTGCGTTGAGACTGGTCCACGCAGATGCCCTCGTAGCCCAGCACGTTGCCCTTGGGATCATAACGCACGTGGGCGGTGAGCAGCACGGTAATGGGGGTGCCGTCCTTTTTGCGGAAATCCACCTCGTAGTCGACCACGCGGCCGTTCTTTTCGATCATCTGCTGGAAGCGGGCGCGATCGTCGGCTTTCCGGTAGATGTCCCGGGCCAGGTCCAGGTCAAGGAACTCGTTTTTGTCTTCATACCCCATCATGTCCAGCAGGGCCGGGTTGGCATCCAGAAATTTGCCCTCCTTGCTGCTGATGTAGACGCCGGCAGCCACGTGTTCGAAGAGGCTGCGGAAGCTCTCGCGGGAAGTCTTGAGCCGGTACTCCTGGTCCTTGCGGTGGGTGATGTCGCGGTAGAGGCTCAGCTTGGAGATGCTGCCGTCGGTGTTGTGCAGGGGGATTTCCAGCAGGTCGTAGGTCTTGTCCACCATGGGCACATAGACCTCTTCGTGGGTGTTCTGCCGGTTGTCGAACACCTCCTTGGCCCGGCACCAGGGGCAGGGGGCAGCGGTGTGGTTGATCACCTCGTGGCATTTCTTGCCGACCCCGTCACCGAACACCCGGATCATGGCCTTGTTCATGAATTCGACCACATAGTCGTCGTTGACGATGTAGATGCCGTCGGCCATGGCATCCAACACGCCGGTCAGTCCGTGGGCTTGGGTTACGTCCATAATTTCCTCATTGATTTCACCGTTTCGGTCATCTCGCAGGCGATGCGTGCGAATTCAGGGGCCATGGCCGAAGAGAGGTTGAACATCTGCACCCGTGAACCGTCGATGCCGATTTCTTCCAGGGTTTTTCTTACAAAATCAACTTTTTTGCGCGTTCTTCGATTTCCTTCCAGGAAATGGCATTCTCCGTCCATTCACCCAGCCACATAGATGCCGTCGGCACCGGCCTCCAGGCCCTTGAGCAGATGGATCACATCCACACGGCCCGTGCACGGTACCTGCACCACCTTGACACTGGCTGGGTAGTCCAGGCGCATGGAGCCGGCCAGGTCGGCGGCCGCATAGGAGCAGTATTTGCAGCAGAACGCTAAAATATTGGGATCAGTGGTCGCGGTCATATTTTCCTCCTAGGTTAGCGGTTTGGTCTGCAGAGCGAAGTCGGAGGCAGGGGGTCGCACCTCCGAAAACTGATCGCGGCTGGAAGCCGCTCCAATAATTCCTCAATCCTTAAATTCTAAAATCCCTTAATATCTGATGTCCGAATTCTGTCTTCTGTCCTCCGACTTCGGACATCTGTCCTCAGGCCTACGCCGCGATGAACAGGGCCTCGATCTTGGCGATCAGCTGGCCGTCGGTAAAGTGGGCCAGGGTGATGGCCTTACCCGGGCACTCGGCCACGCAGGTGCCGCAGCCATGGCATTCGGCCGGATCGATGACCGCGTGGCTGTGTTCATCCACCCGGGGTATATCGTAAGGGCAGGCCCGCACACAGGTGAGACAGGCGGCGCACTTGCCCGAATCCACCGTGGCCACGACGCCACCCACCATGATGGCCTCACGGGAGAGCAGGGTCATGGCCCGGGAGGCGGCTGCCTTGGCCTGGGCGATGCTCTCTTCCAGAGGCTTGGGATAGTGGGCCAGCCCGGCCAGGTAGATGCCTTCGGAGGAGAACTCCACCGGCCGAAGCTTGGCATGGGCTTCCACCAGGAAACCGTCGGCATTCACCGGAACCTTGAACAATTCGAACAGCTCGCGGTTGGCGTTGGGCACCACGCCGGTGGCCAGTACCAGCAGGTCGGGCCTCAGGCGCACCGTCATGCGCAGCACGTGGTCGGTGGTGTCCAGAACCAGGTGGTTGTCGGCGTCGGTGGAGACCTTGGGTGGATTTTCCGGTTCGTAGCGGATGAACAGAATGCCCGCATCCCGAGCCTCCTTGTACAGATCCTCGCGGAAGCCGTATGAACGGATGTCACGGTAGAGAATGGTCACCTTTTTTTGGGGGTTGATTTGCTTTACGGCCAGGGCGCTTTTCAGGCTGTGTGTGCAGCAGATTTTGCTGCAGTAAGGACGATTGTCGTCCCGGGAGCCCACACACTGGATGAAGGCGACGCTCTTGGCCAGAACCAGGCGATTGTCGTTGTTGGCGACCGCCGTGTCCATGTCCAGGTGGGTGAGCACATTGGGGTGGCTGCCATACAGGTAGAGGTCCGGTTTATATTCACCGCCGCCCGTAGCGATGATCGTGGCCCCGTGGGCCACCAGCGTTTCCGTCTGGTCGCCGTTCATCGACGCCAGTGTGGTTGAGAAGTTGCCGATGCTGCCCGTGGTGCGTTTGACCCGCGTGCCGGTAAGCAGCCGGATGCGCGGGTGGGTTTTTACCCGTTGGATCGTGTCGGCCAGGTAGGGGGCGATGGGTTCCCCCTGCCAGGTGGCGTTGAGCAGATTGGCCACCCCGCCCAGTTCGGTGGATTTTTCAACCAGCACCACCTCCGATCCCTGGTCGGCCACACCCAGTGCCGCCTCCATGCCGGCCACGCCGCCGCCTATCACCAGGGCGGTTTTGGTGATCGCCAGACTCACCTGGTGCAGGGGCTCGATGTGGGCGGCCTTGGCCACGGCCATGCGCACCAGATCCTTGGCCTTGGCGGTGGCCCGCGCCGGTTCGCTCATATGCACCCACGTGTTCTGGTCGCGGATGTTGGCCATTTCGAACAGGTACTTGTTCAGGCCTGCATCGCGAATGGTCTCCTGGAACAGGGGTTCGTGGGTGCGGGGGGAACAAGATGCCACCACCACCCGGTTGATACCCTTTTCGCGGATGATCGTTTTGATGTGGTCCTGGGAGTCCTGGCTGCAGGTGAACAGGTTGTCCTCCACGTGGACCACGTGGGGCAGGCCGGCCGCATAGTCGCGGACCGCCGGTACGTCGGCGATGCCGCCGATGTTGATGCCGCAGTTGCAGACGAAAACACCGATGCGTGGTCCCTGATCGGACACGTCCAGCTCCGGGGGCAGTTCGCGTTTGCGGGACAGCGTCCAGCGAGACTCGGACAGCAGGCTGCTGGCGGCGGCGGCCGATGCCGAGGCCTCCATGACCGAATGGGGGATGTCCTTGGGTTCTTGAAACGCGCCGCACACGAAGACTCCCTCCCGGTTGGTACTCACCGGTGCCAGACAATCGGTCTTGGCGTGGTTGTAGTGATTCAGGTCGACACCCAGTCGTTGGGCCAGGGATACGGCGTCGGGGTTGGGCGCCAGGCCCACGGAAAGAATCACCATGTCGAAGTGCTCTTCCACGTTGTTGCCCGACTCGGTGGCATAGATGATGCGCAGCCGGTCGTCATCGTCCGGGAATACCGAGTGGATGCGCGAGCGGATATGGCGCACCCCGTGGTCTTCCCGGGCCCGGTTGGCGTACTTGTCAAAATCCTTGCCGAAGGTGCGCAAATCCATGAAAAAGATGGCCGTGTCCAGCTCTTCGTCACTGTGCTCTTTGGCGATGACCGCCTGTTTGTTGGCGTACATGCAGCATACCGACGAGCAGTACCCGTTGTCGCAGGCATTGAGGTCCCGGGAGCCCACGCACTGAAGCCAGGCGATTTTTTTGGGCGGCCGGTCGTCCGACGGCCGGACCAGGTGCCCCGCATAGGGGCCGGAGGCGGAGAGGATGCGTTCGAACTCCAGGCTGGTGACCACGTTGGGGTGGCCGGCATAGCTGTAAGTCTGGTATATGGACGGGTCGAAAGGGGCGAACCCGGGGGCCAGGATGACCGCTCCCACGTTGATTTCATGGATCTGCTCGGTCATGTCGTGGCACACCGCTCCGGCCAGGCAGGCGGTGACGCACTGGTAGCACTCCGAGCAGATACCGCAGGCCAGGCAGCGCTGAACTTCCCGTTGAACGGCCGCTTCGTCAAGGCCCAACTGGACCTCGTCGAAGGTGGCTTTGCGTCCGTCGGGATCGGCCATGGGCATGGCCTGGCGCGCGATGGGCACAGCCGTGGCGAGGTCCACGTCTTCCACCAGCACCAGCGCGGTGTCGCGCCCAGCCTTGAGATCTTCACCCACCAGGTAGCGCCGGATGGATTCGGCGGCGGTCTTGCCCGCGGCAATGGCTTCCACGACGGTTTTGGGGCCGGTGACCGCATCGCCGCCGGCAAAGATGTCCGGATCGCCGGATTGCAGGGTCACCGGGTCCACGTTCATGGTTCCCCAGTCGTTCAGGGTGCAGGCACATTCGTCGGTGAGGCAGGCCCAGTCGGATTCCTGGCCGATAGCCGGGACCACTGCGTCCACCGCGATGGTGAATTCGGATCCGGCGATGGGTTCCGGACGCCGACGGCCCGAATCGTCCGGTTCGCCCAACTGCATGCGCATGCATTCGATGGCCGTGACCCGGCCCTTCGTTTCGATCACCCGCACCGGGTTGGTCAGGGTCATGATTTCGACGCCTTCCTCCCGGCACTCTTCGATCTCATCGGCGTTGGCCGGCATCTCCGCTTCGCTGCGGCGATAGATGATGAACGGCTTTTTGGATCCATTGCGCAGGGCGGTTCTCACCGAATCCATGGCCACGTTGCCGCCGCCGATGACCGCCACCCGGTCGCCCAGGTCGATCCGTTCACCCAGATTGGTGCGCAACAGATAGTCCATTCCGGGCCATACGCCTTGGATCTCTTCGCCCTCGATGCCCAGCAGTTTGCACTCCAGGGAGCCGATGGCCATGAAAAAGGCACTGTATCCCTGATCGCGCAGCTGGCCCACCGTGACGTCCGTTCCCAGGTCCACACCGGTTTGAAATTCGACGCCCAACTCCCGCAGCACGGCGATCTCTTCGTCGATGATCTCCCGGGGCAGGCGGTAGGCCGGAATGCCCAGGGCCAGCATGCCGCCCAACGTCTCGTGTTTTTCGAAGACCGTCACCGCGAATCCCTCAATGGCCAGAAAGTAGGCACAGGCCAGGCCGGCCGGCCCGCTGCCCACCACGGCTACCTTTTCCGCTTTGGCCTCTTTTTTCTCGGGAATGAAGGTCACGCCGGTTTGCCTGGCCCAGTCGGCCAGAAATCGGTGCAGGGCCATGATGGAGACGGGTGCGTCCACCTTGGTGCGTGTACAGGCCGTTTCGCAGGGGTGGTGGCAGACCCGGCCACAGATGCCGGGGAAGGGGTGCTCGCTGCGGAATAGCTCGAAGGCCTCCTTGTATTTGCCCTGGGCCATCAGGGCGATGCAGCCCTGGAAACTGGGGTTGGCCGGGCAGGCGGCCTTACAGGGGGCCACCCCCTTTTTCTCAATGGTATAGGCGCTGGGCATGGCTTGGGGATAGCGCTTGAAAGCGGCCTTGCGATCGCCCAGGCCCTGGTCGAAGTCGTTGGGCACGTCGATGGGGCACACCTTGCTGCATTCGCCGCAGGCCGTGCATTTTTCCATATCGATGAAGCGCGGTCGCTCGCGCAGGGTGACGGTGAAGTTGCCCGCTTCGCCGGCGATCGACTGCACATCGGTCATGGTGAACAAGTCGATGTTGAGGTGGCGGCCGGCTTCAACCAGCTTGGGAGAAATGATGCACATGGAGCAGTCGTTGGTGGGGAAGGTCTTGTCCAACTGGGACATAACGCCGCCGATGGCCGAGCTTTGTTCCGCCAAGACGACGCGGTAGCCGGAATCGGCAAGATCCAGCGATGCCTGTATGCCGGCAATGCCACCGCCGACGACTAGTACCGAACCCGTTGTTTGTTTTTCCATATCCTTATTCCTCCAATTCCCCAATTCGAAATTCTGAGGTTTGAGGTCTGAGGTCGGATGTCCGAATTTTGTTTTCCGACCCCCGTCTTTTGCCTACAACCCGTAATTCGCCAGATCAGGTCCCAGGTAGCTGCGTTCATTTTCGCCGAGGATGCCCATGGCCAGGCACATGATCGTCCAGAGGTGCACCACATGGTAATTCCCGCCGTAGTGTTCGCCCATATCTTCGATCTGGCTGTGGCAATTGTGACACGGGGCGATGACATATTTGGCCCCGGTGGCCATGACCTGGTCGTACTTGACCTTGCCGTAGGCCCGGCGCTCTTCCGTAAAACCACCCTGCAGGGCGCCGCCGCCGCCGCCGCAGCAGTAGTTGTTGACGCCGCAGGGGACCATGTCCACGAAATTCTCCTCCCCCACGACGGTCTTGACGACAAACCGCAGTTCGTCGGCCATCTCCTCACGCAGGGTCTTCCTGACGATATTGCAGGGGTCCTGGACCGTAAATTTGATCTTGAGGTCCCGGTTCCAGTCTGAGTTGACCTTGAGCTTTCCCTCGCGGATCCACTGGCCGTAGAGCTGGATGATGCTGGTGAATTCGAACTTGTGGGGGATGTTGAACTTGCGCAATCCTTCCAGGATCGCAAAGTAGGAGTGCCCTCACTCGGTGTTGACCACCACCTTGCAGCCCAGGTTGTTGTCGACGTGGTCGACGAACTCCTCCATGATGTAGCGCCAGCCCTCCTCGTCGGCCAGAAACAGGCAGTAGTTTTCACCGGCCCACATCACCGACGGGTAGGTCCAGTCCGCGCCCACCAGGTGAAGAATTTTCCACAACGGTCCCATTTCGTCCGGTTCGGTAACCGGCTCCCGGGAGTTCTGGTTGATGGCCATATAGGCTCCCACCCGATCTACGGAAACCTGCATCTCCTTGAACTGGGGCTGAATCTCCCGGATCTCTTCGGCCACGTCCTCCACGGTCCAGATGAAATCATCGGTGGGTACGCCCATGGCGTTACCGGCCCGGATATGTTGATCGCAGGACCCGCGGATGCCTTTGGGGCGCTTGTCCCGGGGCCAGGATCCGCGCAGGTTGTAAACCAGTTTGGGAATATTGATCTTCATGGGGCAGGCATTGACGCAGCGGGCGCACATGGTGCACACCCAGGCCCACTTGGATTTTTTGACCTCCTCGTCCATCCCGAAATTGACCATCCGCAGCAGTTTTCTCGGATCCATGTCCATCAGGCCCGATGCCGGGCAACCGCCCGTGCAGGTGCCGCAGGTCATGCACCGGTCCAGCAGGGCATCCGGTACCTTGTCCAACACCTCTTCCTTGAATTCACACTCCAGATCATCCAGTTCGATGGGTGATGTCATGATGATGACCTCCTCGACCACTCTGGTGGTTAGGTTGAAGGTGGAAGGCTGAAGGAGCGGCTACTAACGGTTTTAGCAAGCAACCAGCAGCCTTGAGTCCAAATCCTAAATTTGCCTTATCTTCAGCCGGCCATGCAGGCGCGGCATTGCGTGACGGGTTGCCGTTGGCACGAATCAGTGGGTGAAAATGGATCGCGAGGGGGTGTTGCCGGCCCGGGATATGTCTTACGCCTCGTTGCCATCTTCAGATCGAGTGAGTTGATTGGCCAGTGACTATTCACAGATGGTGGATGGCGGCTCAGATCAAGACCGCAGGACGATTGGAACCGGAGGCGCAGCAGCGCTACGTCGAGGATTTCAATCGGATGAGAACGCGGATATAGGTCGCAAGCTGCCATCTGTGAATAGTCACTACCTGATTTTTGCCGCGTCTAAATAGGGCTGGATCTTGTCGATGCCGCCCAGGGTGATGATATGGACACCGTCGCAGATGTCACGCAGCCCTTTGATGGTGTCGGCGAACAGTTCGATGCTGGCCTTCTGCTTGTTGGGCGCCTTGTCCAGTTTCTGGATGACCCAGTCCGGGATCAGGCCGGCCTTGAAGTGCCGGTTGATGAAGCGGGCCATGGCGGCATTTCTCAGCAGCATCACCTCGGCGATAACAGGAACACCGAAGGTCTTGACCTGGCGCAGGAAGCGCTGGAACTGATCCAGATCGAAAATGGGCGTGGTCAGAAAATAGCCGGTGCCCAATTCGCGCATGGTCTCCATCTCCTGCATGCCCTGCTTGGGCACATTCTTGCCCCAGAGGGATTCAACGCCGGAGCCCATGATGAACTCGACCTTCTTTGCCAGTTCCTTGCCATCCACTGTCTGACCGTCCTTCAAGTGTTCCAGGACCGATGCCAGCTTGCCCGAATCCACATGGAAGAACATGGTTTCCTGCAGGCTCTCACCGGAGATGCGATAGTCCTCGGTGAACACGAGCAGGTTCTCGACACCGGACTCGTGGGCCTGGGTCAGGTCTTTCTGGAGTTGGATGCGGTTCTTGTCCCGGGTGGTGGTCTGGTAGATGGCGTCGAAGCGGTTCTGGTTGAGCAGTTCGCAGGTGCGGATACTGTCGCCCACGACGCCCTCCAGTTCCACCTCGGCAATCGAGACGCCGTCCATGCGGCCCCGGATCCGTTTCAGATTATCGACCAGCGCTTCGGGATCGTCGTCGCCCATGGGGGCCTGGACTTCCGAGGTGACCACAAATTTCTTTTTTTCCAGCGCTTCCTTGAGTTTCATGCTACGCCTCCTTATTAATGGTCGAAACGCGATTCGGATGGCTATCGGCTGTAAGATAATTTATCTGGACTGCGTTATCGGTCGTTGCAGTATTACAATACGGCTTCCTCCCTCTATCCTTGCCAAATGAATGATCTTACAGCTTACTATTTAAGGTCCAGCAGCCGGGCAACCTCCTCCTTGAGTTGGGGCAGGGGAAGCGGCTTGGAAAAGCAGATGTCGGCACCGTGGCCCTTCATCTCCTTAAATTTCTCTTCATCCAGGTAGGCGGACAGGACGATGATCTTGGTTTCCTTGGTAGCCTCGTTGGATTTGATCTTGCGGCACACTTCGTTGCCCTTGATGTCAGGCATCATGATGTCCAGGATCATCAGGTGAGGGTGGAAATGGTTGACCTGCAGCCCGGCCTCGAATCCATCCGACGCGCTGATCACTTCATAGTCGAATTCATCTTCCTCCAATGCCTGCACGATGGTCTCCACGATGATGGGATCGTCATCCACCACGAGGATCCGCTTGCGTTCATCCTCGATTTCCGTATCCGGGATGGGGATGCCTTGGCCGCGCATGAAGGTCTCCATGTCGCTGCGTTTGATGCGGCGGTGCCCACCAACCGTTTTGTAGGCCTTGATGTGTCCGGCCTCGATCCAGTTGATGATCGTTTTCGAGGAAACATTGCAGAACTTGCTGGCCTTGAAGACGGTGAGTGTATCCTCCATTTTCCAATCCCTCCTTCAATCGAGTGTATGTTTCAAAACTTTTAACGACAGTGGAACGACATCTTTTACAGACCTTATAACCATCTAAAACATAGGTGTGATTTGTTGTCAATAAAAAATATAAAAAATATAATAACAATAATAACTAAACACATATAGGCTATAAATAGTATAGTTAATATAGTTAATTTATTAATTATGGTAAAATTTGTCTGGTTTTTAGTCCTGAAGAATATGGGCGGGCTCATCTGGTGGGAAGTGCGGGTAACATCACAGGCGAGGTGGTTCGCCGAATGTCGCGGACCGGTGGGGGAAGCGCCGGCGGCAGGATCACGGCATGTATTCAAACATCTGTTCGTTGACTTCGCTGCCCCACGCGGCTCCTTTTTGCTGGCAGGTAAGGTTGAATCCGACGCTTTGATAAAGGTGTCTTGCAACGTCTAGCCCCTCGAAGGTCCAGAGAAAGATTCGGCGGTAGGCTTTTTCCACGCAAAAATCGATCGCGCGGTTGAGCACTTGCCGCCCCATACCCTTCCCGCGCAAGGCATCGGAGAGGATGAACCATCTCAAATGGGCACCGGTTTCGGCGGCGTGGGTGCCGTCGATGGCGATGCCGCCTTCGACCCGTCCATCGACGGTGACCACCCACAGGGCATCCCGGTCCGCATTATACGCCTTGAGAAAGGCCGACAGTTCCGTGGCTACCTTGGCTTCGAAAAAAAGGTCAAATCCCCAATGGTTTGCATAGTAGGTGCCATGCAGTTCGGCGATCCGGCCGATGGCTCCCGGAAGGTAACCCCTTGTGACGGTGACGGTTGGATCAGGCGCCATGGCTGAAAAACTCCTTGTAGATTCGATAATGCCGGGTTTTTTCGTAAGCGGTGGGTGCGATGGCCGTTTGATTAAAATCATAGACCGATGCACCCGGGCAGGACATCAGAATGGGCGAATGGGTGGAGATGATGAACTGGGCGTGGCCGGCGGCGCCCATTGCCGACAATACCTCCAGCAGGTGTAATTGGGTTTCAGGCGACAAGGCGGCTTCGGGCTCATCCAGAAAGTGCAGCCCTTTGACCTGGTAGATGGATTGGAAATAGGCCATGCAGGATTGCCCGTGGGATTGGGTGATTAGCGATTGGCCGCCGAAATAGTCCAGCAGGCCCGGGTTGCCGGTCGCCCATTCATCCACCAGTTGGGAAAAATTCCGAAACAGCTCGGGAGAAAAAAAGGATCCCGGTACCGCCCCGTCGGCCCATTCGACGTCCAGGGAGAGGTGCAGCATGTTCTCATATCGGTTGGCCTTGTATCTTGTCCGGTGCATGCCTTCCCAGATATGGATATTGCACCGTCGGCACAATGCCTCGAGCAGGGTCGATTTGCCGGTGCCGTTCTCACCGGTGAAAATGGTCACCGGCGTAGGAAACGTAATGCCGGCGGTATGCTGGATGATCGGCAGGTCAAAGGGATACGCATCGGTTGTCGGGAATCGGTCATGGGCAATGCTTACGCGTTTCAAGTGCATGCGTGGACTCCAGTGGTCTGGTAATGTCTGTTTGTGCAGGTTGTCGCTGCCGGGATGACGCGTGCGGATGAAAAAGGATCGACAACCCTTTCTTTTTTACAGCCTTGTTAAAGCGGAACCCGCCATTCCTGTCAACATCAGACCTGCCGCCGATCGACGGTTTGGTGCCTGCATGCCAGTTGATTTTGCAGTTAACATCCGTTTCTAAAGTGCGTATACTATCCAGCAGGCGTTTCAAGAAGATCCGAATGGTGGTTGGGGAAAGAAAGGCGGGTCGGTGAACAAAACAATAAAATCCATTGAACTGAAAATCGGTAGTCATTCATTTAGACTACCGCTGCCGGATGACGCGGATATCCTGATGAACCAGGAGCCGCCAAATACAGCCACCGAGCAAGGCTTTGCCGCAGATCTGGATGATGCCCTGTCGTTCCGGCGGCTGCATGGTAGGTCGGTTGCCGTGGTGGTGGCGGACAAGACCCGGCTGTGCGGGTATGATCGGTATTTGCCCATCCTCCTCGATGTCCTTGAAGCAAGGGGCGCGTCAAAAGAGACGATTTGCATTTACATCGCCTACGGCACCCATCCGGCCCAAAGCGACGCCGAGTGCCGGGCGGCCTACGGCGATGTCTTCTCGCAATACCGGTTTGTCCACCATGACTGCACCGATGACGCGGGCTTTGCCGATCTGGGCGCCACCCGGCGCGGCACGCCGGTTCGCATTCGTAAGGATATTCTCGAGGCCGATCTCGTGATCACCTTTGGCGCTATCTCCCACCACTACTTTGCCGGCTATGGCGGGGGACGCAAGTTGATATTCCCGGGGTTGGGGCAGCGGGCGGCCATCTACCGCAACCACAGCCTTTTTCTAGACCCTCGTCGTCGGACCCTTTCCGCCGGGTGTCGGTCGGGTCGCCTGGTCGGCAACCCGCTGGCGGAGGATCTGGCCGAGATTGAAGGTCACCGGCCGGCCGACATGGCCATTCACGGCATCCTGGACAGCC
>Ga0272441_10006298_pt1 | contig 19993 bp, 15 predicted proteins | sample SSMProp6N_FD_193582 | JGI IMG/M metagenome (GOLD analysis project Ga0272441, IMG submission 193582) | Marine sediment archaeal communities from Little Sippewissett salt marsh, Falmouth, MA, United States - SSM-Prop-6N | ecosystem: Environmental > Aquatic > Marine > Wetlands > Sediment ... | reverse complement strand
AGCAACGTAAATATCTCCCTGCTGTAATGCATCAATTGGCCAGGAATTGGATGCCCCTATTCTCCCTTCTGCTGCACCTTTTTTTGTTATTATGTCATTGATATCCGGCCTGGTCGGCATGTATTGGGCTGTTAATGCTCGGCCGGTCATTGGCATATCTTCATGTATCATTATCCAATCACCTTCAAATTGATTGTAATAACCCTGACCTCTCATTGCGCCCCAGGCTTCTTCAATGGAGATATTCTTTGCACGTTCCAGGTAACTATCCGGTATTTTTGGCCTACCATCCTCAAATCGATCCCCTGTCCAGTCAGAAGTATATTCAATCATTTGTTCCCTGGTCATTGTCTGGGCATTCAAAGTTGTGTTTATAAATAAATAAAACACCAGCGAGAAATATAAAAAATAGGCTTTCATAATTGGTTAGTACTTAAAAGGTTATATGGAAATTTAAGGTATTTAAGATAACCAAAAAAAATTAGTAAACAAAGACCGTGACGGCCTTTTAAAGAATAACTATTTATCCATAGATAGGGACAGACAAGTTTACGATTTCCGGAAAACTATGAAAGAATTTGATCCATTAGTTCTGCTTCTCAGACACTTTTAGGGTGCACTAAGAAGTCTCGTTGGTTTGATGAATTTATAAATAAATAAAGGGGGATCGTTTTGGATTCCCCTTTATCATATCAATTAATTAATCAACCTAAAACTATATTTTGAATGTGATTACAGGAATTTTGGAATGATTGGTAATATCCTCTCCAATACTACCCATAAAGAAATGCGATAGCCCTTTTCTACCATGAGTAGGGATTCCAATTACATCGGCATGGATACTTTCGCTAAAATTTAAAACACCCTTCTCTACGCTATAATCATTATATATATTCACTTCCTTACCAGCACCAGCTTTTTGCAAATACTTGTTTACTTTTTCATAAGCATCCTGAGTACTTAAAAAATTGTCTCCCGGAGTATTTATATAGACCAAATGCAGTTTAGCTGATAATTTATCTGCAAAATCCTTGGCTTTTCGAAATGCAAGAAGGCTTTCGTCTTTAAAAGCACAGGCAAATACAAAGTTTTCAGCCTTGAAATCTTCCAATTCATCTTTAATCACCAGAACCGGAATTTCAGAATTTCTCACTACTTTTTCGGCATTGGAACCTACAAATATTTCTTTAAGCCCATCACTGCCATGAGAGCCCATGATAATCATATCGGCCCCATGTTTTTCGGCAATATCATTTACTTCACTAAATACTTTGAAATGCTTTATAATAGGAGTTACTTTTTTTACATCCTTCAGGTAAGGTTTGTCTAAAAACTCGGTAATTCGTTTTTCAGCCATTTTAATGAGAAACACGGTTTGTTCAGGATGAAATCCTTCAGAAGATGAAATCATTGCCTCATTTAATTCCAGCATATGAAGTGCAATAATTTCAGCCCCGTGTTTTTTAGATAGGGAGGCCGCAACTTTTAAAGCGTTTTCTGACTGCTCGGAGAAGTCAACAGGTACTATGATTGTTTTCATTGTCTTAGATTTTAAGGTAAATTAAACACTATTAAATAGTCATGGAAAACAGCCTGGTTTCAGGGGCTTTCCTATGCAATAACACATCAAATGCCATACATATGTTTCTTATAAAGGGTCTTCCCTTTTCAGTAACTCTAACTTTATTAACGCTAATTTCAACTAATTCGTCTTTTTCCATTTCCCTTAGCCTTGTCAAGATCTGCTCTAAAAGTTCGGAATTTTCACTTTCCTGATCCCAACTTGACTCAAATCTACACATTAAATTCAATATATGCCTTCTTATAAATTGATCTTCATCGGTTAAAATATGGCCTCTGTAAATAGGGATAATATTATTTCCTACCAGATGTTCATATTCCTCCAGGCTTTTAACATTCTGTGCAAAGCTATACCAGCTGTCGCCAATACTAGAAACTCCAAGGCCAATCATCAGTTGCGTTTTGGAGGCAGTATAACCCATAAAATTTCTGTGAAGTTTTCCAGAGACCATAGCAATGTAAAGGGAATCACTTTCCAGAGCAAAATGATCCATTCCTATTTCGTGGTAACCCACCTCAGCTAATAAAGCTTTTCCACTCTCATACTGATTACGCTTTTCTTCTGCGGTAGGCAGATCTTTATCATTGTATCCTCTTTGACCGTTGCCCTTAAGCCAGGGCACATGGGCATAACTATAAAATGCCAAACGATCAGGCATTAACAATTTGGTTTTTAAAATAGTATCCTTAACATGTTCCAGCGTTTGATGTGGGAGTCCAAAAATTAAATCGTGGCCCACAGAGGTAAATCCAATTTCACGAGACCATTCCGTAACATCTCTTACCTTTTCAAAAGACTGAATACGGTGAATTGCTTTTTGTACGGTATCGTTATAATCTTGCACACCAAAACTCACCCTTCTAAACCCCAGATCAAATAACATTTGTAAATGAGTCTTGGTAGTATTATTGGGGTGCCCTTCAAAACTAAATTCATAATTTTCTGCTTTTTCCGCAAACCTAAATATTCCGTTAATTAATACTTTAAGGTGATCGGGAGAAAAGAAAGTCGGGGTACCTCCTCCCAAATGTAATTCCTTAATTTTTGGCTTGGTATCAAAAAGTTCGCAATATAAACTCCACTCCTTTAATAAGGTGCTTATATAAGGTTTTTCTACCTCATGTCTTTTAGTAATACGCTTATGACACCCGCAAAACGTGCACATCTGTTCACAAAATGGCAAATGAATATAAAGACTGATACCCTCGGTGGCATTGCTTTCATCAAAACTTCTCTTTATCGTAGCTTTCCAGGCTTTTCCGGAAAATGTATCCATATTCCAATAGGGAACTGTAGGATAACTGGTATAGCGAGGACCCGGGATATTGTATTTGCGTACTAAGTTGCCCATCAGAAAAAGTGTTTTCAACAAATCTATTTGTTTTAAGTTCAATATAATATGACATAAATCAGTTTTAATTTTAGGTAAAATCTTAATCCAGTTTACGATTCCCGTTATAAAAACTTATTTTTGCCGCCATAACAATAGAATTATGACACTTTTACTTATGGCAGCCGGAAGAGGCAGCCGATATGGAAAACTTAAGCAGTTTGACGGCTTAGGGCCCAAAGATGAGTTTCTTATGGAATTCAGTATATACGATGCTTTAGATAATGGATTTAATCATATAGTTGTAATTACTCAAAAGGACAATGTTGATTTTTTAAAGAATTACTTGTCTCCAAAATTACCCAAACATATAAAACTAGATGTCCTTTCACAGGAACTTAAAGACCTGCCTGAAGGAACTGGATTTAATGGAGAAAGAGGTAAACCCTGGGGAACTGCCCATGCTGTTTGGACTGCCAGACATGTCATAAAAAATCCCTTTGCAATTATAAATGCAGACGACTACTATGGAAAGGGAGCATATAAAAATGCATCCAATTTCATCAAAACAAGAGAGAACAAAGATGCATATGCCTTGGTAGCTTATACCCTTGAGGATACCCTTTCAGAATATGGTTCCGTTTCCAGAGGAGTTTGCAAACGAGATGGAAATAAATTGCATTCGGTAGTGGAACGCACTAAAATTCAAAAAGTGAACGGCGGGCTCACAGATATGGATTCCGGACTTCACTTTAGTGGGGATGAATTGGTGAGTATGAATTTTTGGGTTTGTAATCCTTCTATTTTCGAACATATCGAACACGATCTGCGAATATTTCTGGAGAATGAGGAAAACATTGCCGGAGGTGAAGTATATATTCCTTTTGTTATTCAGAAAATGCTAGAACAAAATGAAGTAAGCGTTGCAGTAATACCTTCAGACAGCAAATGGTTTGGAATAACCTATGCCGATGATAAGGAAAAAGCTATGAAAGAATTGCAGGACATGACAGATAATGGAGAATACAGAACGCCACTATGGCCTGTTGAATCTGCGTAGAACATATATCAATGGATAGCAATGGCCCCAACGCTGTTTTGCCTTATTTTTCCATTGAGAGAAAGGACTATAAAATACAGCCCATAAGTCAAGGGTATATCAATGACACTTTCGCTCTCCTGCAGGATGGTGCACCTTACTATATTTTACAGCGGCTAAATACACAGGTCTTTAGCAATATTGACTTATTAATGCAGAACATCCATCATGCACTTCCTTATTTAAAGGATAAAAACTACCACCAAATATCCCTGATAAGGACCATTGATAACAAGCCTTATTTGAAAATAAATAAAAGTGACTGCTGGCGAATGTTTACAATGGTTCCCGGTAGTATTGCTTTTGATACTACACAAGATGAGGGCATCGCCTTAGAAGCAGGCAAAATTATTGGTAAATTCCATTCCCTGCTGCAAGTGGCTCCTCTCGATATCTTCCAGGACACCATCCCCGGTTTTCATGATCTTTCATTTCGTGCGCAACAGTTTGAAGAAGCCGTGGAAAGTGCAACACCTGACAAATTAAAGGATGCAGAGAAGGCGATTCTTTTTGCAAAAATGACCCTTGATGAACTCGCTTTTTATGATCCCGGGAACTTACCTCTTAGAATTTGTCATAATGATACCAAACTAAATAATATTCTTTTTGATAAGAAGGATAAAAGAGCTTTATGTCTTATAGATCTTGATACCTTAATGAAAGGATATTTTCTTTTCGATTTTGGTGATGCTGTGCGTACTATAGTCAATACTGTGGACGAAGACGAAAAAGATCTCAGTAAAATAACATTTAACAAAGGGCTCTTTGAGGCTTTTATTGATGGCCTGAGCATGAACTCAGGTTTCCTGACTAAAGCAGAAATTCAGTATTTGCCTTTTGGTGTTAAATTAATGCCTTTTTTACATGGAATCAGGGCGTTAACAGATTATTTACAAGGAAATATCTACTATAAAGTTACTTATGAAACCCAGAATCTGGATCGGTGCCTTAGCCTGTTTGCCTTTACTAAAAAAGCTACAGAGCATATGGATTACATGCAGGAAGTAATAACTAAGAAATTTTAAAGCCCGGGGTTTACTTAAAGGCATTATGGCCTGTAATATCCGCACCTGTAATTAGCAAATGAATATCGTGTGTCCCTTCATAGGTGATTACACTTTCCAGGTTCATCATATGGCGCATGATACTATACTCGCCTGTTATTCCCATACCCCCCAGAACCTGCCTCGCTTCTCGGGCTATTTTAATAGCCATTTCAACATTGTTGCGCTTAGCCATAGAAATTTGTGCTGTGGTGGCTCTCCCTTCATTTTTTAATTGCCCCAGACGGAATGCCAGAAGCTGAGCCTTGGTTATTTCGGTAATCATCTCCGCTAATTTCTTTTGCTGCAATTGAGTTGCCGCGATGGGTTTTCCAAATTGGATTCTTTCCTTGGCATAACGAAGCGCAGTATCATAACAATCCATTGCGGCTCCAATAGCACCCCAGGCAATGCCGTATCGGGCAGAGTCCAGACAACCTAAAGGAGCTCCCAACCCATTTTTGCCGGGTAACAGGTTTTCTTTAGGAACTCTAACATTATCAAATATTAATTCGCCGGTTGCAGAAGCCCTCAGAGACCATTTATTATGGGTTTCCGGAGTTGAAAAACCTTCCATTCCCCTTTCCACAATTAATCCGTGAATTCTTCCCTCTTCATTTTTAGCCCAAACCACCGCAATATCTGCAAATGGGGAATTTGAGATCCAAAGCTTGGCTCCATTCAATAAAAAATGATCTCCTTTATCTTTAAAATTGGTAACCATCCCACTAGGGTTAGATCCGTGGTCGGGTTCGGTCAAACCAAAGCAACCCATATATTCTCCGGTAGCCAGTTTAGGTAAGTATTTTTTCCTTTGCTCTTCTGTCCCATACGCAAATATGGGGTACATTACCAAAGAAGATTGAACTGAAGCAGTAGAACGCACCCCGCTGTCTCCGCGTTCAATTTCCTGCATAATTAGTCCGTAACTTATCTGGTCCAGCCCGGCTCCACCATACTCTACAGGAATGTAGGGCCCAAAGGCTCCGATTTCTGCAAGTCCGCCTATGATTTGCTTAGGGAATTCCGCTTTTTGTGCAAATTCCTCAATTATAGGAGTGATATCACGTTTTACCCACTGACGGGCGGCATCCCTCACTAGCTTGTGTTCTTCACTTAAAAGCTCATCGAGGTTATAGTAGTCCGGTGCTTCAAATAAGTCTGGCCTCATGCGTAAAATTTTTGTCAAAGGTAGTTAAAGGAATATAACAAACCAATGCCCTGATAGGACATTTTATAACAATAAATAGCTCCGAAATGAAGATTTATGAATTGATAAATTCTGCTAAAAGGCGATGAAAATGATGTACTCCTTTTTCGCGTGTTGGTGAAAATCTACCGGCTTTATAAAAATGGGAACGTATGCCTTTTTGTACTCCTTCCACCACGGCTTCATCTTCCATTTCGACCTTGTCTAATTGCGAGCCTGCACCTTTTTCGAGTTTGGACTGGTCGTAGACGTAACTGTAAAAAGACACTTTGGTTTTGTTCATTTCAAGAGGTTGGACCAAATTTACTGAAACACCCCAGGGATAAAAATTGAACATCATATTCGGAAATACCCAATAATAATAAGCCGCTATCTTCTTCCCAAAGTCCGGATGGCCTTCCGGAAGATCAAAGACCTCCTCAGTACCTTCAGCATAGCCTATCTGTAAATTCATATGGTCATATAGAACAGTATCATAATTTCCGTAATCTAAAACTGCATTCAGGTCCTCATGCACAAAAGGAATATGAAAACCCTCTAAATAATTATCACAGTAAAGCGCCCAATTTGCATCAATTAAATAGTCCTTCCCGCGCTTTTCATCCAGAATGAACTCCTGCAAAGGCATAAATCCGACCCTTTCATTCATGTCGTCCAATACTTTTTGTAGCTCAAAAGCAGGTTTGAGCCCTACAAATAAAAATGGACCCCAATTGCGCATTTGAAATTCATGGAGGTTGTCACATGGCCTGGGAAAATTCTCAACATCTTCAAATTCTGGCATATGCTCCATTTTACCATGCAGATTGAAGCTCCGTCCATGGTAACCACAAATCAGTTTTTTAGCAGTCTTAGTGCTTTCAACAACCAAATTCCCGCGATGTGTGCACACATTGGTAAGACAGGAAATCCTGTCTTCCTTATCCCGGGTTAAAAGCATGGGTTCTGTTAAGAAGTCATCAAGTAAAATAAATGGATATACGTTTTCCACACTATCCACTAAACCCTCATGGCCAATCCATTGCCAGGACCTGTAAAAAATACGTTCCTTCACAGCTGCAAAAAATTCAGGATTGCGATAAAAAGAAGCGGGTAAAGTTTCTGCCTTAGTTATATCAGGGTCTATTTTAAATTTTTCCGTCACGAGTAATTTAATTTGTACATTTAAAAATATATAATTCTTTTCAGAACCAGCCAAAACCAATGAACCAAAGCAAGAATAAAAAAAAACTTGGGCTATGGATGAGTACGTCCCTGGTAATTGGAAATATGATTGGTGCAGGTGTTTTTCTAATGCCTGCCGCTCTTGCAGCCTATGGAGGAATCAGCATTGTTGGATGGCTGGCTTCTTCAGCGGGTACTCTTGTATTGGCGTTGGTTTTCAGTAAGCTCAGTAAATTGTTCCTCAATAAAAGTGGAGGGCCCTATGCTTATACAAGAGCCGGGTTCGGGGACTTTGCCGGATTTTTGGTGGCCTGGGGATATTGGATTTCCATTTGGGTTGGTATGGCAGTAATGGCCATTGCCTTTGTAAGTGCTTTAACAGTGTTGTTTCCGATGTTAGAGGAAAATTCGATCGCTTCGGTCTTGACCGGCCTAGGTGCTATTTGGTTACTAACCTGGGTAAACTCGAGAGGGGTCAGGGAATCAGGAAAAATACAAGTTGTAACGACCTTACTTAAACTAACCCCTTTACTAATGATTATTGTTGGGGGCTTTTTCTTTTTTAATATTGACAACTTTATACCTTTCAATGTAAGTGATTCATCAAGTTTTGAAGCCATAGCTATAACTTCAACTATGACCCTCTATGCTTTTTTGGGATTTGAGAGTGCAACTATTCCTGCAGATAACGTAAAAGACCCCGGAAAAACCATACCAAGGGCTACCATGTTGGGAACAATTATAACTACTTTGGTTTATATATTGGGAACAATGGCGGTCATGGGGATGGTTCCACTTCAGGAACTTGCGGTGTCGCCAGCACCATTCGCCGATGCCATGGGGATTATGACCGGGAAATTAGGACGTGAGCTGGTTGCTGGTGGAGCAGCAATTGCTGCCTTTGGAGCCCTTAACGGATGGATCTTAATTGTTGGTCAATTACCAAGGGCGACCGCAAAGGATAAACTCTTTCCAGGAATTTTTAAAAAGGAAAACAAACGGGGTGTCCCTGTTTATGGAATGCTGATCGGCAGTGCCTTGGCCTCTGGGGTAATGCTAATGAATTATACCGAAGGCCTGGTAGAGCAATTCAGGTTTCTAATTTTACTGGGCACCTTGACTGCTTTGGTTCCTTATCTCTTTACCGCCGCGGCCTATGTAAGTATCCTTTTAGAGAAAAAGCTACCCTCACAACCATGGTTGGGAATATATGGTATGGGTAGTTTGGCTTTTTCTTACTCTCTTTGGGCCATTTTCGGGGCAGGTGAAAAGGCTGTATTTTGGGGATTTATTTTGTTGATGGTCGGAATACCCTTTTATGTATTCGTGAAATGGAGAAATAAAGATTCCACATAATAATAGTAATAATTCGATGCAATATACCTGTCAATCTGAGTACAAAAAATTGGAATTCGTTGTCATCAAAACAGTGGAGGAAGCATTTATTAATGAGGAGAAGCTAAAAAAAGAATGGTCTGCCCTTAATTACCTTTCCAAACCGGATCTGACCAGGGCAAAAGAGGAATATAAGGCCTTCAAAAGTTTAATTGCCGAAAAAGTACCCCATATAAGTTGCTTCCCCAAATCTGAATTAGTTACCATAGATTCCATCTATTGCAGGGATGCCAGCATAGCCACAGATTACGGAATGATTATTTGTAATATGGGCAAGCAGGCAAGGGCTAAGGAACCTGCAGCACAAATGAAATACTTTGAAGCTAATAATATACCAATTCTGGGAACCATAAAAGCTCCCGGTACTCTTGAGGGAGGTGACGTGGCCTGGTTAGATAAAAACACCTTGGCCGTTGGGCATACTTATCGCACTAATTCATCAGGCATTGCACAGCTAAAAGAACTACTGGCTCCTTATAAAATTGAAGTACTGGTTGCAGAACTTCCTCATTACAAAGGCACTACCGATGTCTTTCATTTAATGTCTATTTTAAGTCCGGTAGATAAAGATCTGGCAGTCGTTTATTCCCCACTGATGCCCATTTCATTCAGAAATGAACTACTTCATCGTGGCTTTACCCTTGTAGAGGTGCCGGAACAAGAATTCGAATCTATGGGATGCAATGTGCTGGCTACCGACGCACGCCAATGCATAATGGTAGCGGGAAATCCGCTTACTGAAAATGCCTTAAAAACGGCAGGATGTACCGTTTATACTTATAAGGGAGAAGAAATCAGTTATAAAGGCGGGGGTGGCCCTACCTGCCTTACCAGGCCAATCCACAGAATGGATTAAACCTCACATCTTCAGATAGAAATCTTTTGTCAGATTTATATAATCTTCAGTATACTTATGTCTCTCTTTTTCCAGTATAAGCTCACTTTTCAATACCGGGGTTTTTTTCAAATGAAATTCCAATAGACTTCTTTTAACCTCAGATTCAAGATGACCTTTTACTCGTAACAAACGTCCCGGATAAAGCCCAATATTTGCCGCTTCTTTCAGTACTTCCTTCTCCTCCTTAAAAGGAATAATTATCGTGAATATGCCATTTTTTGATAGCAATTTTATTACTCCTTTGAGGAGAAACCTAAAAGGAAGAGAACTATTCTGCCTGGCCAAATCGCGGGCACCGTCACCACTGGATACATCTTCAGAATAAAAAGGGGGGTTAGAAATAATCAGATCATATTTATCATCAACCTCATCAAGAAATTCGCCCAGAGAGGCGTGGTAACAAAACAGCCTATCTGCCCAGGGCGAAGCCTCGAAATTCTCAACGCATTGTTCAAAAGCATCCGCATCTATTTCAATGGCGTCTATTGTATCGGCATTACTTCTTTGAGCCAGCATTAACGCAATGATGCCCGTACCTGCACCAATATCCAAAATTGATTCCGGTAAATCAGAAATACTGGCCCAGGCACCTAACAAAACACCATCTGTACCAATCTTCATGGCGCAGCGATCCTGATTTACAGTGAATTGTTTAAATTTAAAAGGTTTTTTCATTCAATGGTACCCGCAGGCCTGATTTCAGTTCCTTCCATTTCTCTCAACGAATCACCTAATTTATTTCGCATCGTATCTGCCAGTTGTTTAATTTTTTCGACTACTTCAGGATATTTACCTGCTACGTTTGTAGTTTCACTTAAGTCAACCGAAAGATCATAGAGTTCAATTTCTTTTAAATCTAAATACACATAATCACCGGGCAGACCATCCTTGCCTGGCTGCTGACCTTCCATTGTTCTATAATCATGAGGGAAATAAAGTTTCCATTTATCATACCTGACACCGTGAAGTTCGTTTACTCTGTAATAAAAATAATAAGCCTCCTGGGGGCTTTCTTTACTATCCCCACTAAGTAATTTCCAGACACTTTTACCGTCGATAATACCATCAGGTAATGCAGAACCTGTTATTTCGGCCAGCGTAGGTAAAATATCTATGGCCATAACTGGGGTATCAAGATTCCGGCCTCCTTTTAACCCATTGGGGTATCTTATTATAAATGGTTCTCTATGACCCCCTTCCCAGGCCGTACCTTTTCCTTCTCGAAATGGCAAAGCACTTCCCGCATGATTCCCGTATGATAACCAGGGACCATTATCTGAAGTGAAGATAACTACCGTATTCTCATCCAGATCATTCGCTTTTAAAGCATTTAAAATCTGTCCTACAGACCAATCAATCTCCATTATAACATCACCATATAATCCTCTTCCCGACTTGCCTTCAAACTTTTCAGAGACAAACAAGGGCACGTGGGGTTGCGGATGGGGCACATACAGGAAGAAGGGACGATCTTTATTCCTGTTTATAAAATTTACGCTTCTCTCCGTGATTTGTGTGGTTAATTGAGACTGGTTAGTTAAGGTGTCTATTATAGTTTCGTTCTCATACAATGGCAAAGGTCCAAAATTAAAAACCGGACCCTGTTGGGGATGCAAAGGCCACATATCGTTAGAATAGGGAATACCAAAATACTCATCAAACCCGTGCTTGGTTGGTAAAAAATCCGGATGATCCCCTAAATGCCATTTCCCAAAAATACCGGTGGAATATCCCTTTGCTTTAAGCATTTCGGCTATGGTGGTTTCAGAAGCATTAAGCCCGATTTTGCTATCGGGCATAAAGGCATTATGGATTCCTATGCGATTTGGATAACAGCCGGTTAACAGCCCCGCCCTTGAGGCCGAGCAAACTGCCTGGGCAGCATAAAAACTACTTAACATAATGCCTTCATTTGCCATCTGATCCAGGTTGGGTGTTAAGATGTCATCAGCTCCGTAAGCGCCAACATCCTGATACCCCTGATCGTCGGTGAAAATAAGCACAATATTAGGTGGGGCGGCCCTCTTTGAAGTGGGTTCTACGTTATTATTCTTACAAGAAAGCACGCAGACAATACAAAGTAGGGTTAAACTATTTCTAAACATAACTTGCCATTAAATTAACAATTATAATTTGGGTATCAATAGGTTTATGTTGAACCGATGGTAAAGGCCATTTAGGCAATCAATGCAACGGCTCATAATCGATTTCAAGAAAATCGTCAACGCTATCCATCCAATAATCCCTAATGAATCCCTGGTGCTCCGAATGTTGGTTATAGGCCTCATATTCCATAGTCGATTCAAACTCCATGACCAGACCATAGTCAAAAGTGTTTTTTTTACTGGTTTGTCGAAATCGTTTAAAGTTTAATACCCCTGGAATTGAGGCCAAATTCATGGCCGCTTCCATAAAGCGTTTCTCTGCTTTGGAACCCTTGGCATGTTTCAATTTAAAAATAACGGAATGTTGGATCATAATGCTTCCTGGGTTGTATGTTCGTTTTTAATGAATGAAATGTTCCTGAGAGTCAATTTAATTAATTTTTCATATTTTCAATCTTTAAATCTGAAAATATGCCTCATCACCGTTTGGATTTTAATGTAAATGCCAACTCCTTTGGTGTATTGCTATTCTTTCTTACCTTAACTATTTGCTTTATCTCCGGATGTGCCCCAAAAGAAGAGGGGCCCGATAATGTCGCGAAAGTAATAGGGTCTATGACAGATAGTCTGCCTATAATTTCCTTGCCGGAAGATGCTGATCCCGAAGCACCGGATTGGAAAGGGGTAGATTTGGATCCCAAGTCGCCTGTAAAACCTTCATACCCGGCTGAGGAGGCTAAACAGTTTCTGTTACCGGAAGGGTATCATATCGACTATGTGCTCACAGAACCTCAGATAGAACAGCCAGGAGCCATTTCCTTCGATGGAAACGGACGGATGTACGTATTGGAATTGCGAACCTATATGCTGACCGCTGATTCTGACGGAACCCTGGAACCGGTTAGCAGAATATCGCGCTGGGAAGATAAAAATAACGATGGGGTCTATGAAACCGGAACCACTTTTCTGGACAGCCTTATCTTCCCAAGATTTGTGTTACCCTATGGGAAAGATTGTATCTTAACAATGGAGTCTGATGCTGATAATGTCTATAAATATACCGATACAGATGGGGATGGTGTGGCAGACAAAAAGGAATTTTTTACCAACAAATATGGCCGCTCCGGAAATGTGGAACATCAGCAGGCTTTTATGTATTGGGGTATGGACAATTGGCTTTACAGCACGGTAAATGCTTTCAGGGTCAAAGAAACTCCAGGTGGGGTAATTCGTGAGAAAACGGGGTACAATCGTGCCCAATGGGGCATTACCCATGATGACGATGGTAAGCTATGGTTTCAAGGGGGGGCCAGCGGTGTACCTTCCTATTTTCAATTCCCTATTCACTATGGCACTTTCAAGGTGGAAAATCAATTTGCAGAGGGCTTCGAGGTACCTTGGGGTGCCCCGGTAAAAATTGCCGATATGCAGGGTGGTATGGATGAGGTTCGCCAACCTGATGGCTCTTTGAACAGGGTGACCGGGTCTGCAGGTAATGACATTTACCGAGGAGACCGTTTGCCCAGGGAGTTATACGGTCAACTGTTTTATGGGGAGCCCGTGGCCCGGATAGTCCGTCAGATTAAACCGGTAGTTAGTGAGGGCCTAACCACACTGCATAATGTTTATCAGGAAGATAAGTCGGAATTCCTGCGCAGCACAGATCCACTTTTTAGACCTGTGGATATGGTAACCGCCCCAGATGGGACCCTATATGTTGCTGACATGTACCATGGCATCATCCAGGAAGGTCAATGGGCACAAAAAGGCACTTATCTCAGAACTAAAATAGAACAGTACCAATTAGATAAGGTAATAGGTTTAGGGCGGATTTGGCGCATTACTCATGAGGGAAACGAGCGCGACAAAACACAGCCCAGAATGTTTGATGAAAGTCCGGCAGATTTGGTCAGGCATCTGGAACACCCAAATGGTTGGTGGAGAGATAAGGCCCAGCAATTGATTGTTTTGTCGCAAGATAGAAGTGTGGTGCCTGAGCTTGAAAAAATGGTAAGAGAAAGCAAAAACCTTTTAGCACGTTTTCATGCATTGTGGAGTTTGGAAGGTTTAGGTGCACTGGATAAAGTGTTGGTCGGTCAATTGCTAAAAGACCAAAATCCTCGCATGAGAATACAGGCAATTCGCGTAAGTGAATCATTATATAAAGACGGTGACAAGCAATTGGCAAAAAACTATAGCCTGTTGATGAAAGACACAAATACAGATGTTGCCATGCAGGCCATGCTCACTGCTAACCTGCTAAAAATACCATCTTTACGCGATGACGTTACCAAATTGATGGCATCGAACAGTGCCAAAGGGATACAGGTATTGGGAGAACAAATCCTGAATCCAGTAGAAATCCGGGGTTGGATGGTTGATAAGGGTCCGGAATTAACGGCTTCCCAACAGGAGGCTATGGAAAGGGGTTCTATCATTTTTAATGAACTATGCGTCCAATGCCATGGTCTCGATGGCACAGGCACCCCTTTAGGGAACGGAACAGTTATGGCGCCGCCTCTGACCGGGTCTCCGAGAGTTCAGTCGCATCCTGAATATGTTATAAAAACACTCCTGCATGGATTGGAAGGTCCTTTAGATGGTAAGACTTATCCCGGAAGTATCATGGTGGGAATGGGCGATCAGTCCGATGGCTGGATCGCTGATATTGCAAGCTACATTCGCTTGAATTTGACCAATGAAGCTTCAATAATCTCACCCGAACAGGTTTCTGAGGTGCGCTTAAAAAGCAAAGCAAAAATAGGGCCTTACCAATATCACGAACTATTGGCATCCGTACCTCAAAATATTGCCCCATCTGACCGCTGGAAAGTAACTGCAAGTCACACAGCCCCAACAAGAATAGGCGGGACAGACTCCCCTTCCAGTGCGTTTAATTTTGAAGGATGGACCACAGGGGAAACACAGAAAAAGGGAATGTGGTTTCAAATCGAATTTCCGGAAGCCCGGACTATCTCGGAAATCCATTTTAATTCGCCTCCTAAACGTCGGGGAAATTATCGTGACCGTATACCTCCGTTCCAGAGCTATCCCAGATCCTATGACTTACAAGTTTCTTTGGATGGGGCCAATTGGAATACAATCAAAACAGGAAAATCCGATAGTGCGGATACAATACTATCTTTTGAACCAAATAAAACCAAATTCTTACGTATTGTCTTAACTGATGATATAGAGGAAGAAGGGGAAATTCCGTGGTCTATGCGACAAATGAAAATATTCGGTTTGCTTCAAAATGAGAAGTTGCTAAACTAAAGGAACACCTAACAAACAACATTATGGAAAATAACAAAAGTAATTTTAGCAGGAGAAGGTTTATTGGTGCTTCGGCAAGTTTTGCCGCCGCAGCGGCTATTACGGGTCCTTCACTTTTTGCGGCTCCTTCAATACTAAAAAACAACAACAAGCCAAATTCAATAATAAACGGCGTACAGATTGGTGTAATCACTTATTCTTTTAGGAGTATGCCCGATCAAAGTGCCGAGGCCACTTTAAAATATATTTTAGATTGCGGTATAAGTGCCATTGAACTTATGGGAGATCCGGCCGAATCTTATGCAGGGAAACCGGAAAATACCGTAGACCGGCGTCGTTATTATACACTTATGAGATCTAAAAGGAATGGGGACGTTTTGAGTGATGAGCAACAAAAAGAAATGACAGAAATGCAGCAAAAAATGGCGGCATATAACAATGCAGTTGCCCAATGGCGTTCAACAGTATCCATGGATAAATTTGTCGAATTAAGAAAGATGTACAATGATGCAGGGGTTACCATATATGCCTTTAAACCCAGGGCCTTTGGCAAGGACAATACTGATGCTGAAATAGATTGGGGCATGCGGGCAGCTAAAACCTTGGGGGCAAGTCATGTTACACTGGAACACCCCGGAGATGATGTCCATACCCAAAAACTGGGAGATATGGCTAAAAAACACGGTGTTTTTGTGGCCTACCATGGTCACGAACAGCAAACGCCCACTTTTTGGGATACGGCATTGAAACAATCGAAGTACAATACATTGAATCTTGATTTAGGACATTATGTAGCAGCTGGAAATACGGATCCGCTTGAAATTATAAAAAGTAAACACGACCGCATAATGAGTATGCATACTAAAGACCGTCAAACACCCGGGCATGGAAAAGGTAATGTTCCATGGGGTACCGGCGATACTCCAATTACCCAGGCACTTCAACTAATGCGGGATAACAATTATAAATTTCCCGTTACTATAGAGTTGGAATACGACATACCTGAAGGTTCAAATGCTATAGAGGAAGTCAGAAAGTGTCTGAAGTATTGTGAAAAGTCTCTGGCTTAAAAAGCCTTTATATCTGTTCCTATTATAACAATTTGGTGAAACTCATTTCCCGATTGTTTAGTGTATAACTTTTAACCTCCATATAGGAATAAACTATGAAATTTTAAATTTAAATTCTTTATTGCGCTTGTTGCAGAAATGCCAGCAAATCAGCCATTTGCTGTTTATTAATTCCAGCTTCCAATCCTTCCGGCATTAGAGATTTTCCGGTAGACATAAAGACTTCAATTGTATTTTTAGGAATAATTACTTCTTCCCCACCCGTCATTTTTAAAGCCAGTTCTGTATCTGTTTCATTACTGACAAGTCCAAAATAGATGCTTCCGCCAGTAGTGATTACTTTGTAGTTTAAATATCGGGTATCCACGGCGGCATTAGGGTCCAGAATTTCATGAACCAGAGACTCCTTACTTTTTCTGCTTATTTCGGTTAAAACAGGACCTACTTCATTGCCTGTACTTCCATAAATATGGCAACTTGAACACAAATTTTGAAATACAACACTTCCCTTATCAGAATCACCATTGAGGGCCAAAGCAGGTTGCATTTCTAAAATTACCTGTTTCCTTTGAACAACTCCGCTATCGGAAAACAATGCCTCTGCTCGTTTTCGAATATCTTCATCATCAGAAAACAATAACACTCTCCTTCGCTCCAGATCAAGATTAAATTCACCGAGGTTCACCGTACCATCTTCCATAGCAGTTAGAAGTGCATCATGATTAAAAGATTTATATAACAGAATATCCGTTGCGTGCTTTCTGGCTTCCGGAGCCAAAGAATTCCACATGCCTAAAAGCCTTGGCCCGACTTCTTTTTCATTAGAATTCCATAATTGGCGAAGGGATTCCTTTTGCAAAACCATTGGTCTTTTACTATCCAGCAGTTTGTAAAGCAAAGAGGCCCTGTTTTCGAAATCAGACAAGCCAATTAATTTTAGTTGCAGCAATTGCTCATCTATACTCCCCTTTTGCGCTAAAATATCCTTCTGGGATTTGGCCATTATTTCATTGATCTTTTCAGAAGAAGGAAATCCCATGGCCAGGCGGAGTTCTCCAGCGGCTTTTATTATTCCAAGGTCATTGATATTTTCCAGAGCTCTCAGAACCTTTATGATAGAATTCTCACTGTCTTTGTCTGCCATTTGATCCACCCTCTGTATGTATCCTTTGGATAGTGATTCAATAAACCCGGCTTTTTGAGATTTTGGTATATTACTTTCATAGATCCCATCCAGGACCGATTTAATACTCGGAATATCCATTTCTTTTCCAATTATTGCGGTCAAAATTCCCAGTAGCTGTTTTTGATCTTCTGTTAGCTCCTCGTTATATGTCAATTCTTCACCTACAAAACGGCTGGCCTGTCTGCTTAATGCAAATGACATTGCCATTCTGTTCCATTGATCGGATTGAGTTTCCTTTAATGCCTTTCTCATTAAGGACGCGATTTGACCCCTATGTGCAAAATATAAAGAATCTGAGATAGCACTGAGGGTAAGAGCAGCCTGCATTCTAAGCCGTGGATTACTTGCCAGGGTCAAACCCAGCAATGGTTCCATAAACTTTTTAATTTCTTCTGGTCTTGTCTCTAGAATTTTCAGGGCATTTTCGGCAATAGGGCTATAAGGATCATTTAACGCTTTCAGTATTTGTTTGTTATTCAGGCTACCCAGGCCCTCCAGTGTCCATAAACTATGGATTCTTGCCAACGCATTTTGAGTGCTGTCCAATTGTGTTGCCAGTAAAGGAACTGTTTTATAGTTCTTTTGGGTTACGAGTAGTTGCTGAGCTGTTTTCCTTATCCATTGGTTTTTATTTCCCAAGGCCGTTACAAGTTCTATTTCACTGAAACTTTCCAGATCTTTTGGTTTGTCATAGTTATATTGGACTCCGGTAATACGGTAGATTCTTCCTTTCTTTCTCCCGGCATTTAAATCCAGTTCGGCCTCAATATCATCCGGAATCCATTCAGGATGTTCAATTACTTCCCTGTGCATATCTAAAATATAAAGAGACCCATCCGGGCCCACAGTCATATTAACCGGTCTGAATGCCCTGTCACTTGACGCCAGGAATTCGGTTTTATTTCCAACTCTGCTTGCCCTGGAAGCTGCTTTATTTTCTGATAACAGGTCCATATGGACGAGATTCAAAACGCAATCAGCAACTAATAAAGATGAATTAAAATCTTCGGGGAAAATTCCTCCCCCATAAAATGTAATTCCACATGCACCTGAAAAATACCCGGATTGCTCAGGGTGATTTACCCTGGTTTCCTGCTCACCAATGGGATAAATTCTAGACAAACCGTTTTCATCATGGTCGGAGATATTTGTTAATGCATGGCCAGGAGTAACAGGTAAATTTTGAAAATAACGGTCCTCAAATACCAATTGGGAAACATGTTCCAGGTTATGTGTTTCATATAATCTACCCCATTCGTCAAAAGTAATTTTAAATCCGCCAGAAGATTCCCCTACCCTTTCAGCAATTTCATTTTCCAAATCCAGACGGAGATCACCACCTCTTAAATTCAGAATAGCATCGGGTTTAGAGAAAAAATACGGTTTTCCGGAGTTTCCTCCATTAGCGGCATAGATCCAGTTATCCAAACCATAAGTCAATCCATTAAAATTATGCTGAAGATTATCATTGCTAAAGCCATCCATAATATGGACTCGTTCATCGGCCAACCCATCAAAGTCCTGGTCCGAAATCCAAATAAGATGAGGTGGGGAAGCTACCAGAAAACCACCTTTATAGAACATAAAAGAGGAAGCTACTCCCAGGCTGTCAGCATAGACTTTCCTTTCATCGTAAACTCCATCATCATCAGTATCTTTTAAAAGAATAATCCGGCTTTGTTCATCCCGCAGAGGATATCCGGGCATTTCTAAAACATAGGCTTTGCCCGAGGGAGAGAACTGCATGTCCACCGGATCATAAACCAATGGTTCAGAAGCAACTAATTCAATTTTAAAATCAGGGTGTATTTTAAAGCCTTCAATAGATTTCGAAGGTTCGATGGCACAGCTCAAAAATAAAGCATTAGCCAAAAGATAAAAAACAATTCGAATATTCATTTTTTTACCCAAAAAAAAGATAATGAAAGATAGAAAAAAAAAGAAAGAACCTAAAAAGTACTATCCTTTTCTAATCTCAATTGGAAATACTAGGAAAGATAAAGGTCTACCAATCCTTCAGGGGTAGTTACATAAAGCGTTTTACTTTCTCTGTCTACTTTGTCAATTATATTATCCGCAACCGGAATCAGCAATTGCTTATCATCCTTTTCTACCTCAAAAAGAGCCTGGGAAACAGAATCATTTACTCCCTTAATAACTCCAATATTTCCGTGTTGGCTATCGATGACATCAAACCCCATAATTTCGTGATAATAGAATTTGTTTCCGGAAAGTTTGGGTAGAAATTCTAAGGGGAGGTACAAATGAGAACCAATGATACGATCTGCATCGGCCTCACTGGAAATGTCTTCCAATCGAATACGGAGCAGATTGGATTTATGCAGATAACACTTTTCAATAAAAAATGGAACCAGGTTGTTTCCTATTGAAACAAAAACTGATTCCATGTTTTCGTATATCCCGGGCTCATCGGTATCGAGTTTTACAAGTACCTCACCCTTAAAACTATGTTTTGAAACGATTTTGCCCAGGTAGAAACAATCTTCCTTTTGCATCTCGTTCTAAAATTATTCTTTCTTTTCAGAAGCAGCAGGCTTTTCTTCCGCGTCTCCTTCTGCAGCAGCCGCTTCTGCTTTAGCAGGAGCAGCCTCTTTGGTGACTTTTTCTTCAGCAG
>Ga0272441_10006297_pt1 | contig 19995 bp, 15 predicted proteins | sample SSMProp6N_FD_193582 | JGI IMG/M metagenome (GOLD analysis project Ga0272441, IMG submission 193582) | Marine sediment archaeal communities from Little Sippewissett salt marsh, Falmouth, MA, United States - SSM-Prop-6N | ecosystem: Environmental > Aquatic > Marine > Wetlands > Sediment ... | reverse complement strand
ACACACCGTAATTCCGGTTACCGAGCAGGTTGAGATCTGCCCTGATGTCTATTCCACCGGTGAATTAGGATCGGGGATCAAGGAACAGAGTCTGGTCGTGGAAACCGAGGCGGGTCTGGTCGTCATTACCGGCTGCGCCCATCCGGGTATCGTCCACATAACCGCAACGGCACGGAAACAGCGGGAACAGAAGGTTCACCTGATCCTTGGGGGCTTTCACCTGGGATCAACCTCCGAAGCCGAGCTGTCCAGGATCGTGGAGCAGCTCCAGGCGCTCGGTGTCGAGAATGTCGCCCCATCCCACTGTTCGGGAGACAGGGCGATCAGGCTGTTCGCCGACACCTGGAAGGAAGATTGCCTCTCCTCCGGCTGCGGAGCCCGGATCTCGGTCCCCTGATTCAGGCCGGGAGCGAAATCCCGGCCCCACTCCCGGTACTCAGCTCAGAAACTCAGCTTGCAGCGCAGGTATACGGCAGGATCTTGCATGTCGAACTCACTTCCTTCATCTCCCAAGAACAGCATGGCACCCAGACCAACCAGGAAATTTCCATACGGTTCTCCACTCAGCTCCGGAAAGATACCCAAACTTCCGTCGTTCAGATTTACGAATCCCGTCGCGCTTATGCTGAAGTAGTCGAGAAAGCTACGTTCCAGGTAGATCAACACATAGTCTTCGGCCAGAACCAACTGCTCTCCTGAGATCAGTTTGGCAAAATTTTCTTCGTATTTACCCGGGTCGGTCACCCCTGAGCCCTGGTGGAAGTATTCCATCCGAGCGTCGATATCCACGATAGGGATGAAATAATCGAATCCGACACAGGCGTCAAGTAGATCCAAAAACGGATCATACTCGAAGGCGAGTTTCTCTTTTGATTCATCCCACGTTTTCAACGCTGCTTCACCATACACGCCGAAGTTCCAGATCGCGCCGACGAAATCTGCCGTCCCGTAGTGCCTCCGGTAAAACTCATCAGATTCGGAGATGTAAAAAACTTCCTTGATCCAACCTGCGGAAACGTCGAAGGAACTGATGATCCCATTTAGCTTCACCCCGAACGGCAGATTCGACCAACTACCAGTGTTCCCCAGCAGAGAGGATGAATGGCTTCTATCCTGCAAAGCCACGTACCCCTGGATTGATAAAAACCCGTCCAGGAACGACACACTGGGAACAATCCCCACGGTTCCCGGCGTTTCTTCACTTACCGATTCGATAAAAGGAATGGTCGTTGCCTTTGAGGTGGGATTGAAGAAGTACCCCGCGCCCCAGGCGATGGGCAGCTTGCCGAATTGGATGTCGAACCGGCCCAGGTTTACCGAACCCCAGAGGTGATCTACTGAGGCACTCTGAATCGTAGAACCAGGATTCAAATTCCCAACCGAGGCATTGTAGTCGAGCTCCATATGAAAGCTCAGGTTGTCCCCCGGATTCCAGTCCCCCTTGAGCCGGCCGTAGAGGATGTTGCCGTAATCCGAACCGGTGATCCTCCAGTCGTCGGCGTAGAGGTTGGCGTTGAAGAAGTTTACGATATACCCGTAGAGACTGAAGGTCTCTTCGTAGAAACTCTCCTGGGCTGTGGCGGATGAGGCTATTCCACCCAGAGCCAGGGAGGCTATGAGTAGCACTGCTAGTCTCGATTTCATGGTTCCCCCTTGCACTTTTTCGCTGCGCTGTTACTCAGCATCCTCTGAAGCACACTCCTCACTTGTAGAAGCGGGTAGGATTGAAGTACTTGTCATCGATGGGCACGTCGTGCTGCATGGCATGGGTGATGATCACGGTCATGCTGTTCTTATCGTAGTTTCTCATCACCATGCGGGTCGGGACCTCCCGACCGCCCATCTGTTTGATCTCGCTCATCTCGAGGTCCTTGTAGTGGCCCTCCTCCTCGGTGTAGTACTCGATCTTGGTGGCCAGGTAGCGCTCTTTGTCGATCGCAATCAGAATCCGGGAGTAGACCGGGTCTTTCTCCTTGGGAATGCCCTCCAGAACCCACTGCCTGGAGTCGCTGCTGGAAACGCGGAAGTCGTACTTCTCCTCCCAATCACCGGCGCTCAGGTCCTCATAGCTGAAGTCCCCGCCCACGCCTCTGACTGATTGCTTCTTGCTCTTGCCGGCAATCTTGCGCACCCGCCCTGTCGAGGAGAAGTAGACCCACTGGTCTCCTTCTCGGCTGAGGATGCTCAAGCCCTTGATCGAGCGGGGTTCGATGAACTGCATGTACGAATCCTCCTCTCCCCGGCCGTAGCTGATCACCTTGAACTCCCGGACGTTTCCGGAGTCTCCGGCATCGGGGTAAACCAGCATGCTCAGCTCCGCTTTGCTGGTTTCGGTGCTCTGTCGTCGTTCGACCTCGCGAATGATCTGCAGAGCATCCTCCTGGGTGAAGGCAAGCGTTACGGTTGCCAGGATCAACACCGTGGCTAGTGCTGCGATTTTCATTGTTTGATTCATACCGTCTCCTCTCTTGTTCTATAAGAAGAATCTCGTTTTTCTATAACCTTTGCCGCCGGAGCGTCGAAGCGCAGCAGCGCCGGCAATACCACCAGCGCCGCGATCAGACAGGCGGCCAGGCCGACAAACAGGATAACTCCCATCGATGAGATCGATCCGAAGGTCCCGATCAAGCCGAGGGAACCAAATCCGATCATGGTTGTCAGCGCGGACAGAAGCACACCTTTGCCGGTGTAGCGATAAACCGTTGTAATCTCCTGCTCCACCCTGTACCGATGGGCAAGGTGGATCCCGAAGTCTATGCCCATGCCGATGACCAGGGGGATGACCGCGATGTTGATGGGATTCAGCTTGAATCCGAGCAGGGGATACACACCGAGCATCCAGATCATTCCTATCACCAGCGGAATAATGGCAAAGATGGTATAGCGAAGGCTGCGGAAGCTGAGGGCAATAAATGCCAGCACCGCTGCGAAGATCAACACAGCCGCGCGTTTCGAGGCCGCACCGATCTCCTCCATCCAGGCGATGCCGAACTGGGTGGACCCGGTGATCCGAGGTGAAATCTTCTCCAGGGCCGCTGCGAAACGTTCCATGCTGTCCAGATCGTTGAGCAGGCCAGGTTTGGGATAGGCCAGTACCAGCATCTGGGTTCCCGAATCGTCAATCAGGCCCTGGCGCACCGAAGACGGAAGATCCTGGATCTCGATCTTTCTATCGATCGCCGTCATGGTTTCCACGATCCGGTCCATTTCCCGCGCAAACTGAGCATCCACTGCACTCAGCCGCCGGGCATAGAGGTCGGGATTGGATTCGATGAGCCGGATCAGCTGCTGAAAGACCTCATCACCAGGCCTTCCAACCTCCGCACCGAAGATCTCCCGGATCATGCGGTTACGCTTCTGCAGTATTTTGTTGTTTTCACCCAGGCCCGCGACCGAAAGGTCTCCGATCTCGATCACGTTCCACTCCAGCCGCTGGACCTCGAAGGCGAAGGACTCCAGATCCGTCACCGAGTAGTCGGTTCGCTGATAGCGGGCCGGCAAGGCTCGCATTTTCTCGATTTCGGCGAGCCGGGCCTCCTGATCCTGATCCGCGGGGATGAACGATGCCAGGGAACGCACTTCCGCCACCATGGATTCCTCTTCCAGCGCTTCGGTCAACTCTCTAGCCTCCTCCAGACTGTGGGCAACGACCATCGAGGGGAAAGGGGTCATGTCGTACTTATCCATGACTCGCTTGTACTGGACCAGGGAGGGCATGCTCTGAGGTTCCAGCTTCATGAAATCCGTTTCCATCCGATTCAGGTATAATGCGGACAACAGTAATCCCGCGGTAACCACGACTGTGATCCCCAGGGTGAACCAGTGGCGTTGATTCACAGCCCTCCCGAGTCCGGACAGAAAGTTGTAGTTGATGTTCGGGATATGAGAGCGGGAGATGTCTTTCTTCCCGAACCAGTACAGCAGAGAGGGGAGGATGAAGAGCATGGCCAACAGACACATGAGGATACCGGTTCCCATGACAAAACCGAACTGTCCGAAGGCCTTGGATCCGGTGCCGGCCAGCACGAAGAAGGCGACGGCGGTGGTCACGGCGGCCAGTACGATGCCCATTCCCGCTTTGACGTAGGTATTGCGCAGGGCAACGGCGGGGGTGCAGCCGTCGTTACGGAAGGTGGTGAAGTTGGTGACCACCTGAATGCCGTAGTCCACGCCGAGGCCGATCAACAGCACACTCATGATACTGGTCAGCATGGTGATCTCTCGGATCGTTACACCCAACAAGCCGTAGTTGAATACGATCCCGAACAGAAGGGTTACCAGGATGAAGAGGATCGAGCGAATCTGGTTGAAGGAGAACACAAATAGCAGCAGAATCAAAACCAGGGCGACCAGCGCCGGCACGAGCATATCGAAACCCATGGCCTCCTGTTCATCCGCCTGCATCGTCACATCCCCGGTGTAGCCGATCTCCAAGTTTGGAAAGCGCCCCTGCACGGTCCGCTGTACGGCTCGGATTTCCTCGGTCATGGCTACGCATTCTTCGATTTCAATTGCGTTGAAGTTCGGGGAAATGGTGAACATGAGCATGCTGTTGTCGGAGCTGAAGCCGTAAAGATCGCCGTAGAGAAACGTTTCCGCCAGGCTCCTGCCCTGGTCCTCCAGGGGCAGCGCGTCCGGCTGTTCCAGGTATCCCCGCAGCATGAGAAAGAACCGTTCCAGTTGATTCAGCATGGCCACGGCTTCGTTTTCCTGTTTACTGCTGGATATCTCCTCCTCCGCCTCTTCCCCCGTGTAGGTCCTTTCAAAGGAATCATTCAATGCGGTAAGAAAGGGAAGCAGGTTGAGGGCTGAGAAGGTATCCCGGGTGTGTTCTAGATCCTCGGCCTCCTGCAGGAGCAAACCCCAGGTTGAAACAAACTCCCGATCCAGCTTGAGATCGATGGTGTGAACGTAGCTCATCAGGCGGGGATTGGCCCTCACCTCCTGAGCGTAGTTCTCGGCGCAGGTGATCATTTCCTGCCGATCCGTGCCTTCAATCGTGATCATCACAACCGTCCCGCCGTGAAACAGGTCGTTGACCTCCTCGAAGGCCTTCACCTGAGGGTTGTCCTCCGGAAGCAGGTCCTTGACCTGGGTCCTCACCTCGATGGTGCTGGCCGCAACGATGCTGAGGACAAACAGTATCAGTGCGAGAACCGGGATCACCTTGTGGTAGCGGATCACAAAGTTCGCCAGAGCGCCCATGACTCTCTCTTCGAATTTCATTCCATACCCCCCTGTACGCTTGACCTAAAGGGACCCGGGCATCCCGGGTCCCCTGCCAATACGGTAATACCAGGCCCAGACATCGAAACCGGCCAAAAGTATGGTTGGGGTATGGGTCGCTCATCCTCGCTCCCTCACCTGCGCACGAAGGACAGCAACGCCGGCAGCAGCACCATGGTGGCAATCAGGCAGGTAGCGATTCCCAGGAACAGGATGGCTCCGATCGAGGCTATGGAGGGAAAGGAGCCGATCAACGCCAGGGAGCCGAAGCCGACCATCGTGGTCAAAGCTGAGAGAAAAACCGCCTTCCCGGTGAACAGGTATACCGTCTCCAGGTCCTTTTCCACCCGGAAGCGGTGCACGATATGAATCCCGAAGTCGATGCCCATGCCGATGACCAGAGGAATCACGGCGATGTTTACGGCATTCAGCTTCAACCCCAGCAGGGGATAGATACCCAGCATCCAGATCATCCCTACCAGCAGAGGCACCGCGGCCAGGATGGCGTAGCGGAAGCTGCGGAAGGTAATGACCATGACCGCGAACACGACCAGAAAGATGAACAGAGCGGCCTTTTTCGAACCGGACTCCACATCCTCTGTCCAGGACACCAAAACCGGAACCCAGCCGGTGATCTTCGGTGAAATCTGAGCCATCCGTTCGTTGAAGCGCAGCATACCCTCTTTGCTGATCGTTGCCGACTTCACTGGATAGGCAAACACGAGGTTTCGGCTGCCTCCCTCTTCCAGGAACTGCTTGGCGTACTGCTCCGGCAGGTCCCCCACCTTGATCTTGCGATCGACCCGGGCCATGGCCGAGACTATTCGGTCCATGTCAGCGGCGAAACTGCGATCCAGTTTCGTGATGGCCCCGGCTGTCGCTCCCGGATCGGCTTCGATAAGCTCTATCACCTTCTGAAAGACCTCGGCCCCCGGCTTACCGACTTCCGCGCCGAAGATCTCTCGGATCATCTGATTGCGCTTGGCCACGATTTTGTTGTCTTCTCCCAGGCCGGCCACGGACAGGTCGCCGATCTCTATGACGTTCCACTCCAGACGCTGGATTTCATAGGCGAGCTGCTCCATACGATCGGAGCTGTAGGAGTAATCCGCATCGAAGCGGGAGCCCTGGGCACGGATTTTCCGAATCTCGTCCAGCCTGGCAACCTGCTGTTCATCCGAGGGGATGAACTGGGCTATGGAACCGACCTCGGCAATGAGGGATTCCTGCTCCAGAGCTTCCTGCAGCTGCCGGGCCTCTTCAACCGAATCGGCTACGGCCATGGCAGACATGATGTTGATGTCGAACTTGTCCAATACTTTGTTGTAGGTCTTGATCGAGGTCATTTGCTCGGGCTCCAGCTTCATCATGTCGTACTCCATGCGGTTGAGAAACGCCGCGGCAAATAGACCTCCGGTCACCACCAGACCTACGGCCAGGGTAATCCATCTGTGCCGGAAAGTGGTCTTCCCCAACCGGGCGATGAAACGGTACTCCACTTTGGGAAGCCGCGCCCTGGCCGGATCCCGTTTCACAAACCAGAGCAGCAGGGAGGGCAGGATGAAGAACAGGGCAACGAAACAGCAGATGATTCCCATTCCAGCCAAAACACCGAACTCGGCCAGAGCCACGGAGCCGGTAGCCGCCATGACGAAGAAGCCGATCGCCGTTGTCAGGGCGGCCAGGAAGGTGCCCATGCCGGAGCGAACGTACATGCTGCGCAGCGCTTCTGTAGGCTCCAGCCCGTTGGCCCGGTAGGTCGTGTAGTTGGTGACCAGCTGGATGCCGTAGTCGATGCCCAGTCCGATCAGCATGACCGCCATGAAGCTGGTCAGCATAGTGATCTCCTTGAAGGTGATCCCCAGCAGCCCGTAGGTGTAGACGATCCCGAAGATTAAAACGAAAAGGGCGAATACAATCGAGCGGATCGGATTGAAGGAGAAGATGAACAGCAGCAGAATCACCACCAGGGCCACCAACGCCGGCACCAGCATATCGAAGCCCATGGCCTCCTGTTCATCCGCGCCCACGGCCACCTCACCGGTATACGCCACGAGTAGGTCAGGATAGGCCTTCTGAATGTCGCTGCGGATCCGCTTGATCTCATTGGTCATGTCGACCATCTTCTGGATCTCGTCCACCGAGAAGTTGGGCAGAATGGAGAACAGCAGCATCGAGTTGTCCGGGCTGAATCCGTACAGATCGCCGTATAGAAATGTCTCGGCCAGCTGCTTTCCCGTTGTCTCGGCACCGGTGGTGCCGGGATTTTCCAGGTACTCCCGGAGCAGTCCGAAGAACGCCTCCAGCTGGTTCAGCATGGCCACCGCCTCGTTCTCCTGCCGACGCGTGGAGATTTCCTCCTCCGCTTCCTCCCCGGTGTAGGTCCGCTCGAAGGAGTCGTTCAGGGATGTGAGAAAGGGAAGCAGGTTCAGCTCGGCAAAGGTATCCCGGGTCCGTTCCAGGTCCTCGGCCTTCTGAAGCATCAGGCCCCACTCGGTGACGAACTCCCTGTCCATCTTGAGGTTGATCGCCTTCACGAACTGCATGGTCTCGGGGCTGTTGCGCACAGCGGCGGCGAAAGCCTCGGCCGCTTCGGCCATGCGCTCCTTGTCCTGTCCCTCAATGGTGATCATCAGAGACATGCCGCTGTTGAAGGCTTCGTCGATCTCGTGGATGGCCTGCACCTGGGGATCGTCGAAGGGCAGCATGTCCTCCATCTGGGTGGTCACCCGGATATTCTGGGCGGCGAAAAAGCTCAGGACCAGCAGAACGACCGCGGCGATCGGGATGATCTTGTGCCAGCGGATCACAAAATTTGCGATTCCCCCCATGATCTTCTGTTCCAGTTTCATACGCTCCTCCTCGTTCTCGTTCGTGGATTACTCCCTGTGTATTCAAAATCTTCGATCGAACTCCGATACCCGTTAGGCAGAACGTTCGTTCGAATTGATACCCAAAAGAACATCACTCCTTGCTCCTCTTGAGCACACGCCCCCGGAAATACCAGAGGAAACCGTCGACAAATGCCTTTCGCGATTGTTCGGGGTTGTAGCCGTAACGCCTACACCACATGTCCGAAAATACTGTATACCCGACTAGGGGGAGGGAAAGCATGAAAAAGGCCTCGTGCATGCCCTCCAGATCTCTATCGAAGGCCTTGACCGTATCGATATGATGGGCTTCGGCGCTGGCCACCACTTCCCGGGCGGCGGGGGACTGAAAGTTCCACAGCTCGAGCAGGGGAACCTGCTCGGGATTCTTGATCGACTCCATCAGAAGGATGGTGACGATTCGCCTGTTCTGCTCCATGAATTCGATCATCTCCTGCATAATCGCATCCAACTTGTCCATGAAACTCGCCGCATATCGCTCGAAGAAGCTTTTCTTGAAAGCAACCCCTCTGGCCACGAAATCATCGAGCATGGTCTGCAGAATCTGCTCTTTGTTCTTGAAGTGGTAGTAGATGACAGACTTGCGGATTCCCACCTGCTGAGCGATCTCCTCGATACCGGTTCCTTCGAATCCCTTGATCGCGAAGAGCTTCTCAGCCTCGGCAAGAATCCTCTGTTTGGTGGGTCCGGCAGCTTTCTCCTCCTGTCGATTCGCCATTTCACTCCTTCTCTCTATATCTCTCCATCTATAGAACGTTCGTTCTAATTATCGCACGAAAATTTCGGCCCGGCAACCTCTTTTTCTCACTTTTTCTCCGCGCTGGGATAGTGCCCAGGGTCTGAATCGCAGTCGGTTCCAGCTACTCAGTCAGGAGAGTTTTCAGGATTTTTCGACCGCCCCTCTGGAGGGTGTACAACACCAGATCAAAGGCCAGCTCCCCTGCGATATAGCCTGCGAACCCTGGGCAGACAGCTTGCCGGCCCAGTACGGTTGAAGTACATTGACTCATCGGCTATGTAGAAAGGATCGACTATGGCCCAAGGCGGAAAGATCACCATGGACAGGGGAACCTTGCGGGTTCCGGATCATCCGATTCTGCCCTATATCGAGGGTGACGGCACCGGGCCGGACATCTGGGCCGCAGCAGTTCGGGTGTTCGACGCGGCGGTGCGCAAAAGCTACGGAGACAGACGTAGTATCGTGTGGAAAGAGGTCCTGGCCGGGGAGAAAGCGCACAAACAGACCGGAAACTGGCTCCCCGATGAAACCGTGAATGCCTTCAAGGAACACCTTGTCGGCATCAAAGGCCCTCTAACTACGCCGGTGGGCGGCGGCATTCGCAGCCTCAACGTGGCTCTGCGGCGCATTCTCGATCTGTACGCCTGTGTCCGACCCGTGCGCTGGTTCCAGGGTGTTCCCAGTCCTGTTGTACACCCCGAGCGGGTTGACATGGTCATTTTCCGAGAGAACACCGAGGACGTGTACGCCGGGCTCGAGTGCGAGCAGGGCAGCGGCGAAGCCGCCAAGCTGATCGAGTTTTGCAACTCCGAGTTGGGCTGGCAGATTCTCCCTGACTCGGGAATCGGCATCAAGCCCATCAGCATCGCCCGCTCCGAACGCCTGGTGCGGGCGGCCATCAACTATGCGATCGAAACCGGCCGTAGAAGCGTGACCCTCGTGCACAAGGGCAATATCCAGAAGTTCACAGAGGGAGCCTTCATGAAGTGGGGTTATGAGCTCGCCAGGCGTGAGTTTCCCGACCGCTGCCTCACCTGGGAGGAGTTCGATGGGGAGATCCCAGAGGGAAAAATCCTGATCAAAGACGTGATCGCCGATATCTTCCTGCAGCAGGTGCTGACCCGGCCCAGGGAGTTCGATGTGATCGCCACCACCAATCTCAACGGCGATTACGCCTCCGATGCCCTGGCCGCCCAGGTCGGCGGCATCGGCATCGCCCCCGGAGGAAACATCAACTACGTAAGCGGACATGCAGTGTTCGAGGCCACCCATGGCACGGCCCCGAAATACGCCGGTCAGGACAAGGTCAATCCCGGTTCCGTTATTCTGTCCGGGCAGATGATGCTGCGTTACATTGGCTGGAATGAAGCGGCGGATCTGATCATCAAGGGCCTGGAGATCACCATCGCCAACCGGACCGTGACCTACGATTTCGCCCGGTTGATGGAAGGGGCGAAGCTGCTGAAATGCTCGGAGTTCGGCTCCCAGATCATCGCCAACATGTAGCCCTAGGGAAGCTCCCGGTACGGCTCCCAGAACCTCAGGGCAATAAACTTATCCGCCCCCTTGAAAAAGAAACGAATGATTTCTCCGGTATATTCCCGGTCCGGCTTGTTTTTCACCTTCAACACGAACACCGCATCTTTTCCCAAAGAATCCGTCGACACCTTGTCATGATCTGAGGATTCAATTCGAAACAATGCGCCGTCATCGGAGTAGTTGATCATCCGAGAGTCTATCTCGAGATCTTCCACCCTGAGGGTAACAGTCGTTGTAAGATCAATACGCCTGGCATCCCGTCGTTCGTGCATCTGCTTCCCCTTACTATCCCCTATGCTACCTGGAACACCGGTCTTTTGTACACCAATTCTAAAAATTTTTTACAGGTATGGGCGCATGGCACCCAACCCGCGGCGATCGAACTTCTGTTTTTCCGACCCGCCGCAGGCACCTTACACTACATCATAGCCCTGGGCTTCGATCGCCTGTTTTATGGCATCCAGGAGCAGAGTGCTCTCATCGAACTCGACGGCGGCCGTATTGTTCTCCAGATTCACCTCCACCGAGCTTACCCCCGCGAGGGAGCTCACCGCCTTGGTGACCGCCATCTTGCAGTGATCACAGCTCATTCCTTCAATATTGAGAATCTTGCTGGTCATGTACTTACTCCTTGCTTCACGCGAAATCGTTTTAAACTCAACGAGTTGCTGACTACCGACACGGAGCTGAAGGCCATGGCCGCCCCGGCGATGATCGGATTGAGCATACCGAAAGCCGCGATCGGGATACCGATGGTGTTGTAGAAAAAGGCCCAGAACAAATTCTGCCTGATCTTGCGCATCGTCCTCTGGGACAGCTGGATGGCAGAGACGACACTCATCAGGTCCCCATTCATCAGCGTGATATCCGCCGACTCCATGGCGATGTCCGTGCCGGTTCCCATGGCCATGCCGATGTCCGAGGTGACCAGCGCCGGGGCGTCGTTGATCCCGTCCCCGACCATGGCCACGGTTTTTCCCTGCTTGCGGATCTGCTCGACCGCCCGGGCCTTGCTCTCAGGCAGAACCTCGGCCATCACCTGATCCACCCCCACTTCCCTGCCGATGGCCTCCGCGGTCCTGCGATTGTCCCCGGTGATCATGTACACCTCCAGGCCCATGGCTTTGAGCGTCTGAATTGCCGTACGGGAACTTTCCTTCACCTTGTCCGCGACCGCCAGCAATCCCCGCACTTGCTCATCCACGGACAGCAGTATGACGGTTTTGCCCTCCGCCTCCAGCTGTTCGATCCGATCTTCGATCGAGTCCAGGGTTATATCAGACTCAGCCAGGTAGCTGCGAGTGCCCACCCGGACCGTGTGCTCTTCGATCTGCGCTCGTATCCCCTTGCCGGGTGCAGCCTGGAAGCTCCGGGGTTCTTCGATTTTGCCCAGCTCGCTGCGGGCCGCTTCGGCAATCGCCACACCCAGGGGGTGCTCGGAGTTCCGTTCAGCGGCCCCGGCAAAGCGCAGGATTTCCGACCGGCTCCAACCGTTCAGGGCCACGACGTCCACAAGAGCAGGTTCACCCAGGGTAATGGTTCCTGTTTTGTCGAACACGACAGCATCGAGCTTGTGGGCAAGTTCCAGGCTCTCGCCGCTGCGGATCAGCACGCCGTTCTCCGCCCCTTTTCCAGTGCCCACCATAATCGCCGTAGGTGTAGCCAGACCCATGGCACAGGGGCAGGCAATCACCAATACGGCCACTGCGCTGATCAGGCCCATGGTCATGTCTCCCGCTGCCAGCAGCCAGACCAGAAAGGTTACTGCGGCAACAGCTAGAACAACCGGCACGAAGATGCCGGAAACTCTGTCGGCTAGGCGCTGAATCGGCGCCTTGGACCCCTGGGCTTGCTCTACGATACGGATAATCTGGGCCAGCATCGTATCCCTGCCGACCTTTATCGCCCTGAAGGTGAACGCCCCGTAGGTGTTGATCGTGGCTCCGATGACCCTGTCTGCCCTGCTCTTCTCAACCGGTATGCTCTCCCCGGTAATCACGCTTTCATCCACGGCCGAGGAGCCGTCAAGGATCTCCCCGTCAACAGGAATCCGTTCTCCGGGCCGGACCAGCACGATCTGGCCGACCTCCAGCTCGCTAATGGGAATATCAATCTCTTCACCGTTGTTCAAGACACGGGCGGTCTTGGGCTGCAGCCCGATCAGCCGTTTGATTGCCTCCGAGGTTTTACCCTTGGCCGCCGCCTCGAGAAGCTTGCCGAGCAGAACCAGGGTGATGATGATCGCCGATGCTTCGAAATACAGGGCCGGACTCTGCCCCGCTGGAAGGTCGCGGAAAAATCCGTTGTAGATGCTGTACAGGTAGGCGGCGCCGGTCCCCAGGGCCACCAACACATCCATGCTGGGGCTCCCGGACCTGATACTCTTGAACGCGTGCTTGTAGAAACGAGAGCCGATAACAAACTGCACAGGAGTGGCCAATGCCAGCTGGACAATCGGTGAGTGCAGGAACATCAGGGCTTCGATTCGGAACAAACCGGCAAACATGGCTACCAGTAGGGGAAAACTCAGCACGGCGGATACGATGAAGCTCACGCGAAGTTTGCGGATCTCCCGCCCACGAAGCTCCTTCTCCCGATCGCTGCTATCCACTACAGGCCCCGAATCTGTGCCCCGACCGGCTTCCAGCACCGCACCATAACCGAGATCCCTGATCAGCCGCTCGAACCGACCCTCTTCGATCGTCCCGGGGGCGTACTCGATCGTCGCCTTCTCGGTGGCCAGGTTGACGGAAGCATGATTGACTCCCGTCACATTTTTAAGTCCCCGCTCGATGCGCAGGGCACAGGTGGCACAGGTCATCCCTGTGACAGCATAGGTGACGCGCGCGCTTTGCTCGCCTCGCGCATTCTGCCCGGTTTGCGCGCTTCGCTCGCTTTGCTCGCTCATAGCTCCTCCATACGGCGCGGCGATTGCCTGCCGTTACCGCGGTACACGATCCGGTCAGCGGATCGCTAACGGGTCATCCTGCCGATGGTCTGCATCAGCTCATCGATCACCTGGTAGCGTCCCTCCTCGATCTGATCCACAACACAGCCGCGAATATGGGCCTCCAGCAGTCCCTTCCGCACCCCGCCGAGGGCCGCTTCCACCGAGGTGATCTGACTCATTATGTCATCGCAGTACACATCGGACTCGACCATGCGGGAGATCCCGCGAATCTGACCTTCGATCCGACGCAGACGGTTCACCAGTTTCACCTTGGTCTGCTCGGGATGGTGGGCTTTTCGAACAATATCGTTCTTCTCCAACAGCTCGCTCATATAGGATACCCCCCTACAGCATGTAAAGTATTAAATATTATTAATTTAATCAAGTATATTTTGGGCTTCTCCCCTGTGGATTCGGGAGCTTGAATGCAGGTCGAAATCATGCCAAGCTAAATTTCATGACCCCTGCGCGGCATTCACCCTTGGCGGACCGGATTTTCCTTCCCTACATCTTGAGACAGTTCCGAAAGACCTTTCACGGCCTGTACGTTCTGGGATCTCTGCCCGAACTCGATCCCTCCCTCCCGCTGCTGATCACCCCAAACCACAGCACCTGGTGGGACGGGTTTTTCTTCTACATCCTCAACAAGAGACTCTGGAATCGCAAAGGCTATCTGATGATGCTTGAGGAGCAGCTCGCCAAATACCGCTTCTTCAGCCGGATCGGCGCCTTCGGAATCGAGCCGGGCTTGGCCCGCAAGTCCTACGAGGCGTTGCGGTACTCCGCTGACGTGCTCAAGAACCCGGCCAACGCCCTGTGTATTTTTCCACAGGGTGTTTTGCGCTACTCCGGCGTTCGCCCCCTGGAGTTCCAGCGGGGCGTGGGTCATATCCTCAAGCTGTACGGCGGTGATGTGAACCTGCTGCCTCTGGGAATCCGCTGCGAGTTTCGCATCGACCAGCGCCCCGAGGCTTTCTTCATGGCCGATCGGGTCCATCGGGTCAACCAGCACTCCTTTCGGGGCATCCGGTGGCTCGAACGCCAGGAAGAGGATCTTCTGGCCAGGCTCTATGAGGCGGTTCTCTCTGGCGAACAAGGCAGGACCGTGGTCAGAGGATGGGAGCCGATGAACGTGCGCTGGGACGCATTTCTGGCTCGGTTTGGGACGAGAAAGGAGCGGGCGGGCTAAAGTGCAGCAGCCGCGCTTCAGAGGGAATGCTCGGTGATGATCTCCTGCAGCCAGGTGTTGCCGGGGAAGATCTCCTGGGCCTGATCGATGTACCTGCGGGCCGTAGAAGCATTCTTGCTCTCCGCGTAGGAGATCCCCAACCAAACGTTTACCGAAAATCTGTCCAGGGGTTCGAGTTCTGTGGTGCGTTCGATTTCGTGAAGGATCTCCCGCGCCGTTTGTTCACTGCCCCCTGCGATGGCCGGGGCATTCTTGAAGTACAGGGCGAGATTCAGCCGCGCCTTGATGTTGCCCGGATCCAGCTCCAGGGCTTTCTCCGCATACTCCCGTACCGTCGGTCCGTACTGCATCTTGTACAACATTCCATGGTACATGAGCAGTTGAGCCTGGGTATCGGCCAACAGCCGATAGCCGTCACTGAAATCTCCGCAGCTCAGAGCGTTCTGCGCAAACTCAAAGCCCTGGATAAATCTTCGTTCCGCTTCTTTGGAACGATCGTCCCCCTGCTCGACAAACCCATACAGATAGGCTACCCGGGCTTGCCAATAATCCCGCTCGCAGTCCTGCTGCACCCGGTTGAAGGCCTCCAGGCTGCGATCCAGAAGTTCCCTCAGCTCCGGGCGGGACAGGGATTCGTTGAACAATCCCACGGTGGCGCGTTCCAACAGATTCTTGCCGTCCTGCAATCCGTCGGCCGACAGCGGTGTGACTGCAAACAAAACAAATAGGCCGAAGATCGCCGCTGGCAGTTTCCATAGTGAGGATTTCATGTGTTATATCCTTTTCCACGTTCGAAAATACGAAGCCCAAGATCAATGGTCAAGGGACAGAAGCGGGTGATTTTCTTGACCCGCGGGCATACCGGTGATAGCTTTACGGAAAAGCATGACAATTGCCGTACTTGTCCTTTTAACTCTCATTTGGCTTGTGCCCTTCCTGTTGCTTTGGAAAATTCCCTACCCCTCTCGGGCCAGTATTCCGGAAGATCACGATAAAACCCTCTCCGTATCCGTCATCATTCCGGCGCGAAACGAAGAGCTCACCCTACCCGCTCTGCTAGAATCCCTAAGACATCAGGATTCCGGGATTACCGAAGTCATTGTTGTGAACGACCACTCCGAGGACGCTACAGCCGAAACTGCGGCGCAATACGGAGCCAAGGTGGTCGAGGCCGCCCCCCTGCCAACGGGCTGGTTGGGCAAACCTTGGGCCTGCTGGCAGGGAGCCGGGCGGGCAGTCGGGGAGATCTTCGTCTTCCTGGACGCGGACACCACTCTTGAAGCGGGGGGGTTGCAGAAGATCTTGTACTCGTACGAGCAACGGGGGGGATTGCTGTCCATTTGGCCCTATCACCGCATGAAACGCCTATACGAACGCCTCTCGGCGCTGTTCAACATCATTATTATAGCCAGCATGAGCTCCTTTACCATCCGAGGAGACAGAGCTCCAAGCCTCGGAGCATTCGGACCCTGTGTGGTTTGCTCCAGGAACGACTATTTCCGAGTCGGGGGTCACAAGGCAGTAAAAGGGGCGATCCTGGAAGACGTAGCCCTGGGGCAGTTGTTTGACAGCGCCGGGTTGAGGCTTCACAACTACGGCGGCAAGGGCACAATATCATTTCGAATGTACCCTGCCGGAATTGGATCTCTGATAACCGGATTCACCAAGGGAATGGCCTCGGGGGCCCAGTTGGCCGCTGCCAAGATTCTCATCCCGATCATCTTCTGGATTGCCGGGGGATTCGTGGTATCCTTCTGGCTGCTGGTTCTGTTGATCAGCGGGAACCTGCAGGGAGCTGCTCCCTGGATCGTGCTCCACGCTCTCTATATCCTGCAGATAGCCTGGATTTTTTCCCGCATGGGAAACTACGGATTCTACACTGCCCTGCTGTATCCGCTTCCATTCGTATTCTTCGCAGCGATTTTTATCATATCCCTGCTTCGCACCTTCTTCCTCCACGAGGTGAGCTGGAAGGGACGAAAGATCGATATCGAGAGGTAATACCATGGGAAAACGAAGAGGACCGATCGCAAGCATCATCATGAAACGCCTGGGCGGTAACCGGCTCCAGGTCAACGAGGTCGACCCGTCGCGGCCTGAAAAAATCCGTCAGGAACGATCGGTTGCCGTGATCGGAGGGGGCATTGCCGGTCTGGTCGCAGCGGCGGTTCTCTCGGATCGGGGATTGCGGGTGACGCTGTACGAGAGCAACCACTACCTGGGCGGCAAGATCGGCTCCTGGCCGGTTCGATTCAAAGATGGATTCCACACCCAGGTCGAACACGGCTTTCACGCCTTCTTCAGGCAGTACTACAACCTGCGTTCATTTCTGGAACGAATCGGTTCCGACAAATACCTCATCCCGATTGAGGACTACCTGATCGCGACTCTGGAGCACGGCAACTACGGCTTCAAGGGAATCAAGACCACCCCGGCACTGAACATGCTCTCCATGGCCAAACACAAGGTCTACAAGCTGGGGGATATGATGAAGAATCCCGAGTCCCGCCGGCTTCTCGCCTTCCTGCAATACGATGCGGAGCGAACCTTTGCCAAATTCGATGACCTGTCCTACCAGCAGTTCGCCCAATTGGCGGGGATTCCCCCCGAGATGCGGGTGATCTTCAGCACCTTCACCAGAGCCTTTTTCGCAGAGAGCCATCTTATGTCCATGGCGGAGATGATCAAAAGCTTCCATTTCTACTTTCTATCCAACGATCTGGGTTTGATCTACGACGTGCTTCGGGATGACTTCGAAACGACCTTTCTTGCCCCCGCCAGGAGATACCTGGAGAAACGGGGTGTGCGCATTCTACTAGAAAAACCGGTCAAGAAGCTCAGGCGCCGGGGAGAGGGATTCGCCGTGGGTCAGGAGGCTTTCGACTATGCCGTCTTGGCCACCGATGTGGTGGGCAGCAGATCCATTGCCGAAAGCTCCGGTTTCTTCAAAGAGGAGAACCCGGCCAGCTTTCAGAGGCTATCAGAGCTGAAAGCCTCCCAGCGCTACTCGGTTCTGCGCCTCTGGATGGACCGGGCTCTCGAGCAGCAACTTCCCTTCTTCATCTTTACCGACCGGATCAAGCTGCTCGACTCGATTTCCCTGTACCATAACCTGGAGGATGCTTCGGCGCAGTGGGCCAAAAAGACAAAAGGCGGGATATTCGAGCTGCATTCCTACGCCGTGCCGGATGATGTTAAGACCAAGGCAGAGATACGCAGGCATTTCATCGAGGAGCTGTACGCCTACCTCCCGGAGCTGAAAGAGGCAAAAATCCTCTACGAGTATCTTCAGCTGCGGGACGATTTCACGGCCTTTCAGAAGGGGCTGTACGCGGGCAGACCCACCCATGATCCGGGAATAACCAACCTCTATCTGGCCGGAGACTGGGTCAAGCTTCCCTATCCGGCCATGCTGATGGAGGCGGCCACCACCTCCGCCCTGCTCTCGGCAAATGCCATTTTGGCAAACGAGGGTTTGAGAACCGAGCCTGTCTCCTCGGTCCCGCTGAGAGGGATTTTCGCCAAACGATAGAGAAAGCTACTATGCTAAGCCACGGGGAAGGCTAAAATGGGAGAGAAATGCGATAAGCTGCGGGATGCAAAACCGGTCAGCCCCCTCTTCTATCTCTTGGCCTCCTTGTTTATCCGCGAGCCCATATATAGGTTTTTCAAACTTCAGCCGCTGAACAAGGAGCTCATCCCCCTGCGCGGACCGGCCATCCTGGTCGCCAATCATGTCAACTTCTTCGATCCGATCTGGATCTATGTCGCAATTGACCGGCCTCTTCATTTCGTGGCCACCGAGGAACTGTTTAGGGGAAGAATCGTCAGCTTGTTGGTGCGACTGTTCGGGACCATCCCCTTTCGCAGAGCAGCTCAGGATTTTCAGTCAATACGGCTGATTATCAAGCTGCTTCGAGCCGGAGGGTTGATTGCGATATATCCGGAGGGAATCCGCAGCTGGGACGGCACCAACTCTCCGATCATACCGACCATCGCCCGCATCATTCGGCGGGTGAGGGTGCCCGTTTATTACTGCCGGCTCGAAGGCGCCTATCTGCATTTTCCCCGTTGGGCCGACAAGTGGCGGCCGATTCGGGCACGCCTCAAATTCGGCCGGCTGTATACCCCCGAAACGATCCCGGACTCGGAGCAACAGGTCATCGACGATATCGCCGCGGCCATCCGCATCCCGGACTACGAAATGCGATTACCCCACGCGAAGCGGCGGGTGAACGGATTGGCCTCCGGGATACAGAAGATCATCTATCGTTGCCCGCAGTGCCGAAACCTCGAGAGCCTCAAAGCCGTGCAGCCCCTGTCCTCAAACCAGGTGGAATGTCAAAGCTGCTTTGCTGCATGGGAGGTGGATCTGGGAAGCCGACTCACACCGATCGACGAAGGAGGCCAACCGGCGGGAAATCCGAAAACCGTGGCGCAGATCTACCGGCAGATCAAAGGCATGCCGTTAAAACCGATCCATTCCAAACTGATCCGTTTACAAGAGGCAGAGAATCTCTACCTGGTCAGCCGGCCCCACCTTCTGTACCGTGAAAAGCACTATCCGATGCTGCGAATTGCCGGTTTCGGGCGAGCCTTCCTCACCGACAGACGATTCATCTTTCGCGGTCGGCTCACACGGCGGGCAAACGTCCGCGTATCCATTCCACTGGAGGATATCCAGGCCATCACCATCGAACCGGGAGACAAGCTTCACTTTATCTATCAGAAGGTGCTGTACAGAATACCGATTCGACGAGAGAGCCCGGTGAAGTGGCACGACTACCTGCAGCGGCTCAGCGAACGACGAAGAGAAAGCCTGGCGCAAACCTGAACGGATCGAAGCCGAGCTTCAACTCACCTGCGTGTTGAACATTTCGGTTCCGGGAACCGGCATAGAACTCCTCACACGACCCGGGTCATTTCCCCGTGTCTACCCTGCAGGAACTTTTCTATGTTCTGCAGAATGTTCTGCTGCACCCGGAAATTTGCCTCTGCAGTGTTCGATGCCACATGCGGGGTGAGAATCACATTGGGAAGCTCTCGAAGGTCTTTCTCCACAGAAAGAGGGACATACGGTTCATTATGAAAAACGTCTAAAGCCGCAGCCTTCAGCTGCCCCGCCGCAAGAGCGTCGTACAGTGCATTCTCATCGATCACAGCTCCGCGACCGGTGTTGATCAAATATGAGGAAGAAGCGAGCACAGCCAACCGCTCGGAGTTGAAGAATCCCCGGGTATGCTCCGTTGCGGGCAGATGAATGGAGAGGATGTCCAGAGAGCCTGCGAAGGAGTGGTAATCCGTCAAATATGCCTGAAGCCCATACCTGTTTCGAAACTCTTCCTCCCCTATGTTCTCCCGCTTCAATTGTTCGGACAGGGGGAGGATATCGAAAGCAACAACATTCATCCCCAGCCCCTGCGAGGCGATTCGGGCCACCTGTTTACCGATCTTTCCGAAT
>Ga0272441_10006296_pt1 | contig 19997 bp, 18 predicted proteins | sample SSMProp6N_FD_193582 | JGI IMG/M metagenome (GOLD analysis project Ga0272441, IMG submission 193582) | Marine sediment archaeal communities from Little Sippewissett salt marsh, Falmouth, MA, United States - SSM-Prop-6N | ecosystem: Environmental > Aquatic > Marine > Wetlands > Sediment ... | reverse complement strand
AGCTAATTGCCCGGAGGGACAACAAAGGCACACTCCCAGCCTTCATCCGTACCCTCACAAGGATAGCCGCATGATCAGATCAGAAAGCAAAAACAACGACGCGCAGAGCGGGTTTTTCACCAGCTCCTCTGTCCCTGCTTTTCGCGGCCACCGCCACTTTTTCGCCAGCTCCTCTGTCCCTGGTTCTTCGCGGCCCCTCCGCCATCTCCATCTGCCTCAGTTCAACATGAAATTGCTCTAAAAACGCCGTTGCGCCCTTCTTACACCCGCCAGCGCAAGTGTGCCGGTAAGAATCGCAAGACCCACCGCGCCTGAGGCCGGCATCTCCGGCGCGCTGAGCGGATCGAAAGGATCGGTTCCAAAATCAAGCTCGTCGGAATCCATGACGCCATCGTCGTCGGTATCGCGCTTCCAGGGGTTCAGGTCCGTCCCATCGGGATTGGTGATGAAGTCGTAAGGGTTCAGCGCCAAGTCCCCGTCCCACCGTACTTCAAAGCCATCCGATAGCCCGTCGCCGTCGCTGTCGGCGATTCCCGCGGCCAGCGAACCTTCAGCATAGGCGCCCGCGGATTTGGAAAGTTCCTCCGCACTTGCGAACGCGGAAACCGCCACGGTGATTCGGTTGTTTTCCAGATCGTGCGCGATCAGGGGAAGGAAACGATCAAACCTGCCGGTTTCCGGATTGTACTCATAAACAAGCAGGTCACTTTCCCGCATACCGCGGATTTCCTCGTTGTTGTAAGCCAGCTCCAGTTCAGCCGGCGGCTCGAACTCGAGCGGCAACGGATTGCTCTTTCCGGAGCCGGTTCCGTTGTTGTGCCGCAGCTTGCGCTGAACCGTCATTCTGGACGAACGCTCCGGCAGCACCTCCTGCGCCAGCGGCGTCACAGGCGTCTTCAAAATAACTCGTGTAGGGTCGGTGCTCTCTGCGCAATTGTGCACAAGCGTCGAGGGCGCAATCTGCACCGTCGTACCCGACCCGTCGCAAAGCGAAAACTCCTCCTGCACCACACTGTCCCCGGGTAGGCCGTTAAGGTGCAGTTCGTCTGAGCAGGCAAACCCGATTGCGCAAAGCAAATTGACCGGGCTGGCGCTTTGCGCGAACACAAAACGGGTTCCGCCCCGAGACGCGCAGAGGCAGCCCGTGTTGCCCGGCATCGGCAGCCGCGTCGGTGCAAGATTCCCCGCCAGCGCTTCCGACAGACGCACAACCATCAGGTCGAAATTGGCCTGGTCTATATTCATCTGCGGCATGTAAAAGTTGCCGCTGAAGTCGTAACTGTAGAAAATCAGCGAACCGTCTTCGGACCACGACGGGCCGTCCGCGTGATAAGGACCATCTTCAAACGTCATGAAGCGAGGATCCGGAAGAGAACGGATGGGAGGGTCCTGTCCGGCAACAATTCGGTCAAGGCCCGTAATCAGGCTGACATCCGGGTCGTATCGGCCGGGGATCCGATGCGCAAGAAGGAGTTCGTTACCCGACGGCGACAGGGCCAGCCGAATGGAATCATACCCAACCAGGCCATCCACAATTTTGACGGTCGATGCAATATGGGCCACACCCGATGCGTTTGTCGGTATAAGAAAAATTATGGTCTTGCCGGTTCGGCTTTCGCGCAGATCGACCACAATTTTGTAGCCGTTGGGCGTCTCGCGGATGTCGCAGTGCCACATAGGGCCGCTTACCGAAGCGTAACTCATGCACTCCCTCAGGTTGGTTGGCGTCTTGAGGCTTGGCGTCCAGGGATCCAAAAAAGACATTTGCCAAAGATCGTCATAGAACAGAATTGCCGAATCATTGGGCACAAAACCGAGGCAATGGCACGTGCCGTTTTCATTCTCCGTGAGCAGGCGCCGCGACACGGACGGCGCTCCCAGATGCAGAATCCAGATCTCGGAAAGGTAGTTCGTACCATCCATAAGAGCCGGATCCGTGGCCGCAAAACATATTCGCCTTGCATCTTGCGACCAATGCGGCCAAAGCGGAATCCGCCCCGGCGCGAGAGCGTGAAACTCCACAACGCCGTCCAGCGAAAACTCAACCGACCCAAAGGCATCAGACGGTACAAATATGCAGAAAGAAAACAATGCTCCAAGAACAGCGTAAATGAATAGCCCCAAATGGTGTCTGCTGGAAATCATCTCTCTTCCTCCCTTGTTGCGCGCCGCCCGAAGAACCGGCGCGCGCCGAAGTTGCCTAACCGCGTTCTCACACCCCAAAAATTGAACCAGCACATACAGTTCAATTCTTCTTTTATCATAGATCTAATTGGAGAAAAATAAAAGGGTAGAGGCATCTCGCTGAAATGTAACGCAGCTTACAAAAAACGCTCAGCCGCCGCCGCTACTATGACGTTGTTTGAAAAAGCTGCTTATCGAACTGCTTGACACGGGTAGTGCACAAAGGGCAAGCTCAGAGGATGGTGGCCGGTTTGAGGCATGACTAGACAAGGCGTTCTCAGGCTGGCGGCTGCGAAGCGGACATCGGGTGGAAACCTGGCCCGGAAGGTTCTGGAATAGCTTGTTTAGGAGACAGGAGGGAGAAAATGCACAAGGAAAGCGTTGTGTTGCTTAACAAGGCCGTGGCAGACGAACTCGCGGCGGTCCATCAGTACATGTACTTTCACTTCCACTGCGACGACCAGGGGTACGATCTGCTGGCCGGACTGTTCAAGCGGACGGCTATTGAAGAGATGATGCACATCGAGAGACTCGCCGAACGGATCCTCTTCCTCAAGGGCGAAGTCGAATTAACGGCCTCCGGCGAGGTAAACAAGATCCATGACATAAAGGAAATGCTCAAGCTGGCAGTCCAAATGGAAGAAAGCAGTGCCAAGGACTACAACGGCTGGGCAAACGAGTGCTCTTCCCATGCCGATTCTGTCTCGAAAAAACTCTTCGAGGATCTGGTGCTCGACGAGGAACGCCACTACGATCAGTTTGATACCGAATTGGACAACATGGAAAAGTTCGGCGAGAGGTACTTGGCGCTCCAGTCCATCGAGCGCAGCAAGAACATCGCCAGCGGTGCCGCCCAGGAGTAAAGTATACGGCCGCATAAGACAGAGGCTTGTTGCGTTGGACAACCAGTCAGCTGGTTGAAGCAAATAGGGCTTGGACGCCCCGTCTCATTCTTCCCGCGGTTCCGCGTCCGGCGTGGGCGCCGGTGCCGCCGTCGGCGGGATGGACAGCGTAATCTTTCGAGAAATTTCCCGGATGTACGCCCGCGCCTGCCGCGCATCCTCCAGGATCTGCTCGTAGGGCCTGTTGCCCGCTAGCTCGAGGATAAACGATCCCCGGAACCCCGTGCGCGACAGCTCCGAAAGCAGCCGCCTCCAGTCGATTTTCCCCCGGCCCGGCGGCAGATGGTCGTCGTACCGGCCGCGGTTGTCGTTCAAATGCACGAACTGCAAGTGGCCCGAAAGCTTGTGCATCACATTGTGCAGGTCGCCCGACAGGTACGCGTGGCCCGTATCCAGGCACGCCCCGACTTTCACCGTCTCCAGCGCGCCCATCAGCCAGAGCATGTCGCTTGTGTTGCCGAACAACAGGTGCGGCAGCATGTTCTCCAGCACGATGCCCACCCCGAGCTTGTTGCAGTGCCGCGAAAGCCGGTTCAGCGCGTCCGCCGCGTGCCGGAGCCGTTCCACATATTCCTGCGCCGGCGGCCGGTACGACTCCTCCGGCCCCGGATGAATGTTGAAATGCCACACGCCCAAAATGGCCGAAGCTTCCGCCGCCTTCATAATCTCCCTAACCGCATACTCCCGCCGGTCGCGGTTCAGCGAGGTGATGTCGATGTCCGGAGAAAACGGCGCATGAAACGAATAAGCCTCCATGCCCAGCTCTCTAAGCCTTTTTGCCGTAAGCTTCACCTTGTCCACGTCGTGATAATCAAGATGCGAACCGAACGAGCACACCTCGATCATCGAATACCCGCCGTTGCGGATCATCTCCAGGCAGTCAACTATGCTCGTCTGGTAAAAACAGCCCGTCGACAGCCCGACCGGCCAATCGCTCATAGTCCCTCCTCTGCAGCAGCATGTCGCGGTACTCCTCCAGGTTGCACTGGCCATACCCGAAACAAAACTGCTTTTCCTTCGTAGACTGGCAATTCAAATCCTGCAACCCGTCCTGGCCCGATACCACGAGACCCGCGAAAATCCTCACGTAAAAATCCGCACGTTGCCCCGCGCTGAACTCGTACCACCGGTAACCCCACCCGTAGTTCCGCTCGTATTTCGACCGGATAAGCCCCGCGATATGCCGCGGATGCCACCCCAGCGCAAGAAAAACACGCACCACCTCCTGGATGCCCGCAGGCTTCACCAGCCAGTCGTTCGGGTACACCAGGAGATGCCGCACACAAGGCGGAATTTCGTCCAGCGGCGCCAGATCGTAAGTCTGAGCCCACATCGATGGCGGGTCGTGCTCCTGCGAATAAAACCACTCGTGATATTCCGCTGTGGCGGACCCTGCGTACGCGTCCAGCAGCCGTTCGGTCGCGGCCGAGTTGTCCGGAATTTCTGTGGAAGCTCGCCCCGCGAGGCTCAAGGACCTCGCCGCGCTTCGCATCGTGATGATGCTTTCCCGCATGTCCATCTCGTCACGCGGAATGAGAAACATGTACGGTATCTGGTCCACGAACTCCTCGCCCATTAGGCGCCGCTGGTGCCACGGTTTCATGTAAACGCTGAACGGTATTCGCACCGAACGCGTGTTCAGCGGGTCCCCATACTCCGAAATATCCAGCGAAATCATCTCCCGCCCCCGCTCCACCGGCCCTACTTCCACCGCCGTAAGCTCTATCGGCAGCCCGCAATGCGGCGCTGCCATCTCCTGAACCCGCCCGGCCACATACTCGATCACCATTCCCAGTCCCGCAAAAGCCGCCGCCAGATCAAGCTCAACATGCCGCCCCGACGGACGGTGGGGTTTGTTGTAAAAACCCGCCATGAAATCCGGAACCGGGCCTATCGCCGCAAGACGCAAAAAAGCCCGGGAACCCCGCTCTATCCGCCACAAAAAATGATGACCCCGGCCGCTAACCAAATGAAGCGGCCAGATACCGTGCTCAACCAGAATTCGCTCAACCGCCTCTTCCACCGGACTCTGCAAATCGAAAATCCGCTCCGGATCAAGATACGGTTCCGCCGGAAAATCGAAGTTCACATACTCAATGTCGATATCCGCTATCAGCGAATTCCGGTCCCAAAGCGAGCGCGAAACGTCGTAGCCACGTTCCAGGCATTCCCACAACTCGCCCGGTTCGCGCGGATGAAAATTCTCCTCCGGCGAAGTCGTGTCCCCCGATATGAACATGCAGGTAACTTCCCCCAGCGAACGCCCGCCCAGAAATTCAATCATCCTGGCCCGAACATCGCCACTCGCATAATAATCCTGGATAAAATCCATTAGTCATCAGAACCTGAGAAAGGCGCCAATACCACCGCCCTCCCGCTCGAGCGTCTCCGCGGCCTCCCCACGAACAAGCTCTACAGAATCGCCCGTTTTCGCAGCACGTTCCACAAGACGCTCCATAAGATCGTCCAGTGCCTGCACTGTCCCGCCGCAGTTCGGGCACTGTTCCGGCTGTTCCTCAAACAGCGAACCGCACGCCTCGCATTCCGCCCCGCGTGCCTGCCGCCCTTCTTCATAAACAAGCGACATCACCCGCCCCTCCACCGCCGCGTGAACCGTCGCGCCAAGCCCCGTCACCGCCCGCCGCTCCTTCGCCGCCGCAGTCAAAAGCAAATCAACCAGTTCCTTCTCCGAATGCCGCTCATATGCCTGTTCCAGCCGGTTCGTCTCCGACAGAATCTCCTTCGCCGAAGCATTCACCGGCAACGAAGCAAAACCGATCAGCCGCGAACGAAGCCGCTCCGTTAAAAGAGGTTCAATCGCATTCACCGCGTCCGTAGGTCCGCCGATCACCAACCGCTCAAACTCCTGTTCCTCCTCCAGCCGCGCCATCATCTCCGCCACCCGCTTCAAATGCCATTTCGCGTGCACGTCCGCCTTTCGCTGGAACACCATCTGCGACCAAATCCGGTCTTTCCCGGGCGCCTTGTACTGCCGCACCTTGAACCGCGCAAGCGTCTCCCGTTCCTCCTCCACTTCACCCAGGAAAACCACAAAAAGACGCGCCTGCTGCCGGTCCGTCAGGATCACCCCGTAACGCTCATACTCGTCCCGCGCCTCCACCAGCGGTCGCACGTACGGCTTCGGAACCCAGCGCGCCGCGTTCGGCATCCGAACCTGCACGTTCCGGTGCCAGAAATAATCCTCCGACGCGTCGCACATTATCACCAGCCCCTTACCCGCCGGCGTGTACGACGACACAAACTCCCAAACCCGAGCCGCGTCCGCCAAAAATGCCTCGCGCCGCGTCCGGTCCTCGCCCAGTTTCTCTTCGACCGCCCGCAGTACGTTTTTCAGTGAGATCTCGAATCCCCTGTTCCAGTTCGACGACACGCTCTGGTCGATGTCAAGGTAAACGCTCAAGACCGGGCTACCCTCCACGGGCGCCCGATCAACCAGTGCATCAAGTTCGCCTGCTAAAACCATGATTAACCTCCCGAACCACGCCGCTGAAGTCCCGTTCAAGATGCGGCCGGCCCGACGCCGGCCGCGGCAGCCTGTCATTCAGGAGGCCAAAGGTCGCTGAACTCCTGGGGCAGGGCGTAACGTATGTGCCGGACCTCGCCCCAGCTGATGCGATCATGCAAAACCCGGAATACCGCCCGCGTCGCGTCTTCCGGATCCCCGCCCCCCGCCATCTCCAACTCCTCGAACACCCGGTGAAGAAACTCCTCACGGCTGTACTTCACGGGCTTGTTGTCCACGTTGTAACCTTCAAAAAAAATCCCCCGAATCAACGTCGGGAGCTGTGCCGCAAAATCCATCACCTCGCCCACCGGCAGCCGGTCCCGCAACGTGTGCAAAACGCCCCGAAGCGCGTGGTAGGCCATCTGCCGGTCCGGGTGGAAGTCCGTCATAATTTCCTGGAGCCACTGGTTGGTCTCCTGGACGGTCGTATCGAATTGAGCCAATCCTGTCTGTGGCATTGCTGGTTCTCCTTTCGTTTCCCCCTCAAACCAGCAATATCAATGCCAGCCAAAATTACAAAGGCTTACCCCGCCAAGAAAAGAAAAACAGAAAGGCGCATGTCCTTTCCGTTTTTGTCGTTTATGCCCTTTTTAAAGCAAGAAGCGTTATCCCTCGATCGAAGGGCTCCCGCTCTCGCCCATAAGCTCGTCGATCTTCTCCTCCAGAACCTGGCCCGCCTCTACCGCGTCCTGTTCCGCAACCACAAGCCGCACCAGGCCCGTTATCTGCGCCGGGAACTCCGTCTCCAACTCATCCGAATCTTCCCGGTCGTCAATCACCGCCGCGTCGATTCCCGCCTCCTCAAGCTGTTCCTTGTAATACTCTGCCTGTTCGAAATCATCGAACCACAAAAGCGTAACCGTCCGTTCCGGCATAATCGTGCCTCCATACAACCTACCTTCGGTGTGCCGCCGGGCAACGGATCTGGCAGGATGGTTCCCCCCAAAGCACATCGCCAAGATCCGGCTGTCTCGCCAGCGGCGCTTTGCAGGTTTGCCTTACTGTCGCCGACTTCATCACTTCCGTCGCGACGATTATCATGCTTTCTCCAAACAAAACCGGCACCGACATCATCTGGCGGAGCGTCTCGACTATCTGCTGCCGATGTTCCTCGTTCTTCGCCGCATGCCGCAACGCAAGCAGGCTGAAAGAAAACTGCAACGGCAGAAGCGTGCCGTACAGCCAATTGATCGGCTTGCTTCGGTTGGTCGAAATCCGTTCGATCCGGAACCCGCTCGTGTGAAGCATATAACGCAATTCAGGAAACGACAGCATCCGGATATGGTGCCGCGGCAACGGGTTCTGTTCGTCAAGCGGCAGAATGCACTTGCTGTGGAACCCCGTCAGGAACCAACGCCAGCGCGATCGCAACGACGAGATGTTCGGCGTCGTCACGATCAGCAGTCCCCCTGGCCGAAGCACCCGGTTGCACTCCCGAACAAAGCTGAATGGCTGCTGAAGGTGCTCCACACCCTCGATCGAAACCACCGCGTCAAAACAATTGTTCGGGAACGGCAGCCGATCATTCATGTCGCCCGCGCGAAAATCAACGTTCGGAACCGCCGGGTGCCGTTCCAAATCAAGCGCCGCAACCCGGTACAGATTCGAATCGAGAAGCCGCCGCGAAAACACACCCGACCCGCATGGGACATCAAGCACACAACCCATCTTCACCCGAGACCGAAGCAGGTCATAAACCACCTGGTGCGTGTGCAACGGCGCGCATTCCCCCGTTACCGGTTCCGGTGTCTCCAGCCGTTGTTTTCCCAGTGCCATAAGCCTCACCGTCTCAGTTCATTATACCCGCTAAGCCTGTTTCAGCAACGCGACCGCCTCGCGTACCATTTGTTGGCTGTAACCCCACTCATTGTCGTACCAGCTTAACACCTTCACCAGATTCCCGCCGACCACCTGCGTCATTTCCGCATCCACAATCGACGCCCGCGAATCCTGGATGATGTCCGACGATACAACCGGGTCGTCCGCAACTCCGAGAATTCCATTATAACGCTCCGACCGCGCTTCCTCACGAAATATTTCATTCACCTCCTCCACCGAAGTCTCCCGCTTCGTAAGGAAAACCAGATCCGCCACCGAACCGCATGGAACCGGCGCCCGGACCGCTATACCGTCGAACTTGTTCTCATACTGCGGCAACACCTTCGAAGTCGCCTTGGCCGCCCCCGTCGATGTCGGCACCAGGTTGACTGCACCCGCCCGGCCCCGCCGTACCTTTTTGCTCGGCGAGTCCACGATCATCTGGCTCGACGTGTAAGCGTGAATCGTCGTCATAATCGCCTTCTCCACCCCGATCCGCCGGTCCATGATTTCCGCTACCGGCGCGATGCAGTTCGTTGTGCAACTCGCGCACGAAAGCACCTCTACCGAACCATCCGTCTGGTTTACCCCGTGAATCACCGTCGCCATGTCGTTCCCCTTGCTCGGGGCCGACAAAATGGCGTGTTTCGCCCCCGCCTTCACGTGCTTCTCCAAATCGTCCTTGTTCGTAAACCGCCCCGTGCACTCGAACGCGATCTCCACTCCCATATGGCCCCAAGGAAGCGCCGCTGGGTCCTTCTCGTTCAAAAGCTTGTAATGATTCCCATCAACAATCAACCCTTCCGAATCATGATCCACCTTTCTCGGAAAACGGCCATATACGCTGTCATACTTCAGCAAATACGCCAGCGTCTCCGCCGGAACCAAATCGTTCACCGCCACGCATTCCAACTCCGGCGTGTCCAGGATGATCTTAAAAGTTGCGCGGCCGATACGGCCCAAACCGTTTATGGCTACTTTAGACATCGTTGGCTCTCCCTGAACCCTGTATACAAACGTTACGGAACCGTATAGATTCTTCACACGGGTGCAAAGCACCCTCTATCAGTCATGCAATTCTCCCGCCGATCCCAAATACAAACCGGGCAATCCGTTTCCAGATCGCCCGGCTCCATCAGGACGCCCCCGGCTTTTGTAGGGGGGCATCCCTCCTGTTTATCCTTGCTCCCGCCGCGGGGCCTCCCAACCCTGCGGCATCTCCAACACACGCTCGTCAGGCGGCAAAACCCGCGGGCCCAGTTTCTCCACCACCTCCACCGTAGTCGCCTGAGGCCCCTTCTCTCCGTCTTCCGCCTCATACCGCACGCCCGTGCCCGGCTCAAGCCGGTCAAAATCGTCGTGAAGCACGCTATTGCGGTGGAAGTAGATTTCGGTCCCGTCAACCGTGCGCAGAAAACCATAACCGTTATCGCGGAAAATACGAGCCACCACCGCCATAACCTCCTGTTCCGGATGCCGCTTCACGATCCCCTGCTGACGGTCAACCAAGCCCACAAGCTGCCGCCGAGCGGCCTCAAAAACGTCGTTCAGCACCGTGATCAATTGCTCGTGCATATCCCCGTTAACCGAATCGCGTTTTGCCACAATCTCATGGCCTGGCGGAACACGAACCACCAGCCGCGCCCGGAACGGATTGCCACGATGTTGATGCCGCTGACGCTTCTCAACCGAAAGACGAACGCTCACAATGTGATTACAAACTTGTTCAAGTTTCTCCAACTTCTCCTCAATGAATTTATCAAGTACTTCTGTTCTCTGCACATCTTTGAATGCCAGTTCCAGAGGAACTTCCATGGCATACCCTCCATTTCCAGCATTGTCCCGGTCGCCCCTATCCGGACCAGCCGGGGCAATTTATTCCCTCGCATTAATTGTACCTCTTCAAAACAACCCATATGCCCAAAGATCATTCCTGCCTCAAAAATAGTTCCACCCGTCATTGCGAGCCCCTGCACTTCCTCCGGCAGCAATTTCCCAAAAACAAAGCATTCGGTGGCGGGAGCGCTCCCGCGCGACCGGGCGGCGGTGGTGGTGGTGCTTTACTGTCCCACCTGTCCCACCCGTCCCACAAAACGTGCGCAACTGTCCCAGAAAACGCCACCGATCACGAACAACAAAAAACGTGATTGCCTCGCCGCAAAATGCTATAATCATTAGAAGGGTGAGAAGGCTGCGAATATCTAAGTAATAAAGTCGCCCCTGCTTACCGGGGGTGAAATCTCTTCAGCCTACCGCTCGGCAATCAATCGGGAGAACCTATGACAATGTGCAGTGCGCGGACCAATCCGGCGATCGATCCGGACGAACGTACGATTCGCACCGCCGCAAAAAACGTTTGCCTGTCTGTAGCCTTAAGGCGAAGGTGCAGTCCTGGGGAATCAAAATATGAAAGCTAAAAACACCTCGAAACCTACCCGTTCCATATCAAAAATACTTATTGTCGAAGACCATCCCCTCACTCGGGAAGGGCTAAATGCACTCATTTCTTCCCAGCCCGACTTTGAAGTCTGCGGCGAAGCCGCCGGCGCCGGTGACGCAATAAGCCTCGTCGCCGCAAAGCAGCCCGACCTATGCATTGTCGACCTAAGGCTCGGCCAGGGGAGCGGGCTTGAACTTATCAAACAGATTTGCGCCAGGTTTCCCGATGTCAAGATTCTTGTCTCATCCATGCACGACGAGTCTCTGTTTGCCGAACGCGTCTTACGCGCCGGCGCAAGCGGCTTTATCAGCAAAGCCGAGAGCGTCGAAAACGTCGTTCAGGCCATACGGCAGGTGCTCAGCGGGAAAGTCTACCTCAGCAGCAAAATGACCGACCAGCTTCTATTTCAGGTCGCCGGACGCCCTCAGGACGCCAAGGAAGACTCGCTCGACGACCTTTCCAACCGCGAACTCGAAGTCTTTCAACTCATCGGCCAGGGCCTGGGCACACGCCAGATAGCCGAACAGCTCCATCTAAGCGTAAAGACGATCGAAACCTACCGGGAAAGCGTCAAAAGAAAGCTCAACCTCAGCACCACAAGCGAACTCGTCCGCCGCGCCGTACAATGGGTGCTTGAAGAACAATAGACCTATCCAGGCAAAGGAAGCGCACGGTGGGGTCGCGCTCCCGCGCGACCGGGCGGTGGTGGTGGAGGTGATTCTATCGTCCCAAATGTCCCCGATTGTCCCAATCGTCTCAGCCTGCTCACTCCGCCACAAATCACGAACAACCCTTAAAAAGCCAGGGCGCAAGCGCGGCCATAACCGCGCATGCGCCCATCTATGCAAACCCTGTGCATCAGCGACAGGGGGAAGAGGCCTCATTCTTCTAGCCTGCAAACCCGATTCCGGCCATTGAAACGGCAAATGCAAATGCCAAACGCGATTCCGGCGGGCAGAATACGCCTGCCTTCACATGCTGGAAAATCAAACCCTGCTGCCGCCCTACTCCGATTCCGCGGCCATACTCGACCAACGCCGCGCCGAAGCCCGGCTCACCATCATGTCGGCCAGCTTCAGTACCGTCGCGTAATCCACGGGCTTCGACACGCATACCGTCGCGCCGCACTCAAGCGCCTTTTCCCGGTCGAGGCTCCAGGGCGACAAAACCAGGATCTGAACCTCCGGGATTTCCATCCGGACCATCTCAATCGTCGACAGACCCTCGCTCACGCCCGGGATACCCTCCACATCCATAATCACCAGGTCAGGCACACGCTCACGGCAAAGCTCAAGGCCTTCCGCGCCGTTGCCCGCCAAATGGACCGCATACGCGCGCTCCTCCAGCAGGTACTTCCAGGCAGCCCGCAAAACCGGTTCGCCATCGATTACCAGCACATGCATCATTCGCAGCCTCCAATCATGTTCGGTTTGGTTCCCGCATTTGTTGTGCCTTGCTAAACCGTTGTCGCCGCGCCCTCCCAGGCGTGCCGCGGAAACGCGGGCTCGGAACCCAACGCTTCAAGCGTCGCGCTAATGCGTTCCGGACGGCCCCAGTCGCACCACTCTATATCCGTCATGGCCATCACGGCGCTCGATTCGGGCGCCCGTTGAAGCACATGCCGCGAAAAATCCGCGCATGGGAGATCCCGGTACGTGTGAGCTAGCGCGGCATCAAGATGCGCGCTGTCAAGACGCCCCTCCGAAGTCGCCCGCATCACCCCTGCCAACTTCTCAAGCCGGCTCGTCAGATCCCCGAGAAGAACACTGCTCACGTCCCACAATGCCCGAGCCTTCGTCGTCACGACCATCGTGTTCCAAAGCCATTGCTGACGCAAAAAACGTTCAGCCTCGGCCTTGCATGGCTTCTCGTGAAAATTCAGAACGCCCCGAAGGTCCCCTTGCATGCCGCGCTGCATAACCGAAGGCTCAATCCACCCGTAATCCGTCTCCGCACGATCCGGTACGGCCCCAAGAAGAATCAGGTGCCGCGTCCAAAACTCCGCCATCGAAAAAGCTTCATCAAGCTGATCTACAAACTTGCTCTCCGGATAAACAAAATGGTCCGAAGGCAAAATCGCCACCGTTGCCTCGGAATCGTGCTGCAGAATGTACGACAATGGAAGCAAAACACCCGCCGCTGTTCCACAGTCGGAAGGCTGTTCCATAACGATCCCACGGAACTCATGGCTCAAAGCGCTTTCAAAAAAACCTTGATGGCCGCTGCCGATTACGACAATCGTGTGTTCCGGTTCGCTTAACACAGATGCCCGATCAAGCGTATGTTGCAGCATCGACCGAGTGCCCGAAAACGTGCAATACTGCTTCGGACGGCACACACCAAGCCAGTGGCTGATCAGAGGCCGCATACGCCGCCCCTCGCCGCCGGCTAGCACTATCGTCCAACGCGACGCACCGCCCGAAAGGTCCGAGAGGGTACTGCTGGGTTTAGGTTCCAGGCAAACCACTGTCGGCATGACATAATTCTCCTTTACTCCTCTTTTTGCTCTTGTTTTCAGAAAATTTGTAGCCCGTCGTAGACCGCTTTCTAAGTATCCGCCAAACAGCGGTTCCCAACAATCGGAAAGACCCCCTTTTTCCTATCAGGCTTTCCCCTAGTTAGCCTTTTCGCACGCCCCGTCGGCTTAATCGCGCCGGCCCCCGCGGCTTTTGGGGCAAGTGTCCCTCTAACGGAAATGTTTCACAAGGCCCGTGATGGCGCCAAGGCGAAATTCCTTAAATGGTCAGCCGGCCATATTTCAAACGTCCCGCCGCCCCCTTAGTACGCCGCCGCCATGGCCTTCTTAGCCTTTTCGCAATAGTTCGACTCGTCCTCGACGCCCAAATGCGCAAAATCGCCCCGCAGCGCCTTCAAGGCAAAGCGTTCCCGATTGATCTCTTCCGAAGTTCGAAAACCCAAACGGCGATAGGCAAGCCCGATCGGCGATCCGCCGTTCACGCCGTGGTATCCAAGCAATCCAGCTCCCAACAACCCAAGAAGCGTCCACTTCCGGGAAAGAGAACCGAGGACAAATCCCGTCAGCGCCGTCAGGCCAAGTTCTGCTTCCGTCACCCGCTCCAAATCCCATTCCCGATCCAGTGCCCTTAACCGGCCGTCGATCTCATCAGGATGGTTGGCGTAATAAAGCACATGCGCTTCCAACTCCCGACGCCGGCACTCCTCCACTTCGCGCTCAAGCGAACGGTACGCCTCGGCATTCCATAAAGTCGCCATTCCGTTTCTCCTTGCGTTATCAGGCTGGCGCGGCGCACCTCGACAACGCGGTGCGCCGCGCCCCGTTGAAATCGTCCCATCGCTAATCGCGATGCATCATTGACGCCAGCAAAAAACCTACTGCAAATGCGCCGGCAAGCGACGCAAACGGCCGGTGCTCAACCGTTTCAAGCGTCTTCGCACGAGCCAGCTCGCCGCGTGCCTTCATCATTTCCAGCGCGTTCTCGAGCCGCGACTGCGCATCTCCTTCCAAGTCCCGCGTCTTCATCCAGAAGCGGTCCTTCGCCTGCATCATCTGTCCCTTCGCCGTCTCACGCAGCGAAGCCAGAAGCGCCGAAACATCCGACCGCAGCGTTTCGAGGTTTTTCTTCAACTCCTGAATGTCTGCCTGGCTGCGTTCCATTTGTTCGTTGACTTCCGTCTTCATTTTGCTCCTTTCCGCCGGCCTCTACTGCAAGGCCGGATCGTTCTGTACAACCTGCACGCAAAACCGATGCCACCGGCTTACTGCTCTCTTCCCTGCTGTCGCCGATGCATCGGCCGGCATTGCCTAGGTTTCTCTTCCCGGTGCTCACCGTTGATCTTTGACGCTGTAAAACATAACAAGGCTCTTCAAAAAAACTCGCCCGTGCCTCATCCAAAACTTACTGAAGTCCGCCTCGGCGAACGCCCTGTAGAAAAAACGGAAAAAACCTGAGGGCCCATTCCCGCCTGCCCAGAGACAATTACTAGAGAAAGCACTGTCCGAAGGACAAATGCAGGAGTTTATAAAATGAAATACCAGACTTTATGTGCCCTCTTCCTGGCAGCAGCCATCGGATGGGCCGCGGTTCCCGCAGCCCTGGCCCAGCAGGACCAGGGTGTTATCACTCGCCGCGGAACAGGCGACACAAGACCCTCCACACGCGTCTATACAAACGTTCCCGGAGTGGGAATTGTCGGCTACACGGACGCCGAAACAAAGTTTATAAACAGAATGGACCAACTCCTCGGTGAGTACCAACTGAAAAACTCCTACCCGCCCGGCTCAAGCCAGTGGCTGAATTACACCAACAGCCTGATCCAGTGGTACCAGAAACAAAACCCGTACGAGTATGGAACCAACAACTGGCGCGCATACAATAACCGCATCGTCGACTGGTATCTGCGCCAGAACCCCTTCCAACAGGGAACCGAAAGCTGGGATAGCTACGCGGCAAGGGCAAATACGTTCGGTCCGACGCAGATCTACGCCAGGCCGCAACAACCCCAACCGCAGCAACCCGCCGCCCAACAACCGCAGCCCCAGCAACAAGATTACGTTGATTATCAGACGTATATGCGCCGGGTCTATGCGGCAAATCCATACACCTACGGAACATCCGAGTGGAACGAATACACAAACTATTACATCAACGAGTACAACCGCTTGTTCGGCGCGGCTGACGTCACTCCCGAAGGCGCCCTGACTCCCCAACAACAGTTGCGGCAACAGCAACCGCTGCCCTATACCCAGCCGCCGTCAACCAATCCGCCCGACTGGACCCAGCCGCCGTTCCCGCAGCCCCCGTTCACGGTGCAGCAGCCAGGAATAAACTCGCCGTCACGCGTGCTGCAACAGCGCGAAGAAGTGCAACTGCCGGTGACCGAACCCCTCTCGCCGCCACAACAAGGAACGCCCGAGCCGCCCTCAGCCTACCCCGAACGCCCGGACGTCTACGTGCCCCCCGTGAGCCCCTACATTGTGCCGCCGCCCGTCGTGACAACGCCACAACAAACCGTTCCCCCTGCCACCCCGGCCGTACCACCCGGCGCGGGCAAAACAGGAACGCCACTCGCGCCTGTGCCCGGCGGTCCGCAAATGACCCCGGTGGCCCCGGGCTCGACAGTCATGCCGCCTGCGGGCGGAGCGGCCGGAGGAACAACCGCCCGATGACGCGGACTGCTGTAAGTCTGCAATTTGTTGGCCTTCTCAGGAGTGACAAGAAATGGCTCGACCGATTTGGAAAGGAAACATAACGTTCGGGCTCGTGAATGTTCCCATAACGTTGTACACCGCCGAGCGGAAAACCGAACTCCACTTCAACCTCATCGACAACCGCAACCGCGCCCGCGTGCGCTATAAGCGCGTCAACGACGTCACCGGCGAGGAGGTGCCCTGGGACCAGATCGTCAAGGCATTCGAGTACCAGGACGGCAACTACATCACCATGAACGAAGAGGACTTTAAAAAGGCCTCCTTGGAACGTACCCAAACCATTGATATTGAAGATTTTGTCAATTTCGACGACATCGACTACACCTACTTCGAAAAGCCCTACTACATCGTTCCCGGAAACAAGGGTGATAAAGGCTACGTCCTGCTTCGCGAGACGCTCAAGCGGACCGGGCAGGCCGGAATCGCCAAAGTCGTCATTCACACCCGCGAATACCTCGCCGCCCTCTTCCCCCAGGGCCGCGGGCTCGTCTTGGGCCTCCTCCGGTTTGACCACGAGCTGCGCAAGCTCGACGAGTTCGAGGTGCCCGGCGAAAACCTTAAGGAATACGGAGTTACAGAGCGAGAACTCAAAATCGCCGACCAGCTCGTGCAGGCCATGCACACCGAATGGAAGCCCGAAAAGTACAAGGACGATTACCGCGAGGCCGTCCTCGATTGGATCGACAAAAAGGCAAAAGCCGGAGAAGCCGCCGCGGTCGCCGGAGCCCCCGAAGAAAAGGCGCCCGAACCCACCGAAGTCATCGATTTCATGGAGGTTATGAAGAAAAGTCTAGAAAAGCGGAAGAAAGAAGCCCAGCCCGAAAAACCAAAACCGAAAAAACGCGCCGGCGGCGCCAAACGCTAGTCCGGCCGCATATTAGAGGCGGTCGCTCCCGCGCGGTTTTGGTGGCGGTCGCGCTCCCGCGCGACCGTGAGGCGGTGGCGGAGGCGGCGTATGTCTTATGTTCTTTACGCCCTTCAACTTAAAGGCAGCCAATGAAACTCGCAGAATACAAGAAAAAACGCAACTTCAAGAAAACCCCCGAGCCCGAACCCATGGTCAAACAAACGGAGACCGGCCGCCTCTTCGTGATCCACAAGCACGCCGCCCGCCGCCTCCACTACGATTTCCGGCTCGAACTCGACGGCGTGCTGCTGAGCTGGGCCGTGCCCAAAGGCCCAAGCTACGATCCCGGCGAGAAGCGGCTCGCCGTGCATGTCGAAGATCACCCGCTCGATTACGCCGGTTTCGAGGGCGTCATCCCGGAAGGCGAGTACGGCGGGGGGACCGTCATGCTGTGGGACCGGGGCGAGTGGGAACCGCTCGGCGACCCGGCTAAAGACTTGAAAAAAGGCAAGTTAGCGTTCCGGTTGCACGGCGAAAAACTCCAGGGCGCCTGGGCGCTCGTGCGGATGCGCGGCAAGGACGAAAAGAATTGGCTGCTGGTCAAGGAGAAGGACGACAAGGCCCGGCCCGAGTCGGAGTTCGACGTTACGGAAGCTGAAACCGAAAGCGTCGCTTCCGGCCGGTCGATGGAAGAGATTGCCGAAGACCGCGACCGGGTTTGGACCGGCGCGGGGGAGGTCGAGGGCGAAAAACCGGCCCCCAAAAAGACGAAAAAAACGCAAAAAAACGCAAAAAAACGTCAGAAACGTCCCGAAATAGACGTTTCCGGGCTACCCAAATCTAAGAAAAATAAGCAGCCTGACAAGATATTTCCCCAGCTCGCTACCCTGGTCAGAGAGGTACCCAAGGGCGACCAGTGGCTCCACGAAATCAAGTTCGACGGCTACCGGCTGTTGTGCATGATCCGGAACGGCGGCGTGCGCCTGTTGACGCGGCGAGGGAACGACTGGACCGAGAAGTTTCCGTCGATCGCCGAGGCCGCGGGCGAGTTGAGGATCGCCGAAGGCATCCTGGACGGGGAGCTGGTGGTGCTGAAACGGGACGGCACGACGGACTTTCAGGCGCTGCAGAATTACGTGCGGCTGGGGCAGAAGGCGACGCTGTTCTATTGCGCGTTCGACCTGCCGTGGTACGGGGGCTACGACCTGACGCGGACGCCGTTGATCGAGCGGAAGAAGCTGTTGCACGCCGTCATCGAGCCGCACGCGGGCAAGCGGTTTGCCATCCGTTACAGCGACCACATCCAGGGCAACGGCGAGTTCGTGTTCCAGAACGCCTGCGAGAACAACCTCGAGGGGCTGGTGTGCAAGCTGGCGGATAGCACGTATCAGCAGAAACGGTCGCGGCATTGGGCGAAGGTGAAGTGCATCCGGCGGCAGGAGTTCGTGATCGGCGGTTACACGGATCCGGGCGGCGGGCGGAAGTATTTCGGGGCGCTGGCGCTGGGCGTGTATGAGCGGGGCAAGCTGGTGTACACGGGCCGCGTGGGCACGGGGTTTACGGAGAAGACGCTGAAGGACGTCTACGGGCTGCTCAGCGAGCGCGAGCGGTCGAAGACGGCTTACGACCGGCCGCCGACGGGCCAGGAAAGGCGCGGGGTGCATTGGGTGAAACCCGAGCTGGTGGCCGAGGTCGAGTTCACGGGCTGGACGGACGAGGGTTACCTGCGCCACCCGTCGTTCAAGGGCATCCGCGAGGATAAGGACCCGCGGGAGGTGGTGCGGGAGGAGCCTGTGGAACAGAGTGGGGGAGGCGCCCCGACGCGTGCCAGGGACTTGGAAACAACCGGAGGTAAAGACCAGGTGCAGATTGCCGGAATTAATCTGTCTAACGCGGACCGCGTTCTGTATCCCGAGCAGGGGATTACGAAGCAGGCGCTGGCGGCCTATTACGAGCGGGTGGCGGATTACATACTGCCGCACATCACGGGGCGGCCAACCATGCTGGTGCGGTGTCCGAAAGGCCGGCACAAGAAGTGTTTTTATCAGAAGCACGTAAACGAAACCCTGCCGGAACCCATCCGGGGCATCGATGTCGTGGAGAAGGACGGCAAGGCCACGTACATCGCCATCGACGATTTGCCGGGCCTGGTCGCGCTGGTGCAGTTCGGCGCGCTCGAACTCCACCCATGGGGCAGCCACGAGAAGAAGATCGAGCAGCCCGACCAGATCACGTTCGACCTCGACCCGGCGCCCGAGGTCGAGTGGGACGCGCTCGTCGAGGCGGCCCAGCGCGTCCGCGTCCGGCTCGATGAGGCCGGGTTGACGGCGTTCGTGAAGACGACCGGCGGCAAGGGCCTGCACGTCGTCGCGCCGGTTCGGCCCTACGCGAACTGGGACGAGGTCAAGGCGTTCGCCAAAGCCATCGCCGAGGGCATCGTCCGCGACTACCCCGGCGAATACATCGCCACGATGAGCAAGGCCAAACGCAAAGGCAAGATCTTCGTCGACTACCTCCGCAACGGCCGCGGCGCCACCGCCGTCGCCCCCTACTCGACGCGCGCCCGCCACGGCGCCCCCGTCGCCACTCCGCTGCGGTGGGACGAGCTTACGCCCGATATGACGCCGGACAAGTACAACGTCGGCAACCTTCCCCAGCGGCTCGCCGCGCTGAAGGAGGACCCGTGGGCGGAGTTTTTTAAGGTCAAACAGTCGGTCACGAAGGCGATGCGGAAAAAGGTGGGGCTGTAAGCAGGCTGGAGGCTGGAGGCTGGAGACTGGAGGAAAAGACGCAAAGGCATAAAAGACGCAGAAGCAGAGGCCGCGGGGGGCGCAGGGCCTGGGAAATAGCCAGATATTTGCCTTGACCGTTCTGCCGTATATGTCCTACTCTTGTGGCATGCGAAGAGAGGTTGCAGCGATTCTAAATGAAGCCCATCAAAGGTGCGAAATAAACGGTGACTGTGGGGCTGTTGAAAAAGTCGCCATTCATGCGTGTTGTCGAGATAGAGCATTGCCTTGGACTTCGATGTGACCACAAATGGTCGTGGGTAATCTAAGTATGCTCCGGCTCCACCGGCGGCCCAGGGT
>Ga0272441_10006295_pt1 | contig 20008 bp, 13 predicted proteins | sample SSMProp6N_FD_193582 | JGI IMG/M metagenome (GOLD analysis project Ga0272441, IMG submission 193582) | Marine sediment archaeal communities from Little Sippewissett salt marsh, Falmouth, MA, United States - SSM-Prop-6N | ecosystem: Environmental > Aquatic > Marine > Wetlands > Sediment ... | reverse complement strand
CGCTGATCCGGCATCCGAGACGTCCCTCCGGCCTAGACCTCGTTGCATTCCTCGCACTCATCCCGCTCGACGAGCGGTGCGCCGGTCTGGGCGGCCTGGGTGTAGGCACTGGCCACCGAAGCCGCCGCGGCCGATTCCGCCGCCTGCGTCGCCGAATTGGCCAGAGCCGCCGACACCGCGTCCGCCCCTGCACCACCCCCACCGCCACCACCTCCGCCGCCAGCACCTCCGCCACCACCGCCACCTCCGCCGCCGCTGCCGGCATCGCCGATCAGCGTCGTGGGGTGACCAACCGTGATGACGCCGCCGTGCGCGGTGTTGTCGCCCATGCGGGCGGCAGGCATGTTACCGATCAGGACCGTCGGGGAGCCCTTGACGATGGTGTCGGGCGGGCCGACACAGGTCACCAGATCGCCGACGCGGGCCGCGGGCAGAGAGCCGATCAGCGTAGTGGGATGGCCCGGCGGTAGGATCGGGCCACCCACGTGCGGGACGACGCCGGTGACCATCGGGCACGTGTGCATATCGGTAACGCGTGCGGCGGGCGGCATGGGTTCACATCCTTCCGGGGCATCGACCCGGTTGACATCCGACGGGTCAGGTCGGGGTGTACATGTTCTGCGGCGGCGGCGGGTCCTTGGCGAGGAACTTGTCCTCCTCTTCCTCCAGTTTGCCACCGAAGAAGGCGATCGTGTTGTACGCCCGCGCCTGGGCATCCTCTTTGAACGTCTTAACAAGTTCCGGATCGTCGCGGCCGAAATCGGTTTTCTGGAACTCGGTCAGCGCGCGGCGCATGCCATCCACGACGACATCCAGTCCGCTTTTCTCGGCTTCCACGATGAGAGCGTAGCCGGCCCAGTCACGGATGAAGGTGCTGAATTCCGTCAGGCCGAGATAAAGCCGGGCCGTTCCGTAGGCACGCACGTCGGGTCGCGCGGTCGCCGCGACTTTTTCCTTCTGCTGTTTTGCACCGCCCGCGCGAGCCAACAGCCCTTCCGCGTGTTCGAGCTGCTGCTTCCGCACCTCGGCCGCATCGGATTTCTCCTCGTCGCACTGTTTGCGGAGCACCTGCAACTGATCCTCCAGCGGTTTCGGAGAAGCGTCCGGCCCCAGGTGGAAGAAGCTGTCGACAAACCGCTCGATCAGCTTCTCGATCTTGTCGTGTTTGGCGAGCTTGGACCACTGTTCCTCCGCTTGGCCGCGGTCGGCCTCCTCGCCCAGATCACCGAGCAGGTCGACCGACTGGAGCGAGCGGTAGACGTCTTCGATCTCGCGGGTCGAGCGGCTGAGGAAGCCGCCGAAGTGGCCCAGGCAGTTTCGCAACAGGTAGAAGCGGACGACCTCGCACGCGTTGCCGATGTGCTCGGCCGGCGCCTCCGCGTCCACCTCTTCCTCGATGAGCTGCGCGGCCATCTGCGGCGGAATTCGATGCGGCACGAAGTGCACATCCGTGCCGTCGCGATGATAGAAGATGTAGTCGCGCAGAACCTGCTTGGCCTCTTCCTCGTCGCGGGGCTGGCTCGCGCCGGTCTGCTGGGGCGAGTTCGCCATAGTTCAACTCCTTGGCCAGAATCGTGCGATCGGGCGTCTCATGGTCGCGCTGCCTGCTGCTACGGCCCGTCGGCCCGGACAGCAGTCGGCGCGCCGAGGTACCCGTAATGCCGAGCCACGCGGTGGAACCGGGTCACCGGCGTGTCCTTGATCTTCTTTCTGACCTTGTAACCGGGCCTGATTTCTCTCTCCACCTCGTGCTCGCTGCCGTCAAGCACGAGCCGCTTCTGCGTGTTGGCCCACACGGCCACGGTGTACCTGATGGCGAGCGGGGCATCGCCGACGTGTTTGGTGCTATCCACGCCGTCGGCGGTGCTGGTCGAGCTCTTCATGATTTCTTTCTGCCCGTTGGTGCTTGTATGGAACACGTGCATCAGCGGGTGAAACATCTCGTGCGTCGGGTTGTAAGGTTTTTTCGCCGGATCGCCGGCATCGGCGTCCGTGAAGGCGACCGGGCCGATGTCCGTATCCCAACCGCCATACGAGCCGAGCGGCCCCAGACCATAGATCAAGTGACCCGTCTTGAGATGGGTCAGCTTGTCGCCGCAGATGAACATATCGAAGTGCTTCGTCTTGTAGTTGTGAAACACATTGCGGGCATCGCGAGTCTGGAAGCCGGAGTAGGTCTTGAAGTCATCAACGTTGGTGTCGTTGGTCAGTCGGAGGTTCTGGCCGGTGGCCGACTCCTCCGAAGCCACCCGCTTGACCTCGACCGGTTTGCCGTCCTCATCGCAAACCAGGATCTCATACGGCGAGCTCACGCGGTTCCGAACCGGCGCGAGGTCCTTCAGCCGGACGCGGAAAGGCCCCTTGATCTTGAAGTCGGCCCGCTGGAGAAGATCCTTGATCTCGCGGGCGGTCTTCTGTGGCGAGTCGCCCTGCCGCGGGATGTGGGTGTAGGTCGCAGTGCCAATCTCGACGGTCAGTCTGGAAGCGGCGTTCGAACCGGCCTTCTTGCCCTCGGCGTGGTACCCCGTACCGTCCGAGACCGTGATCATGTTCTTGGGCACGGGGGCGGTGTGCAGGACCATGAGGTGGGCGCGGGTATGGGACTGGGCCAGGCAGCGCCGCATCCACTTGTGAACCTGTTCGCGCGCCTTTTCGAGCCGGTTGGCGTCGACACCGACGTTGTTTTTCGAGAGAACGTGCACGGCGACGCGCACCTCGTACTTGGAATCGAGCGGCAGTTCGCGGACGATCTCACACAGCTTCTTCTTGCACATGGCCGGCTTGTGCGCGGTGCGGACCTTGTGATCCAGGATCTCGGTGAAGCGTTTCTCGACGTTGTTGGCCCCGTCGTCGAAATAGTCGGAAACGACAAGAAGCTGCTTCTTGCGCGCGTTGGGGACCCCCGCAGCGCTGTTGACCAGCCGCAGGTACGGCGAGCGAAAGTAGTTGGTGCTGCCGACGCGCTGGCACTTGACGTCGATCTGCTGGTTGCCGCTGGTTCGCTCCTTGTAGTCGCCGGCGAGCTTGACGACCTTGACCGTTTTGGTGCCGATCGTCTGGTCTTCCGACTTGTAGACGGGGCGCATCGCCGTCAGCGTGACCTCCAGCTCGTTGGTCTTCTCCTTGTTGTCGTAGAGCTGGATTTTGAAGTGATCCGGGTCGCGTGACGAAGGCTCAAGATAGCCATAGAAGTCCTGGGCGGCGAAGTTGTCGCCCCCGGAGCCGTCGCCGGCAAGGTTGACGTGGTAGTTGCTGATGTTCAGCTCGGTGAGTGTATCAGCCTTCGGGTAATGCGGGTCATAGCCCTCGTCGTCAGGGGCGGGTGCAGGGTCCGGGTAGCCGGCGCCGTTTTCCTTGATGAAGAAAACATCCGGCGGTGGGTAATTGGGGCGCTTGGCCTTGATCTTGCTCTTGTCCTTGTCAGATGTCTTCTTCTTGCGCTTCTCGGGTATCGCGACCTCATCGCCGACGTCGAGCGTGGCCTTTTGCGCCAGGTGGGTGTTGATCTCGCGCAGGTAGCTGCAATCCAGGAATCCGGCCTCGGCGGCCAGCGCGCACAAGCACTCACCGGGCTCCTTGATCTCGACCTTCTCGGCGCCCTTGGGGAAGACGAGCTTGCCGCCCTTCCGCTTGACAGGCTTCACGTTTTTGAACCCGGCTTTGATCGCGGCCTTTCGGGCTTTACTCTTGCGCTTGAACAGGGCCATTCCATGGGTCTCCAGAAACGCGGCCTACGTGCGCTCCCAGCTTCCTGAGTCCAGCTCGGGGTAGGACACGCTCACCTCGCCAATGGCGATGCCGGTGACATGCGCCTTACCATTGGAATCGAGGGTGCCCTTGAACTCCTTGCCGGCGGAATCCGTCACGATGTACTTCTCACCCGCCACCGGCTCTTCCTCCTCGTCGACGAGCTCCAGGTCGACCCAGGTGGTCTCCCGTTCCTCCTCTTCCTCTTCCGGAGGCTCGAACTCGTGCCCGGCGACTTCCTCCGTCGACTCGGCGGTGGGCAGTTCCTCGCCACCACCGTAGGTCGTGTCCTTGCCGGGCTCGGACTCATCCGCCACGCCGGGATCCTCGGCCGCCTGTGGCGAGGTGGCCATGGCCGTCACGGGGCCAACCGGCGGACCGGCGCCGCAGTTAATGTTCACGAGCGGGCCCCCCATCACGAAGATCGCGGCGGGGGTGAGCACGATGCTGCTGCCACCACACTTCAGCTCGATGGCGGTGCTCGCCTCGATCTTGACGCCGAGGGCCTTGAGGGCGTACGTCTGCGTCACCTCGTGCTTGTGGTTGGCGCCGAACTTGTCGACGACGTCGCCGCCCACGTCGGTCGAACGCGTACCGGTCACCTTGATCGAGGCTTTTCCATCGACCTCGACGGACTCATCCGCCTCGATATGCGTACGTGACTCGGCCTTGACGTGGGTATGCTTGTTCGTCTCGACATAGACACGGTACTCACCGCTCTCGTCACCGCCGATGTGGAGGTGGTAGCTGCCACCGACCGTGTGGTTGTGGCTGGCCTTGACCCGCGTGTCCATCTGCCGCTCGGCCTGAATGAAGAGCTGCTCGCTGTCTTTGAGATCCTCGAACCGGATCTCGTTGCAGCCGCCGCCCCCCTTGCTGCTGTGCGTCTTGATCACGCTCTTGGTCTTCTCGTCCGGCAGCTTGTAGGGTGGCATGTGGTCGGCGTTGAACACGCGGCCGACGATGAGCGGCTTGTCGGGATCGCCCTCGAGGAAATCGATGACGACCTCCTGGCCGACCCGCGGCAGGAACATGTGGCCGTAGGCACCGCCGGCCATCCCCTGGCTGACGCGAATCCAGCACGAGGCGTTCTCGTCAAACTCGCCCTCGCGGTCCCAGTTGAACTGGACCTTCACGCGCCCGTATTCGTCCGTGTAGATTTCTTCGCCACTCGGGCCCACCACGCGCGCCGTCTGCGTACCCCGCATCGACGGCCAGGGCGTCACGCGCGGCGGCCGGTAGGTGACCTCCGCGGGGATGCACTCAAACCGGCAGGTGTAAACCGCGGCTTCGAACTCCACGAGGCCGAGCGCCGCGACGTCGTCGATGAGGTTCGGGATCGTGAGCGCTTCGAGCGGGCTGCCGCCGGACACCGCCGCCGTCGCAGCCGGGTTGCGCGCCACCTGGCCGGCGTGGAAAAGCCACTGGGTCAGCGAACGGCTGGCGCTGGGATCGCCGGTGCGTAACCGGCCGACGACTTGCAGCAACGCGTCGGCCAAGCCGCGGATGGTCGTGTTGTCGCTTTGCCCGGCGGCGGTGATGCTCTGGAGGGCTTGCGCATCGAGCGCACCGGCAAGGTTTGCGGAGGGTGCCGCAGTGCGCAGTGTGGCGGCCTTGCCCTCGTGTGTCACGGAAGTAAGGAGGTAGGATGCGTTGGCGGGCTCGGACGGATGCTCCGTGAGGTCGAACGTCAGGCCGGGGGAAAGCCGGCAACTATTGCTCTGCCCCACGCCACGAGTCCGGCCGGACTCGAACTCCTCGGTGCGCGTCCGGGCGAGACCGCTGCCGCGCGACTGGTCCACGTACTCGCCCGGGTAATCACTGAACTCCAGGTCCGTGTCGCGGCCGGCGTCCGCCTTCGTCTGGAGATCGAGCGCGGGGTTCTCGAAGCTGAAGTCCCGCAGCACGACCGACCCCGGCCGAACCGACTGGCCGAGCCGGAAACGAAAGACGTGCTCCTCCTCCACCATCATCCCCGTCGGGGCCTGATAGGGCAACTCGGCCTCACCTTCGACCGGCGCGTAGGCCGACGTCGAGTCCGCCATCACGAGCGTGTGGCTGTCCTGGGTCTGCTCGAAAGCCCACCAGATGCCCTCTTCCTCCATCAGCCGGCAGATGAAGTTGTAGTCGGTCTCGCGGTACTGCACGCAGTACTCGCGCGGTTCGTAGGTCTGCTCGAGGACAAACTTGTAGCGGTCGGAGGGGATCCCCGCCTTCGTGAGCACGTCCGTGATGATGTCATTGACGGCCTGGTTCTGGAAGATCCGGGAGTTGTAGCGGTGGGTCAGGAGCCAGACCTCCGGCACAAGCTCGGCGCGGAAGTACATCAGCTCGTGCGTCTCGCCGATCATCTCGAACCGGCTGACGACGCCGTGGAACCACCGGGTACCGTTTTCGGTGTTGATGCTGAGCACCGCGTTCTTGCCAACCACGTCGTCGAACTGGATCTCCGCCTCGCTGGTGCTGACCTCGATTTCGAAGCGGTAGAGTTGGCAGAGGCCCTCGCGGCCGCGGTAACGGATCACGGAGAACAGATCGAGATCCAGGTCCGCGACCTGAAAGGCCAATTGCGCTGCGCTCAGGTCTCGACTCAGTGCCATCGCTTCGGCTCCTGCATGACTCGGCCGGGCTGGCCGACGACGCGGCCGCACCGCCAAGCGGCGCGCCGCACCGTTCGTTCACCGTCTAGGCCTCCGAGAACTCGTAGGTGAACTCCTCGCCGTCCAGGCTCATCGTGACCACCGGCGGCATGTGCTCGGTGGCCAACTGCTCCAACAGCCGGCGTGACAGAACGGGCAGAACCTTCTGATCAATCAGGTGATCGATCTGCCGCGCCCCAAGGTCGACCTGCTGGCACCGTCCCGCCACCGCCGCGTAAACACCCTCGCCCACGTGGAAGTCGATTTTGTGGGCTGCGGCGAGTCGTTTGCCGACCTTGCGCAACTTCATTTCCGCGATCATCTCCAGCACGTCCTGGTCGAGTGCGAAGAACGGAATCACGGTCATGCGCGCGACGAGAGCCGGTTTGAAGTGTTCGCGTAGATGCGGATAGACGGCATCCCGCAACTCCACGTAGTCGACCTCCTCGCCCGATTCGCACATCTGCTGGATGACATCGGTGCCAAGATTGCTCGTCAGGAAGATGATGGTGTTCTTGAAGTCGATCACGCGACCTTCACCATCGGCCAGGTTGCCCTTGTCGAACACCTGGTAGAAGAGGTTCATCACGTCCGGATGGGCCTTCTCCACCTCGTCCAACAGCACGACCGAGTAGGGATGTTGGCGAACCGCCTCGGTCAGCACGCCACCTTCGCCATAGCCCACGTAGCCCGGCGGCGAGCCCTTGAGCTGTGAGACCGTGTGCTTCTCCATGAACTCGGACATGTTGATCGAGGTGAGAAAACGCTCGCCGCCGAAGAGCAGGTCGGCGACGGAAAGGGCCAGTTCCGTCTTGCCCGTACCGCTCGGGCCAACGCACAGGAACACGCCCATCGGCTGATTCGGGTTGCCGATGCCGGCCTTGGCCGCTCGCAGCTTCTCAGCCACGGTCGCCAGGGCGTGATCCTGACCGACGACGCGACTCCTCAATCGCCCTTCCATGTTCAGCGTGGCCGCAATCTCATCCTTGACGACCTTCCCAACCGGGATGCCGGTCCAGTCGGAGAGAACCGCCGCCACGGAACCGGCGTCGACTTGCGGGAACACGAGCGGATCTTCACCCTGGGCTTCGCTCAGGGCCGCTGTCGCCTCGACGATGCTCTTGCGCAGCGCGGCTTTGTCCACGTCCGCGGGCTTATCGGCAGCGGGCTTGGACTCCGCTTCCGCCGCGTCGGCCGCTCTATCGTCCGTCTTGCCCGCCCCTTCCGCCGCGGCCTGGCGCGCGTCAGCGGCGGCTTCCTCCTGGCGCGCCAGGGCGTCCGGGCTGTCCTCCCCTTGCAGTTCGATGCGCAAATCGCGCACCCGGTTGGCCGCTTCGAGCTCCTTCTTCCACTTCGCCTCGACTTCCTCTCGCTCCCCCACCAGTCGCTGACGGGCCTCGCGCATCTCGTCCCGCGCCTTGTCGTCGACCACCAGCCCGGCTTCCTCGTCACGATCGAGGGCCTGGATGGCCGTGTCCAAGTTCGTGAGTTGCCGATCGATGTCCTCAAGGGCAGCCGGCCGCGTCGTCAAGCCCACCGCGACGCGCGCCGCCGCCGTGTCGAGCAGGTCCACCGCTTTGTCCGGCAGATAGCGACCGCTGACGTAGCGTTTTGACAGCTCTGCGGCCGCCACCACCGCTTCATCCAGGACAACTGTCTTGTGGTGCTTCTCGTACTTATCCTTCAGGCCGCGGAGCATCACGACCGTGTCCTCGATCGCGGGCTCGTCGCAGCGGACGAGTTGAAACCGGCGTTCGAGGGCGGCATCCTTCTCGAAGTATTTCTTGTACTCGGTCCAGGTGGTCGCGGCGATCGTCCGCAGCTCGCCGCGAGCCAGCGCCGGCTTGAGCAGATTCGATGCATCGCCGCCGCCAGCCCCCGCACCGGCGCCAATCAGCATGTGCGCCTCGTCGATGAAGGTGATCGTGGGCTGTTCGGCATCCTTGATCTCGCGAATCACGTTCTTCAGGCGGTTCTCGAACTCCCCCTTCACGCCCGCTCCGGCCTGTAGCAGTCCCATGTCCAGGCAGACCAGGCGAACACCGCGCAAGAAGGGCGGCACGTCCCCCTCCACGATCCGCAGCGCCAGCCCCTCGACAATCGCCGTCTTCCCCGTGCCGGGCTCGCCGACGACGATCGGGTTGTTCTTTCGCCGACGGCCGAGGATATCGATCATCTGGCGGATCTCGTGGTCGCGGCCGAAGACGGGATCGATCTCGCCGGCCTGTGCCCGGGCCGTCAGGTCAACACAGTACTGTTCGAGCGCCCCGCCGGTACCGGGCGTGGGCATGGGGTGGCCTTCGCGTCCCGCGGCTTCGCCACTCGCACCGAGGACGATTTCGTGGAAGTGATCGCGGAGCTGATCCACATCGATGCGTTGCAGCTCGGGCGTGAATTCGTTGGCCCGGGCGTGATCGGGATTGAGCACAAACGCCAACATCAGCAGGCCGGGTCGAATCTGATCGAAGCCGAACTCGTCCCCGAGCACCGCGGCCGCCTGAAACAGCTCGACCAGCTTGGGCGAGAGAGCCGGTTTGCCACGGTGTTGACCCGGGAACTGCCCCAGGGCCTGCTGCACGGCCGCTCGAATGCGTGCTCGATCGGCGCTGAACGTATCGAGGATGCGCGTCACATCGACAATCGTCTCGTCCAGGAGTCTCAACAGGAGATGGTCGGGCGTCACTTCGTAGTGTTGACGCGATACACACACACTCGTGGCCCCCTGGAAGGCCTGGATACAGGGCCCGTCAGAACGGCGCAGAAGGCCCTTCAGCGTCTCGGCCGTCGCGGCAACAGATGTGCTTTCGCTCATAGCTAATACCCACTCTCCACAATGCTCACCGCCCCACGCGGCAAGCCGGCTATCCTCACTTCCCTCAGGCGGCGGCCGTCCGCGAATCGTCTGTCGCGGCCATCGGCGTACCGCCGATACTGACGTTCGAAGCGGCGCGGGCGTCAAACATCACGGACGTCTCGCCGAGGTCCGCGGTGCGCGCCCAACTGGTCAGACCGAGCGCGCCAGCCCGCTCATCCGACGTCAACTGCGTCTCCGGTACGGCCCCCGGTTTCAGAACAACCTCGATCACGAACGCCAACGGGTCGGAGCAGTAGAACCGGGTCAGAGCCTGGGTCTGCTGGAAGCGGGACCCACCCGGCACGAAACTGCGGAAGGTCTCCCAGTCCACCGGTCCGACACGAATCTTGAAACGGCCCGCCAGGTCAAACACCTGCTCGCCGACGGTCAGATCCATGCCCAGGGACGCATTGGCCGCGCCGAGCCGGTTCTGATCCGCCGCGTCAATGGCCACCCATCGCCCGACGAACTGCCCGACCGACACGGGCTTGTCATCCCAGTAATCGCACAACAGTCCCTCAAGCGTGCTCGCCGAGTGCGGATGCTGCGTCAGCGCCCCAAGATAACGCAGCAATCGCATCGGCGAGACGCCCAGCGTGTCGGCGTCGGAGGTCGGTGGCTGTCCCCCCAGGAGACGCAGGTAACCCGTGATCGCGTCGCGCTGCGGGATGGTGAATGCACGCTCGAAGCGGTACTTCATCCAACTGCGGAAGAACAGCGAGATCAGGCGGTGATGAAAAACATCCAGGAAGTCTCGAACCGGGCTGGATCCCGGCGGCCGCCCCGCCTGCTCAGCCTCATCCGCCGCCTCATCGGCACCGATCAGCGCCGGCTCAGCGCCACGCAGCACATCGACGGCGTAGTGCAACGGCAACGGCGTCGAGACGCCGTATAAACCCAGGAACGCCACCTCGAGCATGTAACTCGGGTCGCTGGAGGCTCGCTGCCGGTACGGAACCATGCGGCACAGATCCGTAGCCGGGAAGCCCATCGAGACGCTCGGCCGAAAACGCAGAATCTCATCCGACACGGGGCCACGCTGCCCGACCGCGGTGCCGTCGCCGCTGTAATAGCGCTCCAGGAGCCAGACCGCCTGGAAGAAATCAAACTCGACGGCGTGGTTGAGGAGTCGCTCCAACAGCGAGGGCGGGGCCTCGGCCAAATCGGTCGGCGCGCTCGGACTGGCTTCAAGTGGCGTCATGGCGCGATTCCGATGGTGTGAACTGGGCGCCCCAGCGCGGCGCGAAGTCATAGATCTGGCCCGAACGGGTGAAGCGAACATTCAACTGGCTGTACGAATTCAACGTCACATAGGCCGCGAGAAAACGGTCGATGATGCCGGCGAAAAGATACGCATCTCCCTCGCCGGCGAAATTCTCCTCGTTCAGTTCCAAAGCGACCCGCGTTCCGCGAATCGGCGCGCCGCGCATCATGCGTTCACGGTACGAAGGTCGAATGGAAACGATGCCGTCCAGCAACCGCTGGTGCGCGAGCGCCTGCTGCGCATCGTGCGCCGCCTGAAAGTCGTAGATCCGCAACAACTCGCGGAAGTGCCCGACTTCGGTCAGCGACACGTAATTCAGGGCCATGTGCGAGATCAACCGCCAGTGCAGGCCCTTGCCCAGCGGCGGCGGGACCGTCGGCGTGGGCTTTATCAGGTTGCGGAAGCAGGTACCGGCGGGGGATCGATCGGTCGGCTCGCAGATGTCGCCGGCCCGAAGTTCGCCGGGCAGATCGCGGTTCGTGCAGGTCAGGTCCACCGAAACGGTCTCTTCGACCGGGACCGCGTCCTGCTCGCCACCGACGACGAACGAGAGGAACATGTCCGTGCCCCACCGTGAGCCCTGGCCGATCAGGCTGGGCGTCAGATGGGTCTGGTAGTACGTGGCGGTCCGGGCATCGTCGGCGCTCATGTGCGAGAACGAGTAGAACGGGCGGTATTCGCGGGCCTCGAGGCTCTGCGCCCGAATCAACCCGAGGACCCGGTCCACGGAATAGACCTCTGCGTGCCGGCGGTCGGCGATGCCCTCGCGCGCCGGCTGGACCAGGTAGCGCACGCGATCGTGTTTGACGCGGACCGGCTCCGCGTGATGCGGGAACAGGTTCACGATGGGGACGCAATGCAGCCGGATGTTCTCCGCGGCAACGAGCGGAAACGACTCCAACCGCCGGTCGAACGTCACCGCGACCTCGACCGTTTCCGTCAGCTCGAGTTCTGCTACCGCCTTATGCAACCCCTTCAGGTTGACGAAAAGGAATCGCTCCTTGAAGGCGAAGTACTCCTGGATCAGCCGGTAGCCGACAAAGGCATGCGAAGGATACGGCAGGACGCTCTCGTCGGGTGCCAGACCGGCCGCGCTGATGTTCTGCCGCGGCAGTTCCACGTGCCGGCGCCGTCCGTCACCGCCTCCTTCGGTCACGACGATGCTCGTGACATGCGCCGCGAGCAGGGAATACAGCGTGAACGCGGTCCGCAGATCGCCGGTCAGATGAAGCCGGACCGAGCCGAGTTCCAGATCAGCCAGCGTGGACTTGCCGACGGCCTGGAAACGCATGACCAGGCGTACCGGCTCCGAGGGGAGGGTCTCCAGCCGCGCTTCCCTGAGCACCCACGGCCGCAAGGTCGCCGGCCAGCTCGAGCGATAGCGGCACAAGGTGCCATCGACCGGGCGGCTGGCGAATTCCGCGCCCGCGGGCACCGCGACCGGGGCCTGCATACCCTCGACCTCCGGCAGAAACTCGAGGATCGACATGGACGGGATGGGGCGGAGGTAGTGCGGCCAGAGAAGCGACATCAGGCTGCCGGTCAGTTCCGGCAACTCGTCGTCGAGTTTCTGGCGGATGCGGCCACACAGGAACGCTGCGCCTTCCAGCAGGCGCTCCACGTCCGGGTCCGACCCGGGGTCGGCCAGGTACCGGGCAATCTCAGGGTTGTTTTCGGCAAACTCCGGCCCCACCTCCCGGAGGTAACGCAACTCGTCCTGGTAGTACGTATTCGGCATGACTCCAAGCGCCCGCCAATCACGTTCCTCGCCGCTGCCCCCGTCGAGCCGCACGAGCTTTCGCCCGAGCGGCGTGACCGATCGGAGCCACGGCGAGGAACGTGGTATCGTTTATCCCGAGACGTCCAACTCGCCCGTCGGGGCCATGGACGTCTCATACCAGACGCGGTGTTCCGCACTGCGACCCACCATCACAGCGTCAATACGAAACACCAAGCGCTGGTCGTCTCCTTCGCCCGCGTGGTGCGTCACGCGGACCCTCCGCAGCCGCGGTTCATACTTCTCGATCGTCGTGCGGATCGCGTCCTGCACACGCCGCAGGTGCTCCCCACGGCCAACGATCATGTCAGACAGCGCAGGCAACCCGTAGTCAGGGACCGTCTCGCACATCCCATGGCGGGCGTTGAGCAGATGGACCATGTGCTGCCGGATCGACTCCATCAGCGCTTCGAGATCCTCGCCGGCGCTGGCGGCGTACCGGCTTGGCGACCGGTCGGCACGCAACCCCCCGATCCGATCCAGCAACCGCTGTTCGCGGCTCATGCGCACGGCCTCCTGGGCCGCGCGAAGGCGCACGACAAACGCGCGCCACGCGAAGACCCTCTACAACCCCACCCTGTCGCCAGGCCAAGGCACGTAACGGCTCCAAACCCATCAGCGACAAGGCTCTGCGCTGCCCGGCGGGCCAGCCTAGCCGCCACCCGGCGAACGCCAACGATCCATTTCGACCACGCTGTCCGGGAGCCAGTTCCATTCGATCTCTTCGTAGACGAAACTGACCTGCTCCATGTGCCGATAGGACTCGTTCTGTGGGACGAAGCTCATCGGCATGTACGGACGCATATCCACAATGCGTGCGTTGCGCAGCGTGATCGTGTAGTACTTGGATTCGGATCGCGTCGCCGGATCGATGCGGTAGAAGTCGAGGATCACCTCCGCCAGGTTCTGGCCGGTGCACAGAGCCTTGTGAAAACCCGGGGTGGCCTTGTCGATCATCTTCACCACCCGCATGGGGCTGTGAACGCGCACACCAGTCGCCTGGCCGGTCGTGTTGTCAATCGGCTGATGAATGTGGTGTTCGATCTCGAAGACGTCGCTGGTATCCTCGCGATCAGACTTCTCACTCGAACCGGGATACTCGGCAACCTTCAGATTACAGGGTGTTGGCATAATGAGGTCTCCTTGCCCAAACAGACCCAATCCTAAACCGTTCCTCGATCACACAGGGACCATGCACGTACTAGCCTCACTAGCGAGGCTTTCTGACAGCAAACTCTGCAAAACTCCCGCCCCATCGCATCGCGCGATGCCCGGGGTATCCGCAAACCGCCCGCCACGCTCTACTGCGGCGGCGGGTCGAATTGCCCAACCATCGACAGTTGCACCTCCACGCCCTTCAGCTTGAAGTGCGGAATCATCTGAACCTCGGCCTTGTACATGCCCGGCTTTCCCGGCACGGGCGTCGCACTGACCTGGATCTCCTTCAGCGGATACTTCGCCGCCAGATTGTCATCGAGCGTCCCCTGGCGGCAGTACTGCTTCAGCCAGGTGTTGATCTCGTTGACCATCTTCTCGCCGTCCATGACGCGACCCATGTTCTCGCGCCAGATAACCTTCAGATAATGCGCGAGCCGGCACTGGATCATCAGGTACGGGAAGGACATCCCCAACCGCGCCCGCGTCTCATCCTCTTTACCTTCGGCGGTGTCCGGGAACCGGCCGACTTTCTTGGCCGACGGGGCATCGAAGAACGCCGCGTTGTCGGACCCCTTGCGCATCACCAGCGGCATGAAGCCGAAGTTGCACAGGTCGACATCCATGTCCTCCGAGATGAGCGTCTCGGTCGGGATCTTCGTGTGGTACTGGCCGGTCGCCTCGTACTGGTGCAACGGAAGATCCGGCACCGTGCCACCACTCGTCGGCCCGACAATCGAGTTGTACCAGCCGAAGTTGGCGAAGCTCTCGGCCATCCGCCCCGCCATGGCAAACGAAGCGTTGCCCCAGAGGTAACGGCCGTGGCTCTCCACGCGCACGTCTTCCTCGAAGACGAAATCCTTCACGTCCTGGTTCTCGACCGTATACGGCCCGCGAAGCAGGAAACGCGGCATGGCCAGCCCGACGTACCGGGCGTCGTCCGAGTCACGGAACGAGTTCCACTTCGCGTACATCGGCTGCTCGAAGATCTCGTACATCTCGGACAGCTTCGGGACCTGCGCGAAGTCTTCCATCTTCTTGTTGAACATCTTGGGGCTGGAGCCGCCCAGGAAGGGGCACTTGGCCACGGCCGACACGCGGGCGATCTCGCTCATGAGCTCGACATCCGGATTGCGGTAGTCGAGCTCGTAGTTGCTGACCATCAGCCCGTACGGGTTCCCGCCGAACGTGTTGTACTGATCGCGGTAGACGGTCTTGAACAGCCCCGACTTCTGCCAGTCCTTGCAGTCCTGGAAATCCTCGAGCAGGTCTTCCTTCGAGGCGTTCAGCACCTCGATCCGCATGTTGGCGCGAAACTCCGTGTTGTCGACAAGGTACCACAGGCTGCGCCAGGCCGATTCGAGCTTCTGAAACTCCGGATGATGCAGGACCTCGTTGACCTGCGCGCTGATCTGCTGGTCGATCTCGGCGATGAAGTCGTCCACGACCTGCTTGTTCACCGTGACTTTGTCCAGATTGAGGCCGGCGGCCTTCTGGATCAGTCCCGTGATCCCCTTCCGATACAGATCGATGTACTCATGATCCAGATCAAGCTGATCGATCAGGGCGTCCACCGGAGAGGCTTCGGCCCCAGCGTCGGCGGCGGCTTCTTGCGGTTGTTCTGCCATTGCTGTCTATCTCCCTTGTTCGCCCCGGAACCACGCGGCGGCGCGGAACCGAAGACCGCGGTATCTCCATCCCTACGACTCGGTCGACTCACCTTCCTGCCCGCCCTCGGCAGCTTCGCCGCCCTTCTGCGATGAGATCATCGCCAGGATCTTGTCCCGGATCGCGGGGTCCTTGATGGCGGCCATCAGCTTCTGCTGAGCCGACTTGTCCCCCATCGTGGGCCGCAGCGCCTTCAGCGCATCACGCAAATCCAGGAGGTTCTTCAACTCGGGCGCCTGCCGCGCAATCGACTCGGGCCGAAAATCCTTCAGCGTGCCGAATTTGAGCGAGATCGGCATCTCCCCTTCGCCGGAGATGCGATCCTGCACGGTCAGGTCGAGACCGAGGTTGAAGCTCTGCATCACCGAATCGAAATTCCCCTTGTTCACGTCCACGGGCGCCCGATCCTCGACCGCCCGCTTGTCGTCCTTCTGCGTGAAATCCCCCATCACCAACATGCGAAAGGGCAATTCCGGCTCGGCACCGCCTTTAAGCTTGTCCGAGATCACAATGTTTACCCGCGATTCACGAGCCTTCGACGGTCCTTTGGCCATGGCAAGCCTCCTCAACAGGGAATATCGCCGCCGCTTACTTGCCCGCTGGCTCGGCGGCCAGCGCCGCCAGAGGATCCAACTGACAGAGCCACACGAACGATTCACGAACCCCAGCCAGCGCCTCCGGCGTCGGCTGCTTCTCCAGTTTCATCAACGCCTTCCGACAACGATAGAGTGTCTGAGCTACCGCAACGGCGAGCGAGGGCTCCCACTCATCGATGTGATAGCGCCGGATCTCTTCGTAACACTCCTCCAACAGCGCCGCAGCAAGCTCCAGCCGCCGCGCGTCGTAACACAACTCCGCGATGCCGAGCCGCCAGAGCAGACGATCACGGCGCTGCGAACACGTCACGAGCCCGTCGCGCAGGCACTGAATCGCCTCGGTGATCTTGCCCGAACCCGCCAGCTTCCGTGCCGCTTCGGAGGCTTCCATCAACTTGCCGTCACCGCCAGCCGATGCGGGCCCACCTCCGCCACCGCCCTGCGCCGGCGCCACCTCCGATTCGAGCCACATCTTCGTCTCGCCGCTGCACAAGGCCGTGCCATCGCGGAATGTCAGCTCGTAGACACCGGGGCCGAGCCGTTGCACGAGCCCCGCCGTCACGCTCATCACGACAGCTTCGGCCTTCGCGTACGAGGGCCCAAGGCCGCGCATGGCCGCACAGACGTACCGCTGCAAGTCCAGCCACAGGGGGTCATTCGAGCGAAACGCGTTCTCGGCCCCGTTGAGCAGATGCTCCCACACGCTGTTGTTCATCTGGTGTGTGAGCGCCTCGACGAGCGTCTTGTCGGGCGGCTCGGCGGAATGGGCCGCATCGCCGGTCGGCAACTCGATCGGCGCCCACTTGATCAGCCGAACAATCCCGTATGAGATTGGCTCGGTCGGATCTGCCTTGCGGATAAAGCTAGCCGCCTTCAGGATCGCATTGACCGCGCTGGAACGATCTTTAATCTCACCGGCCGCCACGCCACCAGCCGCCGCTGCGGAGGCGCTCGCCGCCTGTGCCGCGGGAGCCGCCTCGGCCGACTTCGGTCGCTCGCTGGCCAGTTCCTTGATCTTGCGCGGGAACTTGCCGAAGTCGGGCTCATCGTCCGGCATGGCCGCCTTCAAGGCAGCTACCAGCGCGTCGTAGCGCTCAACACAGAGGTCGATCGCGTCGAAATCCGTCGGTGTCGGACGCGCATCACGGAACCACCCGCCGTCGACCAGCCGTTCGGCATACGACTCCATGCGGGCCTTGCGCCGCCGCGGTCGCGACGGGTACAGATGATCCCAGAAATTCGTGATCAGCTCGGCGAAGAGCCCCAACGCGGCCGCCAAGCCGACGTACGTATGCTTCTTGAACAACGCGTAGCCCAACGACGTGGCCATCTCCACGTCTTTGGACTTGCTGCGAAGAACGTTCTGGCTGGCCTGCTCGATCTGAAACCAATCCGGCTCACCGAGATCGATGCGATCAAGCTTGGCGACCTCCGCGTTGACGAGCATGTACTCCTCGTCGTCGGCGACATCCTCACCGCCGGGCGCACCATCAGAGATCGGCGCCTTTCCGAGTTCGAGGATCGGTATCTCGTCCAACGTGGCCATGTTTTCTACCAGTCGCGACCCGGAGCCAACGCCCCGAGTTGATATGAACAACGGTCCCCCACACCGTACACAGGCCGGTGTGGTGACCGGTGTCGGGCGATCGCCGCTACGGCGCAGCTTGAGAGTTCGAACTGCCCCGAAAGCCCTTCCGCGCGACGGAGACCGGCCCGGGTTTCTGGCACCCGACCGAATCCTGTCCGACGCACGTAACACGTTACCCGACACGGGATTCTAACTCTCGATATATCGCCTGACAAGTCAGGCACCTGGCGTCACCTCCACGAACTCGGCCCAGGTGGCGGGCGTCTGAACGGAGTCGGCCGGCGCGGGGCTTTCCGGCTCTGCGTCCGTCTGCTCCGACTCCGTCGTCGGCGCACCGCCCAGTGCAGAAGCATCGTCCACGTATGACAGCGAGCCGGCTTTGGGTGTCAGAAGCAGGAAATCCTCGCCCACGAGTTCACGTGCCACAACACTCAGATGCCCCGTCGACCCGGCGGGATCCGCCGACATGAGCAGCGAGAGATACCGCTCCTTCAGGTTCATGCGGCTCTCGAGCCACCGCAGCCATCCGGCGACCTGAACCTCCGACGGGATACCCGTCACCAGCGGAAACCGGAACGTCGGGCCGAATTCGTCCGCCTCCAGCGTGGCGATGTTGTCACCCCACGCGAGCATCGTCTCGCACCATTTCGCCATGTCATCGGTTTTGAGACCGCCTTTGGCCGACTCGAACCACTGCGGCAGCGGGAGCTTCTGCGCCGCTGGCAGCCACGAGTCGTCCGACACGTCCGCGTCCAGGCCGCTGAGATCAACCTCTCGTCCGCCGAACCGTGCCTCGAACCGCCCGGGGGCATTGAAGAAGTGATCCACCTCGTCGCGCAACACAAGCAGGTCACGCAACACGCGCATCGCCGGGAGAACCCCGGCGCTCGTCGGCCCCGGCCAACTCACGGTCGGCACGCCCACGTAGAAAATGTGCGGAAATGGGCGTCCGCGCATGTCGCCCCCGTAGTCCTGCACCGACGCCAGGATGGTCATCGGGAACGTCGGCAGACGCAGGATGCAGACGGACGACGGCACACGCCGGTCCTGTTTGCCGGTCCCTTGCCGATCAAAGAACAGCTCGCACCCCTTGAGAATCCAGTCGTTGAAATCAACGGCCCAATCCTCGTCTGTGGCCGAGCTGTAATAGTCGGCGTAGGTCGGCAACTTGCCGAACCAGCGCAATCGCGGATCGGGCTTCGCCTTCTCCGCCTTCGACTTGAACAGGTCCTTCCAGCCCATGATCTGTGCTTCAGCCTCAGGCACGGGGACTGCGGCCCCAGGCCGACCCGAAATGCCCAGGGTCCGTTGTTTCCCGTCTGTCCATGCCAGCTTGCCATTCACTCCGGGCGCCACAGCGCCCGGCACCCTATCGCTGCTCCACCGCTGCAACGCCTGTCGGCGTCAACTTCTGGATCGGTCGCGGGAGATCACGCCCCCGCGGAAGGCGAAACAGGAACTTCTGGCCGATGCGGCTCCCCTTCTCCGGTATCAGATGCGACTTACCGGCTGCCCGGAATTCCTCGGCAAGATCCACGACATGCGTAACCACCCAATCGCCCTCAGTGGGCTTCCCGTACCGGTGCAAGTAGGCACAGAAGGCCAGCGCCGAGGGACGCCCCAGCACTCGCGGACGGATGCTCGGATATGGCTCACCTTCCCGTTCGAACTCCCTCGGTTCCTTCAAGCTGAACGTCAGCTCACTCAGACCACGCGGCTGCGCCCACTCCCAGACGGTGGATACGTCGTTTGCCTCGCCGAAATCCATCGTCCGGAAGCACAGCCCGCGCGAATCAGCTTCGCTTTCGCCTTCGGTTCGCCGCAGCCCGATTGAGAGACAAACGCGGTGGTAGTAAAACTGGGCAGCATCGTCTGCGTTCTCGCCCCCCTGCGACCCGACCACCGGGTCCTTAATCCAGACCTCCACCGTCAGCGGATCCACGCTTCCCCGCTCGTCAAGCCCCAGGAACTCGCGCCATTCCTTGCACCGTTCGAGGAACGCGCGTCGCTGACGCTGTGCCTCATCGTCGGGTAGACCGGTCTCCAGCGTCTCCAGAAGCTTCTCGGCCTTGCGAACCAGAAGCAGGAACGTCTGGAAGTCATTGAACTCCACCGTTTCCAGCGCGGTCAGGTCGCGTCCTTCCGCACTCTTGTAGGGCCAGCCTTCGTACGGGACCGTCTCTCCGAAGACGCCCTGCGTCTCCACGAGGACCCTGGTCAGCTCCGCGCTGAGAAGCTGCTTCGCCTTTTCCTGATAGTCCACTAGCTGCTGCGTCAGCCGCTCGTCGTGCAGGTTCGTCGCATCGCGGCGGTCCGCGACGCCCGCCCACGGAATCGCGTACTTCGTGCCGTATCCGGGTTCGGGAAGCGTGGTCGGGATCTTGGCCTCGCATACGCCGTCGCACCACGCTTTCCAGTCGCGCGTGAACCCGGCGGCGACGGTCACCCACGGCTTCTCTTCCGCCGCTGTGGCCCCGCCCGCCGTAGCCTCAAAGACAAACCCCCCGTGCTTCCAATGCTCTCGGAATGCTTCGTCCGACATCCGCGACACGCGCGAGAGCTCTTCGACATACGTGGTCGAGTCCTTCAGCCAATAGAGACCCGGCACATACAGCGCCCAACGCGTAACGCGCAGGATCTCACTCAAACGTCGTTGGAGCTCGCGGATGGGCGTCCAGCGGGCATTGTCGTCGGTCGGGCCAGAGCCCGTGCGGAATTGA
>Ga0272441_10006294_pt1 | contig 20008 bp, 20 predicted proteins | sample SSMProp6N_FD_193582 | JGI IMG/M metagenome (GOLD analysis project Ga0272441, IMG submission 193582) | Marine sediment archaeal communities from Little Sippewissett salt marsh, Falmouth, MA, United States - SSM-Prop-6N | ecosystem: Environmental > Aquatic > Marine > Wetlands > Sediment ... | reverse complement strand
ATTGAATGTCTGCAAAGCATATACGGCAAGGTACGCCATGGCCATAAAACCAAAGACGAACAAACCGCGGCTGACAATATAGTAACGGAAGTTCTTGTTTTCCCGCAGAACCTTGAACGCCCCCTGGATGCCGTATTTCTGATCAGGAGGAAGGGTCCTTGTTCCTGCTTCCTGTTCGGGCTCTTTCGTCAGGCTTGTAAAAAACCAGGAGATTACCATCGCGGCAAAGGCTGCAAAGAAGCTGAAAGCATAACCCTGCGGGTATGCCCTTTCGGCGAGAAGGTAAGCCACAATCCCTGATCCGGCGATTCCAGCAAATTGCCCGAGAAGAAAACCCGTACCAAAGAATGACCCGCGCCGGCCGGCTGGTATGATTTCAGCGATCATTTCCTGCCAGGGCAGGCCAACCACTCCTGCGGAAAAAGATCTCAATAGAACAGCTCCAATCAGCAGAGCAACAGCCGTACTGGCAGACATGGATGATAAATTCAAGGCCAGCAGCCCAAGCAGGAGATAGGGAAGCCTTTCCCCAAAACCTAAAACCATCACTGTTGGGAGTTTCCGTTTGAGTTTTGCAGAAAAGCGCGAGAAGAAAATCTGCGGCAGCGACCAGCCCACGTCACTCAGAATTGGAATCAAACCAATAAGAAGCGGTGACGTGGTGAGTGTACTGGCAAATACCGGCAGGATTGTCCGCATATTTGCCAGGCTGTCGCCAAAAGAGAAAAAAGTAAGATCGAGTGCATTTACGATAAAATTCCGCTTGAAAAAGCTTCTGACAGCTGGATTTACTTCTTCCGGCTTATCCAGCTCAAGTAAAGCAAGCACTCTGAAACTTCGCCGTGGAGCCACCCTTGTTCTCCAAAAGGTATGATTATGTGCCGAGCTGGTTCACAGCAGGATTACGCACCGCTGGATAATACCACAAAAAGATGCGGGCGAGAGTACATGTTTATACAAAAAACAGCATGCTGCAATCCTTAATAAGCGAAAAAAATCGCAGCTGGAAAAAGACCACCTCAGCAGGTGGGCTTGTCAGGATTCAGCCACCTCTGATGCTTGCCTGAATTCCTCCACAGCTTGTTCCGACAGGTAGTGGTCGCCCATATTGCGTATGACTTCCAGCGGTAGTGTGAGGTGGTGTGCGCCAGCAGCTGCAGTCTGCCATGCTTCACCCGGCGATTTGATGCTGGCAGCAATGATCTGAGTCCCGGCACCGCAGGCGTCGATCACCTTCCTCATTTCCTTCACCAGCCCGATGCCGTCTCCAAGAAGCCGGGTGCTGCGGTTCACGTAGGGAACTACCATTTGTGCACCCACCTGGCATGCCAGGTATACCTGCGCCGGGCTGAAAATGGCTGTGATTCCGACTTCCACACCGGCCTGGACAAAATCAGCTGCAAGCGAGAGGTTTTCCGTTGAGCACGGAATTTTCAACCCGATCTTGAGCGGGTTCATTGAGATGACTTTTTCGGCTTCTTTCCGTTTCTCTTCGACGGTTTCACTGGTCAGCTGGTAGTACACACGGCCGGATGAAATCCTGCTCAACTCATAGATCACTTCTTTCGCCGGCTTTCCTGTTTTGGCCACCAGTGCCGGATTGGTCGTAATACCAGACACAAAATGGAGTGAAAATGCCTCCCGTGCTTCTCCCACAAGCGCTGAATCCAGATATAGTGCCATGTCAACTCCTTTCTATCACCCGAGATCGCTCGGGAAGGCTGGATGACTCTCCGGGCCTCCCTCACATGTTAAGCTCAAACAGCCGGCTTCTATCTACAGCCTTTCAATTATTCATGACTGCCTTCTATTGTACACTTGCTGTCTTTTTCCTTCACCCTTTAACAATCAGGCGCAGCAGCACAGGATCCCCGAACAGAATTGCGCCCAACGCCCTGCACCATGAACAGCCCTCATTCTGTGGTCATACCTTCAGGCGGGTTCCACTGAATAAAAACCAGGGCCCCAATACAACCAGTATCAGGCTGTAAATCCTGGTCGTACTCGATCCGCTGTGTTCTGCTGGCTTCCAGCTGCCCGTCACGCAAGATTCCTTGTTGACTTGCTGCACCCGTTATTTATTGTAACCGCTGACCTACAAGTCCCCATGCCCATCCAGCTGATCCAGGAAAGACCACATCACCCGATTGAACCGTTCCGGCGCATCCTGTGGACTCGCATGCCCGGAGTGTTCCATTTCAATCCAGGTAACATCTGGTATATATTCGGCCAGGATCTTCTTTTCGGCGAGAGAAAAAACACGATCGTCAGAGCCGGAAACGACAAGCACGGGCATTCTAATTCGATCGAGCTTCCTGCGGACATCAAAACGAAGGATGGCTGTCATCATATGGGTGTATGTATCCTGCTCGACTGACTTGATTCTGCGTACGGCCAGACGGCGAAGCAGGTCCTGTTCCTGGTGGGGAAAATGCTCTGAGGCTACAAACTCGGCCAGTCTATCCATCCTGCCCAGCAGCACATCAGGCACTCTTCCCATGGCCTGCCGGAGGCTGTGTCTGGAGATCTTCATACGGGGAACCGCGTTGACCAGCACCAGTGCCTTGAAATGCTCCGGTGAATCCAGAACCATCTGCAGTGCTGTAAGCCCTCCCAGTGAATGGCCAATCAGGATGCCTGATTCCGTGTTCAGGCTGTTGATTGTCCGGTAAACCTTACTACTCAATTCGGGAATCGTCGTCCTGCTGTATAGAGGCGGGGATTCACCATGTCCGGGAAAGTCCAGAGCGACCACCCGGTACCTGTGAACGAGCTCAGCGATCTGCATACTCCAATCGAGTCCTGCTGAGCCGAGGCCGTGAAGCAGCACTACCGCAGGATCAGAGCGGTTTACTGCGTAGTATCGATAGGCCAGTGTTACGCGGCTTCCCCCGACAGCTTTCACCTTTACGCGGGAATTCGTCCCTGTTGTACCTGCAGCAAACCTGGATCCTTGTAGTCGGGTGGTTTCCATGGAGCAGCAATCCCTTCACCTCAGCGGTATTCAGTCAGCAGTTCCTCAACCGGCAGCGTTATCAACCCATCCTCCGGATCGCCCACCTGCGTAACCTTTTCCGGCTGCTCTCCAGCCAGATACGCTGTATACGCTGCTGCAAGCGCTGCCAGAAGGGCGGGTTCGAGAAGCTGCTCCAGGTCTAGTGCTCCGGTAAGAAGCTTGTGCCTCGTAATCTCTTCAAGCACCATCAATGGATTAGCCAGATCCAGCCCCGCCATGTACAGAGCAAGCTGGCGCTGCATCCGGCCTTCAAGTGTATTGGCCCTGTAGGGGCGAACTTTCAACATCGCTGCAAACACGGCTCGCTCCGGTACTTCAAGATACACCTGCCCGTCGGAACGGTTGTCCATGTCAAAAGCTGTATAACCCATCTCGCGAAGTCCCTGGTATAGACGGTAGCCATTCCTTACCGCTCCGGTCGGGTCTTCAACTGATGCCGGGGCTGGTTTCAGGCGCAGCTTTCTGGTCTGCAGCTCGTATTCACACACCCGGTACTTGCTGAACTGTGAGCCTTCCGGGTTCAGGCCGCGCAGGTACCGTATATGCCGGCGCTGCATCAGGCCCTTGTTTGCACACTGCGGTGTTGTTACCCCTGCAGCCGCCTCATTCATCCCTGCAGCAGAAGCAAGGATGGAGGAAAGAGAACCTCTCTCCAGGCGAACTGGTTTCATGCTGCTGTCCAGCGCGACAAGCGCCGATTTTCGCCGGCCGGAAGCCGGATCGATCCCGAGGTATATCGTCCTCTCAAACAGCATCCAATCCTCCTGATTCGGTGCAGCGAATGTATACGGCAAACTGTTCCCAGCGATCCCTGTCTGTATTGTACGGTGCCAGCCACGGAAGCTTTTCAGCCAGGCGAAATGCAGTTTGTGGTTTCCTGCCCGACAGGATCAGGTACGCCACAAAAACCCAGCGTGTGCGGTGCCGGCCGTTGCCGGCATGCAGCAGGATCCTTTCTCCTGCAAACACAGCCTCAAGCACAAATTGCCCTGCCAGACTGCGGATTTTTTCATCCGCATCGTTCTCATCTGCGATATCCAGCCAAAGATACCTTGATGGAACCGGGCCTTTAAATTCGGCCGGTGCATTCGGGTTCAAATGCAGTAAGGTTGTAATCCCGGTCTCTGCCTGGAACTGCTCCCAGGTATCCGGAATCGCAGAGCCGCCTGCCGCAAAAATCTGATTTGAAACCCAGCTCATCCTGCCTTCCCTGTTGTACTTTCCACTCGAGTATACAACGCGAATACCCCTCCGGCGAGCGTGCCTATAGTAGAGACCCGGTCTGTGGTCTGAAAAAGATTACACTTATTTGCTCCGTTCAGCCCCCAGACAGGGTCTTCTTATTAGCACACCATCTCCAGTTAATAATACCCTGCTCCTGCGGCAGGATAGTATTCAGCTGTAGTCAGGCACTCCCGCTGGATTTCAGATGCAATCACGCGCTGCATTACCACGGAAACTGTCCTTGCTGCTCACAAAAGAAACAATACTACGGATGGGAAAAACGACAAAGCACATACCATGAGACCCGTTCTATACAGAAACCCGCGCTTCCTGATAAATCTCAAATTCAACAGTACTGCAATGGCACAGCACCTTGACTTCTGACCTTGTACTCCCTTTTACCCTTTTCCGTGAAGATTTGAAACAAAACTGAAGTTGAAGGGTCTAATCAAATAGAGTAGTACATCGAGTTTAGTTCGTAATGAATTATTCAGGAGGGAACACCATTGAGTAGAAAAGTCCTTCTTATTGTCTTAAGCATTGCCGTATTCTTTGCAGGCGTCGAATACATCATCCTGGACCATAACGACCTGCTCCTGCCCGAATACAGGGATGATGTAGATCAGTTCATGGAATCAAGGCGGATCGTCATGGACGTGCCGGGTTTGGCTGCCGGTGTATTCACTTCGGACGACCTGGAATGGGGAGGCTATTACGGCACATATGACGGCGAAACCCCGGTTTCGGAAGATACCGTTTTTATGATTGCCTCAATCTCCAAAACTGTGATCGGCACAGCTGCCATGCAGCTCTGGGAACAGGGATATTTCGAGCTGGATGACGACATCAACGATTATCTGGATTTCGAAGTCCGAAATCCCTCTTATCCCGAGGTACCCATCACATTCCGCCATCTGATGACACATTTCAGCTCGATTACTGATCGCTATCCGGTTTATGTTGATCTGTACACAATCGAGGAAGGCGGCGGAGATTCACCCTGGGGCCTTGGCGAATTTTTGCAGGAGTACCTGGCCCCCGGCGGCCAGTTCTACGATGCCGGCAGCTACAATGATTTTGCTCCTGGATCTGAATTCGACTACTCGAACTACGGCGCAGCACTTTTGGCCCACCTGGTGGAAGTGCTTTCCGGTGAGGAATACAGTTCCTACTGCCAGAAGCATATCTTCGATCCACTGGATATGGACAACACCTACTACCTTCTGGCCAATATTCCAGCAAGTGAAACGGAACTTGCCGTTCCCTTTGATGACGGCGAAGCCCTTCCACATTACAGCTATCCGGACTATCCTGCAGGAGCCCTGAGAACAACGATCCATGATATATCGAAGTTTGCTGCTTTCTATCTGGATCCTTCAAGCGGTGCCCTCCTGGAACCAGCCACCATCGAATTGATGTTTGGCGAATACGGCGAATCCGAGGATTTCGGCGAAGGGCAGATGGGCCTGATCTGGGTCCATATGGATTGGATGCTATTCAAGGCAGTCGGACACACAGGCGGCGATCCGGGTGTGGATACCACGCTGCTGCTGTTTCCGGAAGACGATTACGGGATTGTGCTGTTTATGAACGATAATGCAAGCAATCTTATCCAGTACAGGCAAGTCATGAGCCGCCTCCGGGATATGGGGCGGGAGTAGGACACAACGAGAGATCTGCTATTGAGACCCGGCCTGGAGACTGAAGAATCAAGGTACTTGAAGGTTTCCCCGGTCTGCCGCCCGGGTCTCCTGATTGATGCACCCTTTCCAGACAACGAATCCCCTTCGCCTCCAGCTGGATAGCATTCAGCTTGAGTCAGGCAATCCCACGTACAGGCAGGTTTCAGAGATCCTTCACAGCACGGTCCCTCCCCAATCAAGGCTATTTCCCGGGAAATCGAATTCTTGCATAACCGATTATACTTTTAACAGGGTGGAACTTCGCCGAGACTGGCGCGGTTATACACGAGTTAAACACACCACACACAAACAGATAAGAGATCCGTCGGATATTCTATCCGTCGGATATTCTATCCGTCGGATATTCTATCCGACGGCCAACGTATCCACCGGTAATCCACCAAGAAGGAGAGCTTATGTCGTCAGAAAAATTCGAACTTACGTACGCTACCATGTTCAACCCGCCGGAAAGCCTGCATACCAGTTACGAAAAAGCATTGCAGGAGATCAAAGCCGGCCTCGGACTCACCTACGGCCACTGGATCAACGGTAAAGACCACTTCAGTGACGAGACCTTTGAAAAACGATCCCCGATTAACCAGAACTGGATCCTCGGCCATTTCCAGAAAGGGCGCGAAGCCGATGCGAATCTCGCTCTCGAAAGCGCACATGATGCCTTCCCCGCCTGGAGCCGCACACCCTGGCAGGAACGCATCGCCCTCCTGCGCAAAGCCGCCAGCCTGATCGATGAGAGAATCTACACCATCGCAGCAGTAATTTCGCTCGAGGTCGGCAAGAATCGTATGGAGGCGCTCGGCGATATCGCCGAAGCAGCTGCCCTGATTCGCTACGCCTGCGACCAGGTGGAAAAGAACAACGGTTTTGTGCTGGAAATGGGCAGAGACCCGCTGCCCGGCTTCGATGTCCGGAACATCTCAACCCTCAAGCCGTACGGCGTCTGGGTTGTTATCAGCCCGTTCAACTTCCCGGCAGCACTCACAGCCGGCCCTGTCGGCGCAGCGCTGGCGGCAGGCAATACTGTCGTGATCAAGCCCGCCTCCGACACACCCTGGACAGTGAGGATGCTCGCCGATGCCTTCCGTGATGCCGGCTTCCCGGAAGGTGTGGTAAACACCGTAACCGGCCCAGGCAGCAAGGTCGGAGAAGCGCTGATCACCAGCGAACTGACAGCCGGGATAACCTTTACAGGCTCCTACGACGTCGGTATGCACATCTACCGCAGCTTTGCCCAGGGACAGTACCCCCGGCCAGCGATCCTCGAGATGGGCGGAAAGAATCCCTCGATCGTCTCAAGGAATGCCAATCTGTATGACGCCGCTTCAGGCATCATTCGCTCGGCTTTTGGCCTCCAGGGGCAGAAGTGTTCTGCCAACTCGCGCATCTATGTGGAACGCCCTGTCTATGACGAGCTCGTGCAGAAGCTGGTGGAGAACACGCAAGCCCTGAAAGTAGGCGATCCAACAGAACGGGACACCTTCATGGGGCCCGTCACCAACGGCTCTGCGTTCCGTGATTTTGTCGATTTTAACGAAGAACTGCACGAAGCCGGCACGATGCTCACAGGCGGCAAGATACTAACAGAAGGCTCGTTTGAAGATGGTTTCTATTGCCAGCCTACCATCGTGGCAGATGTTCCGCTCGAACACCGGTTGTGGAAGCATGAGATGTTTCTGCCGATCACAATGGTGCATGCCGTGGATTCGCTGGAAGAAGCGATGGAACTTGCCAACGATGTGGACTACGGCCTGACTTCCGGTTTCTACGGCAGCGAAGAGGAAGCAGCCTGGTTCTTCGACAATATCGAAGCAGGCGTGAACTACGCCAACCGCCCGCAGGGTGCGACCACCGGTGCCTGGCCTGGCTACCAGCCGTTCGGCGGATGGAAAGGTTCAGGTTCATCCGGCAAGAACGCCGGTGGTGTGTACTACGTTCAGCTGTACATGCACGAACACATCAGCACGATGGTAAAGCGTTAAATCTGCCCGGAATTGAAATTCGGACGATGGAAGGGGGCTGCCTTGAACAGGCGGCCCTCTTTGATATGTTGGGATATGGAACCCCCGGATCAAGAGACATAGAATTTACACACCGGGTCCACATCTATGTGAATATACATGTGATTCCGGAAGGGGTCGACCCATGGGTCGACCCTGTTGTGCATGCTGAGGTTTGAGCCATGTAAATCCAGAGCAGATATTGTGTATACACACCCGGACCGCTTGTATGCGGAAATAAATATACTCTCGCAGAGGTCGACCCGGCATGCACATACGTTGTCGATCCCGATATGTGTACAGAGCATTTTGCCGTGCGATGTGAATTCGGACTCATACCAGGGTGGATACATGGGTCCACCCCTGCATCCTACATAATATATGAAGGCACCCCATCCATTCGTATGGGTGTGATCCACAGATTCGATCTATTGCTTGAGTATTACGAACATGTATTCATCTCATCAGACCATCAATCCAGGGATCACGCCCTGCAGCGCACCCGCCTATGTGTGTCAATATGTGGCGATAATCCCCAATCTTTACTATAGTACGTATATGACCTCACACGTAGAAAGCAGCCCGGGCCGTTATCCCATCCCGCCTAAAGACCCAAAAAGCGCACGGCGCCATTGGGAGGAGAGCATGCTGCGTCAGCTCGAGGAGCTGCAGGCGGCAGTCCGCACACGCTCCCCGCAGATACTGGCAGCTGTGTCCGGCGGCACCCTGGAAGAAGGTTTACTTGAACTACCCTACTGGGGCAGCCCGATCCGGTGCAATCTGTCTAGCGGCGAAGTACTTGGTGGCGACAATCAGCCGCTTTCAACATTTGACCAGTCCATGGTCCTCTTTTACCTGTCCACCAATGACGGCCAGCCCCCTGCAGGCCGGTGGGTCAGTTTCCGCGAGTTTCCGGACGGCGTTTTCTACAACCAGGCGTTCCAGGGTTACTCCGGCCGGCTCCTCGCCGAACGTTTTGGCAGCAGCCCCGAAGCAATGAATACCGCAGCAGCAAAGCTTGGCGGCACACGCCTGCCTGCGCTCAGCCCGGCTGCGTGGCGGTTCCTGCCATTCCCGAGGCTTCCGCTTGCGGCCGTGTTGTGGCCGGGTGATGAAGAGCTGCCCGGGCAGGCACAGATCCTGTTCGATGCTGCGGCCGACGGCAAGATGGTCATCGACGGCCTTGCACTTCTGGGCGGCCAGCTCTCCCGCAGGCTCATCAAGACGGCTTCAGCCACAGCTCCTACGGATGGAACCAGGCAAACCTGATCGTTCCATTCCAGTAAGGTTCTCTGTCGCACTATACAGCTGCTGATCCTGATAAATACTTCTTCTGAACACCTTTGCGGCTTCGTGTCTTTGCGTTAAATCTTGATTGTTTTATGCCAAAGAACGATGATTTAATACAAAGACGCTAAGTAAAAATTTTTCCTTCCTTCGCTATTTCTTACTCCACATATACATTTGCAGGTAACAGTAACTTACTACAGCACATAATGCTGCAAACCCGGTGCTGTATACTTTAAAATCATGTCAGTTTGTCTTGAGCGCAGCAATCTTTCTCACCAAAGATCAAAATTACTGTTCTTATTCCTCCCTCTGCAATATTCCTTCTGTCTCGCCATAATCACCGCGGCTGATATACATAAGTGAGCCATCGGATTGAGGCAAGAGGTAATCACTGCCTTCCCCACATTCCTCGGTTTTATCGCCCGCCTCAAACTGGTACATCTCACCATCCATTCCGATCCAGGTCAGGGAACCTGAGCATGAAACGGTTGAGATATCGAAACGCCCACATTCTTGATTCAATTGACATGTATCATCGATCATGATCAACATTTGCATCTCGAAATCGGAATTAATCACCATCCCGGACCAGGTTCCGATAACCGGTTCTATCGAGGGTATCTCCAGAGTATCTGTTGTACTTGAAAACACCTCATTCAATACTCGCATGATCAAATCCGCGTCCGGTTCCAGGCAGACATTGATATTGGGCTCGCTGTCAGGAACAACAACAGTCTGGCCCATGTTCTCCCCTTCTTCGGTAATGACTTCCAGATGGAGCGGCTGAAATTCGCATGCTTCCGGCTCGACCATGATTACAGCGGCACCCAGGTCGAATATCTCAGCTTCAGTAAAACCATACTCATTAAACATGATGTCATAAAGTTCAGCGGAAAATTCGGCTTTCTGATCACCGTTGTGCCAGGGCAGAATATCCTCAGGATGGAAAATCACCTTGTTGGTTGCGTCCAATGGAACGAGGTACATATCCAGGCCGGCATCGAACACTTCTTTAGCCGCCTGTGGATCAGAGAGTATGTTCCACTCTGCCACAAGATTTTTGGATTCAGGGATCAGGTTGGTAATGTTTCCCGGAACATGTACGGCTCCCCCCATGATATAGACAGCGGCAATATTATCCCGAATATCCGGATCAAGCCGCAGTGCCTGGGCAAGAGATGTGAATGTTCCAGACATGAAAATAGTAATGGGTTCCTCAGCCTGATTGATTGTAGAAACCATCAGCTCAGGAGCATTCTGCACAGGATATGTTTTATCTGCATTTGGAAGCGGGTAGTTCCAGAAAGTATCACTTAATCCACGAAGCCAATCCGGAAATGGAGTGCCGTTTCCTACAGGAGCGTCCTGCCCGGCGCCCAGCAGGATATCCTGATAACCCACAGCATCCAGCATCCGTCCGATATGCTGAATATAGATATCGGGATGCGCTTCACCGTATGAAATATTGACACTCTTTATGGACACCTCCGGCTCACTTAGCAGGTATAGAAGCGCCACCGTTCCATCCCGGCTTCCATCGTCGTCATAAATCAGTGAACTGCCCTTGACCGGGGTGATGGGGGAAACTTCAGCGGCAGGTTCAGAATCCGGTGTAGATACCTCCTCAGCAGTTGGGTTCGGTGTTGGTATTGGAGTATCGGCAGGAACTGAAAGGTCTGCTTCCGGAGTTGTTTGAGGAGCTCCGCATCCTGATATGAAAGAAAAAACAAGTACCGCACTGAAAACCGTATAAAATAACCTGACATTCATTGCAACCTCCGCTTTTATGAAAGAGCCCCCTCTCATCAAACTGCACAATAAATATTGAATATTTTAGCCAGTTGAAACAAACGCCCAAATTTACAGTAGTTATGTTCTTTTGAAGTATATTACAGCAGCATAATCAGAGACATATAGACTCGATACGTCCTCTCTCGAAGGTTCCCTTGTTCTCGTGTAATTTAAATCATTACTGCTGCCTGAATACTTTTCCGCAGAATTCCCGGGCAATATAAGTGAAAAGAGGATAGATATTTTCGAATAATTAATGCCAGCACTTTTCAACCAGCTGCCGTATCTATGGTATAAACAGCAGGTACAGAAGGATCGGGTGAGAATTACCCGATCAAACAATTTATGGATTGGTATACACACCAGGAAAGTTTATATATATAACCATGACCGAACTCATCCTCGTCCGTCACGGCCAGACAGAATGGAACCATCAACGACGCTACCAGGGCCAGACAGATATCCCTCTGGACAGCACCGGCATGGCGCAGGCTCGTGAACTGGCCGAACAGCTGCAGAACGCGCCGCTGGAGGCCATATATTCGAGCGACCTGCAGCGTGCGCACCGCACAGCTTCCCTGCTGGCCGAACGCCACTCGCTGGAACCGATTGTCGACAGCAGGCTGCGGGAAATCTTCCACGGCGAATGGGAGGGAATGCTGCAGAGCGATATCCATGCCCGTTATTCTGAGCATATCGCCAGCTTCCACAAAGATCCTTTCAATGCCGCTGCTCCCGGCGGGGAGACGGTCGGCCAGCTCCAGTTTCGCGTCCTCAATGCAGTGATCGATATAGCCGCCCGTTTTCCAGTAGGCCCGGTTGCCGTTGTATCGCACGGGCTTGCGATTGCCACGCTCCTGGCACAGCAGAAAGAAGGCTCACTGGATCGAGTGTTCGAACTGATCCCTGAAAATGCTGTGCCTGTGTATTTCCATTTTTCTATCCCGGAATAAAAAATTGTCCTGAGCTTACATAATCAATTCCATATTGTCAAAATTTGTGGCACGAATCTTTCGTATTGACAATACTAGCACTTTTGTTCTATACTTGCAGAAAATACGAACATTTGTTCTTTTGGAGGCAAGATTATGACTACCATGCATATAAGTCCTGAAGCACAGAAACTCCCGTTTGGGCTTGACCGTGTATTCTCCCGGTTTCAAGTACGCCGCATTCTTAAAAATATCTCCCTCTTCGGCGTGATCATCGTTGTAGCACTCATCGCATTCGAGCTTTTCAATTTCAGCACCACTGAATTCGCCCTGAATGACCTTCTTGGGGACCTGACTTTTCTCGGCCTGCGTTGGTCCACCATCCTGGCACTGGCCTTCTGTGGCATGGACTTTGCAGGTATTGCCAAGCTGCTTACGTTCGACAGCAAGGTGACACGCTCGTTCGAGATCTGGTACCTGCTTGGTGCATGGCTGCTGGCAGCTACAATGAACGCAATGCTCTCCTGGTGGTCAGTATCACTGGCCCTGATCAGCCATGAGGGGCTCGGCAACGAGGTGCTTGGCAGAGACGTGCTGATATCGACTGTGCCCATATTTGTAGCAGCGCTTGTCGTTCTGCTGAGGATTTTGATCATTGGAACGCTCACACTCGCCGGCACTTCAATATTCCTGAGCAAGGAAGATGCTCCGGATGAGCCTGTCCGTAGCAGAGATGTCAAATCAAGAGGAAATTCCGGCTCAAGCATCCCGCAGCCCGCTGAAGCACGAAATAATTACCCATCAGCACCTGCTGCCAGCCGGCTGCCAACACGATCGCCCATGACAGCAAAATCTGCCCGCAGAAGGTAAGAATGGCGTTTACAGAAACAACCCCCGACCTGTATGAATATGGAAGGCCTGCCGGGTCAAACATCCGCAGGCCTTCTCCGGCCGGATATTTGCATATTCCCATCGCCCTGTCCATTACAATGGCTGCGCTTTTACTGATCAGCAAGGGATGGATCAGTATGAAAAAGGCAGTTCAAAGGGGTGCAAATACGATTGAGGTTTCTGCGCCAGGCCCCGTCATCCAACTCTCACACTTTGACACCCCTTCCGATATGGCAAGCCCGATTGCACCTCTGTTTGCAGAGGAGGTGCTGCAGTGGTCTGATGATATCCTCCGTTGGGCAGACATATATGACCTGGACCCCAATCTTATTGCTACTGTAATGCAGATAGAATCCTGCGGCCATCCGGAAGCCGTTTCGCGTGCCGGTGCCGAAGGTCTCTTTCAGGTCATGCCCTATCACTTTGCCGAAGGGGAAAATTCCTTCGACCCTGATACCAATGCCCATCGCGGCATGGAATACCTCAGAAGAAGCCTTGACCTTGCCGGCTGCGACACGTCCCTGGCCCTCGCCGGATACAACGGCGGGCATGGTGTAATTTCCATGCACAGATCAGAATGGGCCGCAGAAACACTTCGCTATGTGTATTGGGGGACAGGTATTTACAACGATGCCAGGAAGAATAAATCCGGGAGTGACCGTCTTGAGGAATGGCTTCAATCCGGGGGGGCCAGTTTATGTGCCAGTTCAAACTCCTTTGCCCTGTCGGCGGATAACTAAGCAGGGGAATACTCAATCATATTTCCGCTGCCTGGTCTGATTGATCAATCCTTTCAAGGCCTTTAACGACTGCATCATCTGAATAAGCCGGCAGAGTAACGGTAAATACGCTGCCGTCACCAGGCTCCGATTCGACATCGATCCTTCCATTATGGCCTTTTACTATCCACTGTGCGATAGAGAGTCCAAGTCCCGCTCCGCCCATTTTTCGCCTGTTTCTGCTGGGGTCCGAGCGATAAAATCGATCGAAGATATGCGGCAGCGATTCATGCGGAATACCTTCTCCCGTATCCACAATCTCAATTTCGACTTTGGATTTTTTACATCGGATATTTATCGTTACCTTGCCGCCTTCAGGTGTAAACTCGATCGCATTAACAACCAGGTTCAGGAAAACCTGTTTCAGTCTGTCCCTATCTCCAAGAATCCTGGCCTGGTCTTCTTCCCCCATTACAACTCTTATTCTATCTCCAGCCAGTACCTTTGCCTGTTGGAATACTTCAAGAAGCAGTGTATCCAGCTCCACAAGTCTCTTTTCGAGCGGAAGCTGCCCCTGCTCTGCCCGGTTCAGGAATAACAGATCCTTGACCAACCGAGACATACGTTCACTTTCCTTGATCATGCTGTTTAAAGCATCTTCATCAATCCTGTTGATCCGCTGAATATAAGCCAGGTTTCCCATGATTGATGTCAGCGGCGTTCGCAGTTCATGTGATACATCCCCCATAAATTGTCGCTGCGATTCGAACAGCTTTTCGAGCCTGTCCAGTGTGGCATTAAACTCCTTAACCAGGCGCCCGACCTCATCATTTTTTGTCGAACCGGTCTCTATCCTTAGGGCGAGGTCCGCCGAATGAGTAATGGCCTCAGCAGTATCCGTTGCTTCTTTTAACGGAAGCAGGGCATTTCCGGTAGCAGACCAGATAATGACTGTGCCGAGAAGAAGGGCACCCAGTCCGCCGCCGGCAAGAATAAGGATCAGTGTTCGTTGGGCATGATCTACGGCATTCAGAGATGATGCAAGCTGGTAATAGGCGATTAGAGAGCCGTCTTCCTCTCTGAAAACCGGCACACTCAATACCCGCAGCCTCGATGTGCCATACTGAGTGTTGCTGAACTGCGGATTCGATACCGGTAAAATAGTTTCATCCATCAGCTTTTGCATACCCATAAGGTTCTGAGACTGCCTGATGAGTTCATTGTTCGTATCGATAACCTGAACATATACGTTTGCAGTGAGGTCCAGCTCCAGTTGAATCAGTGAAAGGGGAACGCCCCGTACCTGAAGGACACTTGCAAGGACCATGTTCTCGGCTGTCCGTTGAAGGGTGGTATCGATCTGTCGTATCATATTGATCGACATGAGCGAATATACAGCCGTACCGAATACAAGCAGGATGCTTGACAGCGCAGCCAGGTACCACATGGTCAGGCGTGATCGGAGGCTCATCTTTCCTCCCGGAGCACATACCCAACACCCCTGACAGTGTGGATCAACCGCGGTTCACCTTCTTCTTCGATTTTCTGGCGCAGGTAGCGGATGTAGACCTCAATGATGTTGCTATCTCCCCCGAAATCATATCCCCAAACCCGATCATAGATAACAGATCTCGGCAAAACCCGTCTCGGGTTCTGCATAAGCAGTTCCAGGAGTTCGTATTCTTTGGCTGTCAATTCAATCATTCGCTCGCCGCGATATGCCAGGTGAGTTCCTGTGTCCAGTTTTAAATTAATAAATTCATATACATCCGGTGTTTCTTTCACCGTTCGGCGTAAAAGTGCCCGAATTCGAGCCATTAGCTCATGTGGATCAAACGGCTTTGTCAGGTAATCATCGGCCCCTGAATCCAGCCCTTCAACACGATCGGGAACAGTATCCCTGGCCGTAAGCATCAGAATTGGTGTGTCCTTTTGGGCCCGCACATCCTGGCACAGATCGATCCCGTCTTTGCCTGGAAGCATCAGGTCCAGGATAATCAAATCGAAATCTTCCCTCAACGCTTTTTCAGTTCCGGAATTACCATCCTGTGCGGTTTCAACACGGTATCCATCAAGAGCCAGCCATCGCTGCAGAATATTAATAATTTCATCGTCATCTTCAATGATCAGGATTCTTTCCTTCATCATTTCCTCCTGATTGTTACATTTTAAAGGTCAAGGAAAACACCTATTCACATTATAGTATTCTTGTCGTCTAGAAAAAGTTAGTATTCAATGAGAGTGCGGTCAGGCCTCGAGTAAACCAGAGGGGTTTCAGCCAAATAAAAACAGGGCTGCCTGTACCATGCAGCCCTGTTTTGTATTTTTTTAGAAAGGTTTCTCAGGCGAGTTCGACTGTTGCACCAGCTGCTTCCAGCTTGGATTTTGCATCGTTTGCAGCTTCCTTGCCTGCCTGTTCGAGGACTTTTGCGTCTGCTGTTTCTGCAAGGTCTTTTGCGTCCTTCAAACCAAGGCTTGTAAGCTGGCGTATAGCCTTGATGACATCAATCTTCTTGGGGCCTACGTCCTTGATAATTACATCGAATTCAGTCTTGTCTTCTGCCGGTTCAGCAGATGCTGCAGCAGGAGCAGCAGCCATAGCAACAGGAGCTGCTGCGGATACACCCCATTTTTCCTCGAGCAGCTTTGTAAGTTCTGCTGCTTCAAGAACAGTCAATTCACTCAGCTGTTCAACCAATTTTTCTAAATCTGCCATTTTATTATCTCCTCAGCATAAATATGCTTGATTATTTATAGGTATAGTGCAGCCTGGATCATGCAGCGGCCGCTTCTTGTTCAGAATACGCATTGAATACATTAACGACCTGACGAACAGATCCGGAAAGAGCTCCAGCAATTCTGGTGGCCGGGGTTTGAAGAAGCCCGAGGAACTGAGCCTGAAGAACCGGTAGCGGCGGAAGATCGGCCAGCGTCCGTACCTGGTCTGCGCTGTATACTTCCTTTTCAAAGTAACCGCCCTTGATCTTAACGCTGTCAAGTTCCTTTGAAGTTTCTGCCAGCGCCTTTGCAACGCCAGGTATATCATCCTGTGCAAAGCCCATCATTGTTGTTCCCAAGAGATAGTCTTCCGGCAGTTCAATACCAGACTCTTGAAGCGCCAGCTTCGCAAGTGTGTTCTTCACAACAAACAGCGTTCCGCCAACTTCACGCATATCCCTTCGAAGTTTCTCCATCTCTTTTACTGAAACACCAGAGTAGGAGATCAGGAAAAACGCCGATGATGCAGAAATCTGCTCTTTATAAAGATCTATTAATTCAACTTTCTTTTCGCGTGTTATTGCCAAATTGATTCACCTCCTTTCAAAATAAATAAAAGTCTTCGCATCGCTTCAGACGAAGGTGCAAAGACTCGGATATTTTATCCAATCCTGTGCTGGTCAGCCAGGGAGTCTTCACCTCGGCAGGAAATTAAGCCTTTCTTGCAGGCGCCTGCTGTCTCTGGCGAAGCTGAATTGAAGCTTTGCAGCCAGTGCGAATTACATTTCGCGAACCTGGCTGAGATCAACGCGAATTCCAGGCGACATGGTCGCTGTTACTGAAACTCGTTTGATATAAATACCTTTCACGGAAGCCGGTCGCGCTTTGCGGATGGTTTCCATCAATACTGCCATATTATCATAGAGTTTATCAGCCTCAAAGGAGGCTTTGCCAAACGGGATGTGAAGGTTTCCGGTCCGGTCAACCCGGAATTCCACCCGGCCTGCTTTGAGTTCATCAATAGCCCGCGGGATATCATCATCCTGAACAACGGTGCCGGCTTTCGGGTTAGGCATCAAACCGCGCGGGCCGAGGATTCGTCCCAGGCCAGCCTTGCCAATCTTGCCCATCATTGCTGGTGTTGCGACGGCTGCGTCAAACTCCATCCAGCCGTTCTTGATTTTTTCAATCATCTCATCATCTGCAATAAAATCTGCTCCGGCCTGTTCTGCAATACGGGCGCCTTCACCTTCGGCGAAAACAACCACCCGTACAGTCTTTCCAAGGCCGTGCGGAAGCATCACAGTTTCACGGATTGCCTGATCTGCATGCCGCGGATCCACACCCAGCCTGATATGGAGTTCAACTGTTCCGTCAAAGCTGGAGTATGAAGTCTCTTTTACAAGTTCGACTGCTTCTCGCGGGCTGTATAACTTGCTGCGATCGATTTTTGCCGCAGCCTCCCGATACTTCTTTCCGTGCTTAGCCATAGTCTCTCCTCGTGGTTTTCGCGGGCTTAGTAAAAAACCCTCCCACAAATTCTTTCATTCTACTTCTACTACAAGAATGCCCATATTTCGGGCAGTACCTTCGATTTGTTTCATCGCCCCTTCAATATCCACAGCATTCAGGTCAGGCATTTTGATTTCAGCGATTTCCTTGACCTGTGCCCGGGTTACTTTTCCAACCTTCTCGCGATTAGGCTCGGAGGAGCCGCGCTCAACGCCGGCTGCCTTCCGCAACAGCACAGCAGCGGGCGGGGTTTTAAGGATGAACTTAAACGATCCATCAGTAAAGATGCTTATTTCGGCAGGGATGATTTCTCCTGCTTTGCTCTGCGTGCGCGAATTATACTCCTTGCAAAACTGCATCAAGTTGATCCCGTGTGGTGCAAGCGCGGGACCAATAGGAGGCGCCGGATTTGCCTTTCCAGCTTCGATTTGAAGACGAACTACTGCCTTTAGTTTCTTTGCCACAACAAGACTCCTTTCGTGGTACAGGCGGATGTGATTCCATCCTCCCACAGGGGCTCTTTACCCCTTTAACGCTTAAGCTTTTTCAACCTGAAGGAAATCCAACTCAACAGGTGTTTCACGACCAAAAAATGAAACCATTACACGGACTTTATTCTTTTCCATATCGATCGCTTCAACAGTTCCGATAAAATCGTTGAATGGGCCATCGATGATCCGAACTTTCTGGTTCAGCTTGAATGTCACTTTGATCCTTGGAGAATCTGCTTCCATTCGACGAATGATCTGGGAAACCTCCTGCTGTGTAAGCGGAGTGGGATCATTTCCCATTCCGACAAATCCTGTAACACCGGGGGTATTCCTCACAACATGCCATGATTCGTCGGTGAGTATCATTTGAACAAGTACGTATCCGGGAAAAACCCGGCGCTCGAACTTTCTTCTCTTGCCTTCTTTTACTTCAATTTCCTCTTCAGTAGGAACAACCACATCGAAGATGTGATCTTTCATTCCCATGGATTCAATACGTTGTTCGAGGTTATGTTCGACTTTGTTCTCGTATCCGGAATAACAATGAATCACATACCAGCGGCGGCCGTCATCTTCTTCTGGCTCCGCTTCTTCCTGAACATCTTCTTCCTCGATCTCTGCCTCTTCCTCAATTTTTTCTTCGACCTCTTCCTCGGCTTTTTCAACCGGGGGGATCAAGTCTTCTTGAGGTTTTTCAACAGGCTGAGCCCAATCAGGTAGTTCGGGTTCCTGAGTCGGGGAAAAATCCGGGAAAGGTGTTGCCTGTTCTTCTCCGGTTGTTTCCTCATTTTGTTCATTTTCGTTTTCGAGCATCTGCTCAGTCATCGTATTTCCTTGATACTTAAACCAGATTTATGACAAAAGCGATTAATTTGCCGAAGGCAAAATCCGCAAAACCGAGATAGGCACTCATAACAATAAGGACAGCAAGAACGATCCACGTAAGCTGGGTTGCTTCCTTTCGTGTCGGCCAGTTTACCCTTTTCAACTCGGTAAATGCCAGGCGGAAGTAACTAAAAAACCCGCTCTTTTTTTTCTTTTTTGGATTTGCGCTTTTTTTTGTCACAATATTACTCCTCAGACCAAACGACGCCGTCCTCAGGACCGACGTCGTTTATTCAAACAGGCGAGGCAGGAATCGAACCCACAACCTACTGTTTTGGAGACAGTTGCTCTGCCAATTGAGCTACTCGCCTATATGGGCTGGCTCTATGCCAACCCTACTTGGTCTCACGATGCAGCGTATGTTTTCTACACCGCTTACAATACTTTTTTAACTCCATACGACCCGGATCATTTCGTCGGTTTTTTTCGGTCGTATAGTTCCGTTCATTACACTCAGTACATTCAAGCCTGACAACAGGCCTTACACCTTTCTTTGCCATAATACGTTGGTTGCAGTGAAAAAACCGCTGCAATACTCCTATTCTACTCTAAGATTTCCGTGATTCTACCGGCACCTACAGTCAGGCCGCCTTCACGGATTGCGAAAGTCGATCCCTTCTCCAATGCCACCGGTGTAATCAACTCTACCTGCAGATTTACATTATCTCCAGGCATTACCATCTCCACGCCTCCCGGCAGCTCAATATTTCCGGTCACATCCATCGTCCGGACATAGAACTGTGGGCGGTACCCATTGAAGAATGCCTTGTGCCGGCCGCCTTCTTCCTTCGTCAGCACGTACACTTCGCTCATGAATTTCTTGTGCGGTGTGATCGACTTCG
>Ga0272441_10006293_pt1 | contig 20009 bp, 19 predicted proteins | sample SSMProp6N_FD_193582 | JGI IMG/M metagenome (GOLD analysis project Ga0272441, IMG submission 193582) | Marine sediment archaeal communities from Little Sippewissett salt marsh, Falmouth, MA, United States - SSM-Prop-6N | ecosystem: Environmental > Aquatic > Marine > Wetlands > Sediment ... | reverse complement strand
ACATAATAGAAGAAGAAATCATAATTACCAATGATGGTATTAGGGTTATTAGTGATATCGAAGATGGAGAAATATGGAGCAGTGGAACGTACTTTATAAATGGTTCTGTCAATGTACCACCAGGGGGTCTCACTATAAACATGGACAACAACATAATATTCACTTCGTATAATGACGAAGTAGATGTGGAGTTTATCAATGGTCATTCTTGATCCTGATGTGATAGAAGAGATAGCAGAGGACGTTTTCAAGGAGATTGAAAAGTTCGTCATTGATGTATGTCCTGATAATGATTTGATATTACTGTTCAAAGAGTTTGCTGGCATCAAAGATCCAGAGCCAATAAACTATAGTTTCTATAATCCATACAAACATGGGTTCGCAGATACTAGTGCAGCAAGCAATATATTCTTTGACCTCGCTAGTAGCTCAGCTACATCGGGTGCAACATTTACTTGGGTCAGCAATACCACATCATAAAAATACTTGACAAAGGAAACTAAAACTATACAATTCCGTATATAAGGAAAGGAGACATATGAAGGTAGAGGAAATTTTTTCAGAAGAGTTAAGACTTATCAAGAACGATACGATAAGAGAGTTTACCAAGAAATGTTTTGAAGAGCTATGTCCAAATTATTTCTGGGACTGTGCAGCTTCAAGCTCAGGGAAATATCATCCACCTTTTGCTCTTGGTAAGGGTGGCACTGTTCGTCATACTAAAGTAGCAGTATGGTGGGGTATTGAGTTGAGCCGCATGTATGGAATGGAAAACGATCAGGATTTGATTGTTTCTGCTCTTATTATGCATGACATGAAGAAGTTTGGTGATAATTATGATGGAACCACATCAAGTTTGCCAAAGGACAACACCAACGTACACGGTGTATCACTTGCCATGGAAATAGCAAACAAGATGTTTGGAAAAGAAGGGATACCACAGGAGATAAAGTATATTCTTCGTGGTATTGCTACACACATGGGCAAATGGACCAAACCAGCGGAGTTCTGTCCAGAAGAACAGCAGGATGAGGATTTGAAGAGGTTTTGTATGTTGACACATACAGCAGACTACTGTGCATCAAGAAAGGTTCCCCCGTATGTACAGTCAATTATGGATACAAAAGCATGAAGATATTTATCAATTACGTACACGATTCTCGTGGTGGGGTTACCTGTCCTATAGAGGATAAAGTCAAGGAAGTTTGCAAGTTTCCTGCTGGCAGACAGGTCTGCAAAGAGTGTCGTGATTGCATGCTGAGAAACAAGGTTAAAGGCTACTATTACACTGATAGCAATGGTTTGAGGCTACACTATGAAAAGACAAGAACCACAGCAGATGGTAAGGGTGTACCGATAAAAGCAGATAAGAAACCAAAAAGAAACGACAAGTGTACATGTGGCAGTGGCAAGAAGTACAAAAAGTGCTGCTTGAGCAAAGAAACTTGACAAAATAGCATAAGTTAGTAATATCTAATAAGATATACGACAAGAGGCTCACGAAGTCCAGTCGGTGATAAATTCACTGGCTGGGCTTTTTTTATTGTCTTAAACTGGAGGATAAAATGGAAGGACACTTGGTTAGTTTTGATCAAATCAAAGATATTATAGGGAAGGTATCTGCTGGTCAAATTGTACAGTTTGAGGGCTACACAGGCACACAGCAAACACAGGCGGGAACGTTCTCAACAGTTGATGTGAAGATTGTATTCAGCGTTGACACTAATGGCGAAGAGAAAGAATAAAGAAAAAGAGAAAGCAAATGAGATACTGCTTGGGGTAGAACCCATGCTAATCTCTATGCTTAACAACTACAATGGCTTGACAGTCGAAGAAAAAGAAGACTTCAAGCAGGAGTGTATGTTCTTCATATGGCAGAAGGTGATACCTGTCTATCGTGACGACATAAGCAAGATTTCCACATTCATATATGTTTGTTCTCGTAATTTCTTCAATAAACACATCTCTCGCTACATAAAGAAGGATATTCTGAGAAAATCAATAGATGTAGATAACAACCCTGTCGTAAACAGCATGGAGTATAACGACTCTAAGAAGGAAAGTATTATCAAGACCAAATACCTAATGGAGAGAAGCGTAGAAATTTTCACTCCAAAGCAGCAAAAGGTATTCTATCTGATGATCCACTTCCCTGAGTTGACATGCAGGGAACTGGCAGAAATACTCGGATACAAAAATGCTTCTTCGATCAGTATGACCGTAGCAAGAATGAGAAAAAAGGTCAAGAAGATGAAAATCCCTTCTGAATACGAAGATATGTGTGATTTTTCGCTCTATTTTGGTTAAAATTAGGCAAGGGATATAAGGATTTTTATGGAAAAGGAACCAAAAACTAAAGAAATCAAAGCAAAAGCGGCTGGCGTAAGCAAGTCAATGCAGAATCTTGTACCTTATAGAAAGGGTGCGAGAGGTGATAGACATCAGGATATCCCAAAAGAAGAGTTAATTCTTCCTTCTGGTGTGGCTCAAATAAATTTCTTTATTGAGGATACACTAACAGTTGACGAACAAAAGATTTATTCCAAGGTTTGGAACTCTTGGATTACGCAGCATCCCGAATACAACAAGGCAGAAGATCTTGACGATGTACACGGAATAGCCATGGAAAAGGTTATGCAGTATAGACTTCTACGCAAAAAGAAGAGCAAGCCAGGATCTGATATTGAGAAGGAATACGATACCAGCGTCAAGAGAATGCAAACATTCCGTTCTAACCTTGCCGCCCGTAGAACAGACAGGGTGGTTCCAAAGAAACACGAGTCTAAGGGTGTTAATATTGCTGTGATTGCTGCTGGGTTCGATAGTAACAAGGTAAAAAAACTTAAACAAGCAGATGTTCAATTCATAGATGAAGAGATACAATTACTTGAGAAAACTAAATAATGAATAAAAAAGAAGATATTGAGAAACTCGCTATAAAGGACAGGGTTGGTGTTATCGTCCGTAATAGAGATGGTAGCGTTGCTCAAAATGTCGAAGGAGAAGGGAAATGTCAAGAACCCAAGGCGAAAAAATAGGACTGTCTGGTAGCTTTACCGTCAGACTATATGATAGAGAAGATAATCTTGTTGATGAAATCAAAGGCAAGAATGTAACAACCAACGTGGGAAGACAGAGAATGCTGGAACTGTGGTCTCATACATATTCACATAATACTAACCCCAGCACAATGAGAGAGAATTTCCTTAAGGTTATTCCCTATCCTTCAGGCGTTACTGTTTTTGGACCTCAATCACAAGAGTCTTATCAGCAGTGGTGGAGAGATCCATCAGATTGGTCAAATCAAACAGGAGAGAACAGCCCAGCGTTGACTATGTTTGATCTTGAAAACGAAAACCAGTGGACTGACTGGCATGTTGATTCTGAAAGTAACATTCCTAATAACATACAACATTTGGGTCCACATTGTATTCATTTTTGTCAACCAAGAGAGGTTGTTGAAGAAGAACTACTTACAGGTGCCTTAGATGGTTGGGTCGATCTTAGTCATACACATCTTGACTCAACTATGGGCAAAGATAACAATGGTGGATATCGTAGCGGTCAGTTTGTTTTAACCAACCAGGCTGGAACAGTTACATATACTCAGGATCTTACACCCAATACTGATGGAACACCAAACTCAGATGATTACTCAGTTGATACCCTCAATGGTAAAATCTATTTTAATCCTGCTGGCTCCATATCTCCTGCTTCAGTTGTGAAAGCTACTTATATATATTATGACCTTGACGATGTTAAAGACTTTGGTCCTATCGTTGCGATGTCTATTGAAGCAACTCTTAGAAGCTATACAGCACTTCCTCCAGCAGCATATGTTGGAATGGGGGCATTCTCTTTTGATGGTGGACATACATGGACAGAACATGTTTGGCCATGGCAAGGTAGACCAGGTGGAGATCAAATATATGGCAGCTATCGTGATAATGATAGTGGTTGGGATTGGCAGTCTGGTAAAGGTTTCAATCCACATAGAGATGATCCAATACATAAAATGTGGTTGATGGCTCCATGGGCTTTTAATGCACCAACCCATTTCAGATGGACTGGTGCTATCTATGGCAGTAGAGGTTATTCTCTTAGATTTAAGAGATGGCGTTTCTGGACAATGGATGCACAACCTCAGTGTCCACATGCTATTGCTGTAGGAACCGACAATACGACACCAACAATCAATGATACGGCACTTGGGGCTGAAGTTGCCAGAGGTCCAATTAGAGGTGGTGGATATTCAGCAGATGCAAGTGCTTTCAGATGGTCTGGATTTATTGACTATGATGATGGCAATGGTGTTGAATGTACTGAGGCTGGTCTATTTTTTGGTGATAGATGGATAGAGTCAGAAGAACCAGGAACAACGACACTTGGACCTATTAAGCCAGAATTGTGTGATCAGTTGTTTGCTCGTGCTCTATTTAGTTCTCCATGGACAAAGACAGAAAACCAAAGAGCAGAGATTATCTACGAGTTGGCAATATCATAAGGGGAACACAATGAGCAAGTGCATAAAAGATCAAAACCATGAAAAACTAATGATGACACTCGGTGGTCATTTCACAGTTAATTTTTTTGACGAAAAAACAGGTCAGCATATACGTAGAATTGAGACACCAAATGTCATTACTGATAAAGGTCTGGAATATCTGGGTAGCATGCTGACCGATATATATAGTGCTGATAGATATCCAAGTGTTTTAAGAAATCATCAGGACTTCTCTAATGCCCGTGGAGATGTCTGGGGTATAGTCAGGGCTGATGAAGCATTTACCCAAGAACAAAGAAGCAAGTCTACATGGACAGTACATGATTGGGTAGATAGAAACTACAATGAAAATCATGCTGGTCGTGCTATGGACGAATATGTTGATACCCATGAGACATGGAATGGTGGGTACAACGAAAGCACAACAAATTGGGAAGATAGGAAGTATTATCTTGACTTGGGTTGGACACCTCACGAAGAAAACGCAATCAATATACCAGCATCAGGGATTGGTGTAGCTCAAACATTACCATATATGAACCTTCATGGTGGTGATGTAAAACTTTTTAATGCGGCAAGAACGTTTGAGTATACAAGAGATACACATTATACTTTTGATCCAGGTGACTATGAGACCTATGGATCATTTACATTGACTGATATTGGTTTGGCAGACACAGATCTAAGTCTTGATTACTATCAATATGATGTACCACCAATAGAATTCTGTGCCATGAGTATTATTCCAGGCTCTACATCAGACGGATGGTATTGGAATACTGGTGTTCATGGAGTACAGTTCTCTTACGATCAGGGTGTAACATGGGGTGACGTTATGCTGCCTAACTATCCTGGCTATCCGAGACTTGGCTCTCTGTATAATAGGTATGGTCATAGCTCAATGGAGTGGCATCCTCACATGCAGAGTTATGAGCACTTCCTTAATTTCTTTCCATATCTTATTAAGAGTCCTACCAGTATGAAATGGACTATATGGAATGATGATCAAGATGTGCACATCAACGACATAAGATTCTACACATTCAGATTTCCTAAGATTGGTCCCCGTGGTATTGCTTTGGGTAATGGTTCTGGCAGTCCAAGTTCTTCAGACACTGCTTTGTTTAACGAGATTGGCAGAAAGGTAAGTGTCTCAGCATATAATAATAATACATACTCAGAGTTTAGAATCAGTGTTGTCTTAGATGGTGACGAGTTGAATGGTACAGAGTTTACCGAAGCTGGATTGCTCTTTACTGATGATGAGAATGTATATGCAAATGGTGACTCTGTTGGTGTTCAGATGGTAAATGCTACTGGTGGTAATTACTGTAAGAAAATTGCTCCTCTTGAGGACGCAACGAAATTAAATAAACTTGGTGCCCATAGCATGTTCTCTTCTCCTTGGACAAAATCAGCAGGAGAAAGAGTCGAGGTAAGTTACGTTCTTAATCTTACGTGGGCTTAAGGAGCAGAGATGACTGATAATCGTTACGAAATGGACATAAGCGGCAAGTTCGGAGTTGTTGTAAAAGACAAAGACGGTAATATTGTCCATCAAGATGAGAATAGCAATATTGTTGTTGATGATGGTAAACAACTACTTAGAAACTGGCTTGCTCATAAAAGCTTTACTCCAAGACAACCCGCTCCTCATAATGTATTCTGGGAAGATGAAGCTATCTTTGGAGAGATGTCACGCAAGGTTATTTCATACGAAGCAACTGTTGACTCATCTTTTGATGGTCAGGCAAGTGCTCATCGTACACCAATGTTCCATGGTAACCAATTTACTATTTATGAGTATGTCGATTCTGATTGGAGCAATAGGTATTGGGACGTAGAGTTAAAAGAGCCTATTGAGGCTTGTGCTGTTGGTATCAAGGTTAGTGCCACTCATCATAATGGATGTAAGATAAACATGGGTCTTTTTTACAGTACTGATAATGGTACGACATGGCATTCATTTAGAAACGTAGAAAACCCACTCCCTGGATACCCAAACCAGTGTCAGGAAACCCTTAGTCCTAATCCAGAAAACTATGGTGGTGGAGTAGATAGTACTGATGATGAAATGATACATGGCTACTATTTTCTAAGGGCTGATTCTTTTCCAGAGCTTGAGGGTGATGGCATTCCTTATGGTGCTATTAAGAACATAACCAATTTCAAACTAACCTTCGAGTACTGGTCTGGTAGTCATCCACATAGTTTATATCTAATGAGATTTGATGTATATGCTCCACACTTTACTCCACAAAATCCATACGCTTTGCAACTCGGAACAAATGATGCAAATCCTTCTGGTAATTTGTCTGCTCTTATTGATCCTTCTGGTCTTCCATTCATGTGTACCGATATTGCAGATTTAGGAAATCAGAAAGTTAGATACCTGTGTGAATTAGATGAGACACAGGCAAATGACGTAACATGGAGAGAGATAGGTCTAATGATGAATCCAAGTGGTCACGTTGACTACACTCTTCCAACTCCAATTAACGCAAGTGGTTTGTTTGCTAGGGCTATCTTTAGCCAACCTTGGTCTAAAGACAACACTCAAACAGCAACCATTTATTACGATATAGAGGTGACCTAATGAAAGTCAGAGGATTCATAAAGGCAACGGTATTCGATGAGAACCACGATAAGGTGGTTGCAGTACATGAAACAGAAAACATGGTTGTTGCTAGTGGTCGCCAACAGATATGCAACTGGTTCCTGCATGATAACCATACCATAGGATCAATGTATGATGGTTCAAACCCAGCGGCTGGTGGAAACTCTTTGTCTGGCTTACGCTCTGTAGATTGGAACAATATAAGAATATCTCACAGTAATGCAATAGTTGGAGATCTAAACAGAATTACATATTCTGCCAACCTAATAAACTCAGACGTATATGCTGACTATGATGACAATGCTCGTTTGATATTCACCTTTGATGAACCAATCGATCTCAAAGCAGTTATGATGAGAGCATATACTTATCATGGTTATGAGGGTTCTCCTATAGAAATGCTAGTAACAGAAGATGCCGTGCCAGATGTTAGTTCGACATGGACCAGAGTAAAATGGTTTAAAGTTCCATATACTCGTGGATGGACATATCCAAATGGAAGACCAATTCATTTCATGGATATGGGTGGCGTTGACAATCCTCATCTTTCATATCCAAACACCAAGGGTGTGAGATTTAACTTTAGAAATCTTGATTACAATAATCATCAATACATAGGTGGCATATGGTTCTTTGAGAATAATTATTATCCAAACTCACCATCTGTATTTGCTTTGGGTACTGACAATACCGCAGTTCAGGTATCAGACACATCACTTGGTGGAGAGGTTTACAGGAGCTTCTTCAAGCGTACTTTGAAACCATCTGTTGATGAAATGAGATATGTGGGTACAATAAATAGTGGAGAAATGGGTGATATAACCATCAATGAAATAGGAATGTTTTTTGACCCATTAAATGGTAAATTACAGACAGATGCCAATGAAGCAAACGTTATGTTTAGCAGGGCAATCTTTGGAACTCCTTGGTCCAAAACGTCTGGTGAGATTGTAGATATCGAATATACGTTAAACATAGTTTAGGAGGATAAAATGGAAATCAAAGGTAGATACACAGCTATCATCAAGGACCAGGACGGAAGGATTGTAGAAGAACACAAAACTCCTAACGTTGTTGTTGCTCTTGGTAAGCAGCAGGTTGTTGATTGGTTATTAACAGACATGTATGGTTCTAACTCTTACCCTGTATGGAAAGAGATTGATGTCAGTGGTGCCACAGTAACAGAAGGTGGTGCATGGACAGACTCAGGGAATATTCTTGATGGCAACATAAACACATGGGGAGAACAAGATGTTAGTAGTACATCATACGATGTAAACTTCTTTCAGGTTAACTTTGCTTCGCCAGTTGATATTGCTGCTATTTATCTAAACTGGTATGAAGAAGTAGACACAAGAGGTCTTCATTATCGTTATGACTATAGTACCAACAATGGTGCTAATTGGACCCAGCCGCCTTGCTATGGCTACAACTGTCCGAATGAGATAGTCACCTCTGTTGATAGAAAGAAGCAGATATATGTTTTGAATGATGGTTTGGAAATAAAACCAATCACAGGTGTTACTAACTTCAGGCTTAATATGAAACATTCTGGTGGGGCACAGTATACCTATATCTACGACATGAAATTTCTTGCTCCAAACTTTACACCACAGGGTCCATACAAACTGGCTCTCGGTACAGATGACACAACCCCAGATCCTTCTGGTACGGCACTGAATGCTCAGTACATTCAGAAGATGGTAAACACAATGGTACAACCAAGTGGTTATACTGTCCGTTATGTTGCTACGCTCGACTTTGACGAGGGCAATGGCGTATCTTACAAGGAAGCTGGTATGTTCTATAATAACGACAGTAATTTGAAACCAGACATTACTGGTTCAGATAAAATGTTTTCACATGCTCTATGGGATACTCCTTGGTCAAAAACAAGTGGTCAGACTGTCGATGTCTACTATGAAATTGACGTGATTTAAGATGAGACCATGTAGTGGCAGACTTTGTGAAAACAATCAAGGAGAGCATATCGTTCTCTGAGGAGTTTTCTCTTTGGGATAGACAGGGTGCCGAAGACAATATTACCCTGACAGAAACATTTGAACCAGAGAGACAAGAGCTTGATGAGTCTGTTAATCTTACCGAAAGGTTTGAAGGAGAACGTCAAGAGCTAGACGAAAACCTCACCATCAACGATGGTATTGGAGAGGGTCAACACGTGGATGATAGCATGACCCTAACCGAAGATGTTGATCTTGGTGTGGCTCCTACTGGTTCTGACATAATCACTCTTAATGATTCAGGACATGAGACTTCAGAAGATACTGTAAATTACACTGATGGTATAACACTAAACGATACAAGAGAAACTATACCAACGGTGCAAATCATATACCCAAGCGGTGGTATGCAGTGGGTATATAATATGCCAATCACATTACAAGGTATTGCTAACAATCCAAGCGGTGTACCCCTACCAAGTGGACAGGTTGAGTGGTGGTCAGACATTGATGGATTTCTTGAGTATGGTCAGAACACTAGCCATGCAAACTGGAGTATAGGTCACCACAAGATTACCCTAATTGGTATAATATCACCTGGTGTAACTGCTCGTTACGTGATTGAGATAGATGCATTGCCTAACACACCACCACAACGTGTCTCTGAAATCGAGGTAGAATAATGGCTGAGATAATCAGAGACTCATTTGAAATATCTTCTGCGATACAGTATCAGGAAGGCATTAGTGGTAATCCACCTACGCTGCATGATTCGTTCTCTTTTTCAGAACTGCTTGAAGCTGGATTTCCTAGAATAATAAGAGACACATTAAAAGTAGAAGATGATCTAACTTCTTTATCTCTTGCTTCTAAGATATACACAATAGCAAGAGAAATTATTGAGGTTAATGATAAAATTAAGTTAAGGTTTCCAGGGCAGCCAACCACTGCCCAGTCTGCAATTACATTAAACGAAAGACTTACTGCTGTTTATAGCGGAGTGTTTCAAACAATAAAAGACGAGATTGTCTTTCAGGATACAGTGATACCATTAACAAATATTGCATTTATCTATACCATTTTTGGTGGACAGATATCGATGCAGGAGATATACAGGTTATGGGATACATTTCAGTTTGATGATTCGATTGCATTGACAGAAGTATTTGAAGCAGATCCTAAAGTTGTAGAAACAATCTCGTATTTGCTGACAGAGAAATTTCAAGGTACACGGCAAGAAGTCGAGAATATCAACTGGACCATAACAGAAAACTTTGCCTCTGCTTCTGGACAGTATGTAACAGAGAGCATGGATTTCGATGATGATATAAATACCGATGCAGCGGTAACCGCTTCTGAAAACATTGTCTTGAACGACACACAAGAAGACTCAGACAAACAATCCGTAAGCGATGATATAACCCTGAAATCAGATGGGGCAACACAGCAGCCAGAGCAATTCATCAGCGATACGGTTACTCTTAACAGTCTTGGTGATAAGATATTTGAATATGATTATGATATAGATCAGAATAACCTTGTCTTTGGTGAGAGTCTTTCATATATATCTGGTGACGCAAGTATCGACATAATAGACATGAAGGGTGATTACTATGGTTTGATAGCGATCTATTTCACCCTATACGGTCAAGGAGTACACGATGTTACCATTTATCATAATCGCAATGGTGCTCATAGTATTACCCTATATGAAGGCTCACTGACTGGGCTGACAGCATCACTTAGTGGAGAGACCTACAAGGTGGTTTGGAATAGCCTACTGGACATTCCTGAGACGGTAGATATAGCAACGGTAAAACTATCATTCACGGTTCAAAATCAGACACTATTAGACAGGACTGTTGAAACCAGTTGGTTTAATGTCAAGAATGATGAGTTATATCTTCCAGTTATTAATTGGACTAGACTGAATGAAAATATAACACCTTCAATAGATACCACACCACTGATGGAGTACACATACGTATACTCAGCAAGTGGTTCGACCAGCAACATACCTTCATTTCCAACTGCAATACAGCTACAGGTCAGTGATGATCCAACATGGACATACGAGAGATGGGATTCTGGATGGATGGAGATCACTCCTTCTGGTGTGGTATTCAATAATTACACAGATTGGCAACTTATGGTTGACAAAGAGAATATTGATTTAAACCAAATTCCTGGCTCTGTTGTTCTTGATTCTGTTGGTGCTGTATATTCACCCTCTGGTCATATAGTCACGGGTACAATCGATGCCAGTGGCGATGTTGGTTGGGGTAAGATCACAGAATACAGCAACGCTCCAGCCAACACCTTGTTGGCTTTTTACACCAGATCTTCAACTGATGTCGAAGGTGAGGGTTCCATAACTGGGAAAAGTTGGAATTCTCTTTCAGGAAACAGTATAACTTCGCCTAGCGGCAGGTACTTACAAGCCAAAGCGGTTTTGGAGACTACAGATACATCAGTATCTCCAGAGCTTAAGGGCTTTACAGTAGACTGGGAGGGTGATGTTCTTGGTCAATATCAGCCCTCAGTGCCCATAGGAGCCTCTGGATATGGTTTGGTGTACCTGAGAGGCAGGATGAAGGATCATAACCTCTTAGAGGCAAGATATGGCGATTGGTCAAGCAATTCTGCATGGGTTGTAATTGACGATGTACAGGAAACCGTAGGTATAAACCCAATTATCATATGGAAGAACGTAGGTGATAATGACTGGCCAAGACAGTTCATCAACTACGACCTCAGGGTTAGCAAAGATCCAACATTTGCTGCTGGAACAACGCTAATTGAGAATATACAGGGTGAAAATGCCGTTATTCCTGGATATACACTATATGATTTTGTGAATAATGACCCACTTGAGCCAAATGAGAACTATTATGTACAAGTAAGGGCAAATGACGGTATAGATACTGGAAGATGGTCACGGGTACACTGGTTCTTTACTTCGACATTCAATGCTCCAGATGCTCCAACCGATCTCAGGACAGAGTATATGATTAACCCAACCAACTTAACTGTATTTGTTCCTTTCCACTCATGGACCTATAATGATCCTAACCCAAGTGGTATTCAGTCAGATATAAGATTACAGGTTGGTAGTGCCAGTGGATATTGGGACATTTGGGATACTGACAAACTCTCTTGGAGTGCCTCTGGTGTTACCTATGCGACACCGAATCCGTCTGGTAACTATGTTGATGCTAGTGACTTAGAGCGTGGTCAGCTATATTACTGGAGACTAAGAGTATGGAATAATCTATACGGATCTGTTGGAAGCTCATTCTCAACTGTGAATACATTTAAGATTAATCAATTACCAACTGCACCTGTTGCGAGTGGTATAATTCCGTAAGTTATTGAAAAATTTGATTTTATTTTGTTATGAAAAAGATAATTTTGGATAAAATACTTTAGAAAACAAGGAATTTGGTTTTAATTTCGTAGGAAAAGGCTTAATTAGGAGGAAATAAAATGGCAGCACCTACCGTAACTTGGAGCAATGTAACTGGTGGAAGTCCCTCAAAGTCTTCTATCTCAACGTTGGACTTTGGCAATGTTCAGGCTGGCTATTGGTCAGATGCTAAAGTTGTTGTGGCTACTTTTGGTGGCAACAGTGCTAACACACTTAAGTTCTGGCTGAACGACACTGTATCGACTGGTGGCAACACTGACGTAAGTTCTGGTGCAAGTTGGGAACATCGCTATGCTATCGATGCCAGTTATATTGACCCATCAACAATTGTTGATAACGTCAAGAGTGGTAGCTCAGCAGATAGTAATGGAAACACATGGGGTGTTCTTCCAGAAACAGAGCCTGGAACCAGCAATTTTGAGACAACTACTGTCTCTGCTGATTCAGACACTGACTACATTTTCTTGGCAATCCAGCCTCCTGCTGCGGCAGGGGACGGAGTGACCGAGAATTGGGGATATAGGCTCTCGTACCTTTACCCTTAGTCGATAACCACAAATCTCAGCAAGGAAACAATACAATGCGACCTGCGAAATGGACAAAAGAAGAAGACGAGATCTTGAGGAGTGAATATCCTCATGTCTCTACAGAAGAGTTCCGACAGAGATATCTTCCTCATAGAAATTTGAGGGGTATCTCTGTTAGGGCTAATAGACTTGGTGTGCACAAAACTACTGAATTCAGATCCATAGCACAACAGGGAAGCAATAATCACTTTGCTGGCAAGTCTCATTCTAACCAAACCAAAAGCAAAATGAAATCTGTCTGGGACGAAAGAAAATCTGACCCTGAGTGGACACATAATTGGATTGGAAGAAATCACAACGATGAGACAAAAAAACAAATGTCTGATTTTCGCAAAGAATACTATCAAACACACGATGGTCCTTTTAAGGGCAAGTACCACACGGAAGAAACAAAGGCAAAAATGAGTAAGCCTCGTAATTGGACACCAGAAAGCCTAGATAGAATTCGTCAGGCTGTGATATCCAAACCAGCAGGTGGATACGGCAACTGGCAACTCTACACCAAGAAAGATGGAGAAGATATCTGGCTCCAATCAAGTTACGAAATGAGGCTTGCTGCCGCTCTTGACAAATGGGACTTCAAATGGGACAGAAACACTGGAGCAAGAAGAGTGGCATGGGAAGACATTGAGGGTAAAGAACATTACTACTATCCTGATTTTTTGGTTTGGGTTGATGATAATGAGTTCATTGTAGAGACAAAGGGAGAACATTTGATTAATGATTTTGATGTTGTAACGAAAACAACCAGAGCAATTGAAGAGTGGGGAGAATCTTTTCTATTCATGACTCTGGAAGACATCGAGACATTTGAAGATAGTGGTGTTTTAGTTAAGGAATAATACAATATTCTTGAAAGGAGGCAATGCAATGCCAGTTAAAAAGTGTAGCAATGGGAAGTACCGCATAGGTTCTGGACCTTGCATTTATAAAAGCAAGAAGTCAGCAGACAAAGCTTATCGTGCGTACCTAGCGAAGAACCCAAGCAAGAGCAACAAAAAGTCGCCTTTGGTAGAAACACCCAAGGGCGAATTTATTTTTCCTTCTGATCACAAGAAGGTTACCGATGGCTTACCACATTTTGCCATCAATTCTCTGAAGCAAGCCACAGTTGCTTTGGAGAGAGTTAAGCAGTACGATAATGTCCCACCTTGGTTTAAAGGGTCAATGAGGTCATTTTCAACGTACATCCATAAGGCTGTAGCAGCTCAATTCCCACAGGTATCTGAAAAGAATGAAAAATATGAGATGACTAAATCTTCTTATATTGCCATGCTGAGAGCAGAGGAGAAAGAAGGAGTATCTCTCGACTGGACATGGTATGCCAAGGCTGCAAAACTTATGGAAAAAGCTAAGTAATTTAAAAGGACAAGGAGAAACCAATGAGTACAAGGATACAATGGGGTGCATGGTTTGACGACAACTCAAAGATCAAGGAGTTTGAAAACGGCAAAGAAACAATTTTTACAGATATACTTCCAAGGAAAAATGAACTAAAAGAATTTTGGTTAGATGATACACAGAAAAATGTTATCTATGCTTTGGATCTAAAGAAGGGAACATTTCATTTCGCAGATTACGAGGGTAACAGTGTTGCATCATTTGGAATATCAAAGGAGATCGATGGACGTACAATCGAGTTTAGTAATCGTGATTTCGATTATGCTGGTGGTATCATACAGTACAAGTGTACAAAACCCATGGCCATTGGAGAACAAGCAGTTCCTGCAACATTTAATATGGGTTATAAAATCGCTATTCCGCAAAAGTATTATCAATACGAGAAATACACTAAGGGATTGGTGTCATGCATTGAGGTCACTCATTGTCAGGCTATTCTTTCAGTAAATGCAGACAACTTGTTTCCAAACCTTGCGATAACATTAACACATCGCATCACGCATCCAAACGGAAAAGTAGAAGAAGTCAAGTTGTAATAAATGTCTGCCATTGATCTTATTTGTAAAGTAACCATAGGTCACGTAAGTGAACTAGGTGCTACTGCAAACATTAAGGTCGAAGGCAGCACAGATCTGGCAACCAAAATAACAGTTGCATCAGACTATGTTATAAATGATGGTCTAAAGGGGTTCGTTCTTGTACCAGAAATAACTGATACACCCACACCAACGTTCGTATGGTTCAATGCGTCTGATCCTGATGGTGATCCACTAACCTATCATTTCCAGATGAGTCCATCTGGAATACATCCTTCTGGACATCTTGAAGATCCAGTTATAGAGGCAAGTGGTATTGCTGAAGATGCAGGAAACCATACAGAATACACTATTCCTTCTGGTATGGCTCTTGCATCAGATACTGGTTACACCTGGCGTGTCAGAGCGTATGACGGATATGAATACGGACCATGGAGTAACTGGGAAGGTGTTAAATTTGTAGATACAGGTGTTATCTATGAAGATCTATTAGTTGCAATAAATATTGTACCTCATACGGAATTACCTGCAAAGACTACAGTAGTAGTCCCCAGCGGCTCTTCTTTACCAGCATCTTTAGATATAAATTATGCATCTGAATTACCAGGATCTATCTATGTAAACGCAAAGCAGCTTGTTGATCTTGGTGGCTCACTGATTGTACAAGCTTCTGGTCATCAAGATCTAAATGCCAAGGTTGACATTCCTCCATATGCAGACATATCTGGTAAGATAGATATAACTGCTTTGGGATATACTGATCTTCCTGGTTCTATTAATATGATTGCCGCTAAAGATCTTCCAGCAACTATTAAACTTGTTGAATACGGGTACAAAAACCTGTTTGTCTCTATTCATGTCATTGACTATGAAGACCTTGGTGCAACAGTCTATATTCCACCTGGAAGCAACCTTGGTGCTAAAGCATTTATTACACACGTTGCTAACTTGCCAGCAAGTGTTACCATTCCTGTTCGTAGTGATATTAAAGCTACTATTAACGTAACACAAGCATCTGCAAAGAATTTGCCAGCAAGATTGTTTATGCAACCAGGTACTGATCTCAAGGCAACCATTAATGTCCTAGCTACCTTTAAGGACTTACCAGCTAGGTTAACAAATATTAGCACCTTACAACAATTACAAGCCAGAGCAGATATTAAAGTACGTGGTGAATCAGATTTACAGGCTCGTTTCAGATTGGTTGGGTTACTCAAGGCTAAAACAATGGTAAGGGTTTATGGTAGCGAGAGATTGCAATGTATTGCAACAATCGTTAAGCAGAAAGATAAGGATCTCAATGCTAAACTGTTTATTGTGGGCAAGACTAAGCTTCCTGCATCTGTAACCATCTCAGTTTTTGGAGATACTGATCTGAGTGCTGAGACAGTTATAAGTGAGAACAGACCAGACGATGTGGATGTAACAGCCTATAAGACTCCATCATTATATCCACCTCTGCCACCAGAATGGACAGGACCAAGTGGATTAGCGGTGCCGCCAAGTGGTGCTGTGATTATTCCTTCTGGAGAGTGGCAACCAGACACTGCTGGTTTCTTTGTGTGGCCACTTCCATATCCAGGTGATTTTGCAGATTATGATAGTGCATATGTAGCATGGAATGAATATCCAGATTATGAGATAACAATATCAGACCAAAGAACAGCTGTGAACTATATACAGAAGTCTAATGAGGATGGCGGCTCAATGTGGTTTCATGTAAGAGCTAAGAATTCCTTTGGGCACTTCAGTGAAAATACTACCCATTATAATTTCAAAATCAATCGTGTACCTGGAGATACCTCTGGTCCTTACTATGTGAATCAATATCCAAATATCCTTGGTGAAACATCTAATCAATATCCAACAATGTTCTGGCAGAAGGCTTATGATCCAGATACTCTTGATAGAGTCAGTTATGATATGGAGATCGTGCCAAGTGGAGGTTTTGCTGGTGGGGAACCAGATCCGTTATATTTTTATGACTTTGAAGAGTATCCCTTTGGTACTGAGACAAGATTTACGATCACGTCTCCATTGGAAAAGGTTGGTAACTACATATGGAGAGTAAGATCTTATGATGGGAAACAGAATGGAAGTTGGTCATCATGGCAACCTATGAAATTAGCCCCTGCTACAAAAGATCTGCCAGCTAAATTTACTGTAACCACACCTGGTTTTGCTCAGATTAAAGCAAAGATTGATATTTTGCCATACGAAAACCTACCAGCTAGTATTGTTGTTGGGGCTGCGTATTGGTCAGATCTGAGTGCTAGTATTACACCATCATATCTTGATGATATAGATCTTAATGCGAAGATATTTATTCAGGGAACTTCAGATCTTCCAGCATCTATTACGATCAATGAGTATGAGGATTTGAATGTCAGCTTGAATGTTGTTGATGTACCAGGCAGTCTTGATTTGGATGCAAGGGTTAACGTAGGATATTATTCATTCGTCAATCTTGAAGGTAGATGTAATGTTAAATATGGTGGTGGAAAAGACCTATCAGCTAAAGTAAGGGTGCCAACAACCAAAGATCTCAATGGTAGCATCACTTTGTTTACTCCTACAGAAGACTTACCTTCTAAGATTACCGTAATGGTGATAGGGTCATCAGACCTTAATGCAGTAACAAATGTAAAAGAAGACAAACCAGGACCAGTTACTCTGTACTGCAATGTGCCAGAAGATACATGGCAGACAAACAATCTTATTGAGTTCACATGGGATGCAGCCTCGTATGGGTGGTTCCCGATTGAAGGATACTATACAAAGCTTGACCATAGTCCCACCACAGAGGTTGGTGGAGATTTCCAGAAGGTCGGTGGTTTCGCACAAAACATAAATCTTGAGTTTGAAGATGGTTCATCACAGTACTATTTCCACATTGCTGCAAGGAATACTGTAGGAAACTGGGGACCAACAACACACTTCAACCTTAAGTATAACCATGTTCCTACCGTCCCAGATCAACCAATGACAGTCAATGGTTTGGATACTATTGCCGAGGTTCCAGTTATAGCATCTGAAGATGGTCAAACATTTGCATGGGGACAATCGTATGATGATGATGATCTAGATGCTATTTATTACAGAATACAAATAGCAACACAGGAAGATTTCGGTATTAATGGGTTAGGTCAATCATCCATTGTTAGAGATATTACTGGCATATCTTTCTATCAATACACCCTAACAGGTATAGATATATTGGTATCGGGAGATTATTACTGGAGAGTAAGTGCAACCGATAATTTACAAGAGTCAGACTGGAGTCTGGTTGGTCATTTTGTAATGAATACACCACCTACGATTCCAGAAGATTTGAGAGTATTCGAGGGTTAATATGGAAACAATGATACAGAAATCAATACTATGTCCTGAAGACATCATCATGGCAGATGAGATCAGTGATAACAAACTGCTTATGATTGAATACTACAGGGCAAACCCATGTCAAGCATCTTCTGACTTGCTTGGGATAGACTTGGCACCACACCAAAGAATATGCCTTAAAGCAATGTGGTTCTGTGACTATACTATTCTTACCCTTTCTCGTGGTACTGGTAAGACATTCATGCTTTCACTCTACTCTGTTCTGAGAGCACTACTATACCCAGGAGAGAAGGTTGGTATTATATCACCGACATTCAGACAGTCAAAGTTTGTATGGGCTGAGGTAGAGAAGATATATGACTCATCTGAGATTTTGAGAGAGTCATGTTCTAAGCCTCCAGCTAGAACACCTGAATCATGCTATCTAAGATTCGCTGGTGGTGGGGATAGAGCAGGTTCTGTTATTGAGGCTCTACCCTTGGGTGATGGTGGTAAGATTCGTGGTGCTCGTTATTTCTCTATTGTATGTGATGAGGTCGCTCAGATTCCAAGTATCATACTCGACATTGTTGTTCGTGGTATGATGGCTACAACAAAGAACCCAATGGAGAATGTTCGCAAGATAGAGCACGTTAAGAAAATGCGTGAAGCTGGACATGATATTGCAGATGCTGAGATAACAAAAAACAAATTCATCATGGCTTCAACTGCATTTTTTCAATACAACCATTTCTGGGAAAGAGTATCAAAGTTCCAACAAGAACTTTTAAGACAGTACAAACAAGAAGAAAAAGAAATCAGAGAAGGGACAAGAACAGAGCATGATGTAATCATGATGGGTGGAGATCTGAATAATGGACAAATCAAACATCGTCTCATGCAGGATAAAAAGAGGGCATTGGTTGCATTTAAGTTTACAGATGCTCCACAGGGATTTATGGATACATCTGCTATTCAGGAATCTAAAAGAGATATGTCTGAATACATGTTCAGAATGGAGTATGAGGTTTATTTCCCACCTGACTCAGAGGGTTTCTTCCGTAGATCTATGCTGGACAAGGCTCGTGAGCACAGAGAGTTCTGCTGTCTTGATAAGCCGAGAGAGGGACATATATACCTAATGGGAATTGACCCTGCTCGTGCGAGTGATAACTTTACCATATCTATTTTTGAGTGCAAGCCGCCAGAGAAAGAAATCAGATTGGTTAGGATGATTGCCTATAACAGCAAGGATTTCCCAACCATGCATAAAGAGGTTCGTCACTGGATAAAGCATTACAAGGTCGCTGAGGTTGCTATGGACTCAGGTGGTGGTGGAACAACTGTTCGTGACTTGTTGGCAGAGCAAGCACTATGCCCCCTTGGTGAAGATCTGATACTTCAGCGTGACTTTGAAGAACACAAGCTGAAGAAGGGTAGAAAGATACTAACCTTGGTTGAGTTCTCAAGATACGAATGGCTTCATTCGGCAAATCATGCTGTTTTATCTGGATTGCAGCATGGAGATTTCAAAATAGCAGCGATCCCACTGCACGATACAGTTACTCCAAAAGAGGAGGAAATGGACGAAGAAATCGAACAAACACTGGGAGAAATGCAAAATATTATAGTTACGGTCACGCAATCTGGTCGCA
>Ga0272441_10006292_pt1 | contig 20013 bp, 22 predicted proteins | sample SSMProp6N_FD_193582 | JGI IMG/M metagenome (GOLD analysis project Ga0272441, IMG submission 193582) | Marine sediment archaeal communities from Little Sippewissett salt marsh, Falmouth, MA, United States - SSM-Prop-6N | ecosystem: Environmental > Aquatic > Marine > Wetlands > Sediment ... | reverse complement strand
ACAACGGCCGCGCCTCCGCCAAGGGCGCTCAGATCAACGTCATAACTCACAACCACCGTTGAACCGCTCTCGTCGGTCAAATCGACGGTGTATTTGGCGGGCGGTACGGATAAATAGTCCGTAAAATCACCGTAAGCGGCATTGTCGACCAGGGTACCCACGCCGCGGGCGACAACGTCAACCGTCGGCGCGTCGGTCGAGCCGTGCAATACCGAAAACTCGACATTGCCGGCCGTTTTGGCCATCTCCTGGCCCATGGCGTTGACGAACAAACCAAAACCTGTAGCCTTGCCGTCGGGATTCGCTGCAAATGAATGCGGGTCCAGTACACCGTTGGCGACTGCGACATAAGTCTCGCCCTCGGTTAACGTAAACTTGAAATTTTTGAGTGTATCAGCTACGGAAGAGCTGTTTCCAGGTGCGATACCGACATTTAATTCCTGGTTTGCCGGAGCATCAATAAAAGGTGTTGCATCGCGGAATGCAAAATCATCAATTAAGAGTGTCCCATTTAAATAAACATCAACTGAAGCTGCTGCCGGGTCAGCCGCGTTATGAATGACCTGTAAACGGGCTACCTGGGCGTGTGCAGCACTTAACATTAAAAATGTTACCAGAACCAATAACAAAAGCTTGGCCTTTTTCATTTTTACCTCCTCTAAAATTAAAATATTTTTTTTCTTTAGATTGTGTAAGAAACAATGAAATTGAAAAATCGTTTAAAGCTGAATCAAACATTAGAATAATCCTCCGAAAAAAAGGTAATAATAAATGTTTAAACTTTTTAAAATGTAATATTATAACTCACTGGTTGCTTTAATTATTCCAGATGTATATATATTTTTTTTATTATCAAAAAAAATATTATGTTGTCGCTGTAAATAAAAAAGTAAATTTTTTTTTTTGCAATGGCTCAAAGGATTGTCCGGTTACCCTCCAAACCGTCAACCCGGAATCAAATATTGTAGTTTTTCAATTCGTTGTCCTCAGCCGCAAGAAATATGACTCGCTGTCCTGATATACATGCCAGGTGAAAGAACGGTATAAAAAAAAACAAATCCTTGACAAAAAGGGAACATATATATATATTGATAATGAAAACCATTTTCAATAAGAATTCATCAAGTTTCAATACCTTTATAATTGGAGACAAAACTGATGAGAGGCCCCTGGTGGCAAAAACGTCTTTATGATTTCGGCTATCGATTAACAAGTCCGCGTCAAATAATCATCAATATACTGCGAAATACGGACAAGCATCTGATCGCGGAAGATATTTATATCGATGCCGTAAAAACAAATCCATCGATCGGTTTGACAACCGTTTATCGTACCCTGGATCTCTTCTCTCAAATTGGCGTGGTGCAAAAATTTGATTTCGGAGAAGGCCGGGCGCGCTATGAACTGACTAATAATCCCCTGAAAAAGGATCACCACCATCATCTGGTATGCGTGAATTGTAAATCGATCATTGATTATACCGATTTTGTCAATGAAGAACTGGAACTGATGAACAAAACTGAAAAAGCATTGTCGGAAAAATATCAATTCAATATTTTTCATCATACCATTAATTTTTACGGCATGTGCAGCAAATGCCGGGCGAAGGAATAACTTTGTATAATATGAGTGACAATAGTTTTTTTAACATAAAGGAATCATACAATGCCGAATTATAATGGAACAGGGCCGTTTGGTGACGGGCCCATGACGGGCCGGGGAATGGGTTATTGTATATTAAAACGGGATAAGGGAAATTCATCAATAACAAGTGGTATCACCGGTTTTACGAGGAATTATTATCAACGGGATCCTGAGCGGCAAATAAAGTCCGGTATACCCGGCGAAAATAGTTCGGGACAAACCGTGATGAGAACGCCGCGCGGATATCCTGTTCCGCCATTCGTAAATCAGGCCAGCAGGCCCTTTTTTACTCCTCTCCCCGGCAGGTCCGGCATGTTAACATCTACCGGTTATCCGCTCATTGCATGGTGTCGTGGAAGAAGCCGCGGCCGGGGACGGAGACGTGGATGCTTTTTCCGGTATTGATCAAAGTAATATATTGAAATAAATAAACAATAAAAGGAGGTGAAAAAGATGCCTTTGGGAGATGGAACAGGACCCGCCGGATTCGGTCCAATGACGGGCCGTGCGGCCGGTTTTTGTGCAGGTTATCCTGTGCCGGGTTATATGAATGCCTTACCCGGTCGAGGATTCGGTTTTGGACGCGGCGGCAGGGGACGACGAAACTGGTTTTATGCCACAGGTCTCACCGGCTGGCAGCGTGCCGGTTACGGATACCCGGCCTGGGGTGGCGTAGCTGCGCCCCCGCCGTACACAACACCTTACGGGCTTACAAAAGAGCAGGAAATGGAAGCGCTGAAAAATCAATCCAAGTATATGGAAGAGACGCTTGCTGAAATTAACAAACGCCTGCAGGAACTGGAAACGAAAAAAAAGTAACGGAAATAGAACCGGCGGAGCAACCTTGTTCCGCCGGTGCGCGACTAACCGGTTAAATAATTGTTTACTATTAAAAGGAGTAAAAATGCGCGGAGGCCGTTTCAGAGGAAAAGGTATGGGACGACGGATGGACAGAAGGTCTGATGTTGCCGGAAACAGAAATAACCGGCAGGATGTTGACATCAAACCGGACGATGTTCAACAACCATCCTCCGGACAAATGAACAAAGAAGACGAACTGGCCATGCTGAGACAGCAGGCTCAAACCATACAAAATCAACTGCAAAGCATAAATACCCGTATCGACGAGCTTATAAAGGGCAAATCCGTACGTCAAACCGCCTATATAGATCATGCCGTGTGTACCGGCTGCGGGAGATGCGTGCAGGTTTGTCCTCAGGGCGCTGTCACACTTGTCAACAGCACCGCCCATGTTGACCGGGACGCATGCACCGGCTGCGGGATCTGTGTAACGGAATGCCCGAAAACGGCAATATCTATGCAAAATAGATGATAAAATGTGTAAACACAATAGATGATAAAAAATGACCGGTTCAATATGATTTTAAAAAACAAAAGGAAATAATAATGTCGCGTGTGGAACCATTCAATAATTATACCATGGAATACGACTCGTGGTTTGAGCGGCATCATATAATATATCAATCGGAGCTGTTGGCAGTAAAAAAAGTTATTCCCATCGCGGGAAAAGGCATAGAGATCGGAATCGGCAGCGGCCGGTTTGCTTTACCTCTGGGCATCAATTTTGGTATCGAGCCATCACAAAAGATGAGTCATTTTGCGGCCAAAAGGAAACTATCGGTTATCAAGGGGATTGGTGAAGCCATACCGGTCGCCGATGAAACTTTTGATTTTGTCCTGCTGGTGACGACAATCTGCTTTTTAGATAATGTTGAGAAGACCTTAAAAGAAATCAACAGAATATTGCGCCGGGATGGTTGTATTGTTATTGGTTTTGTGGACAAAGAAAGCAAAATCGGAAAAAAATATCAAAAAAACAAGGATTCCAATATTTTTTACAGGGAGGCTATATTTTACTCAACACACGATGTTCTTGTTCATTTAAAAAAAACCGGCTTTTCACAATTTGCCTTTTATCAAACCCTGTTTAACCGGTTAGAGGATATAAATCAAATTGAGCCAATAAAATCAGGTTATGGCGACGGGTCCTTTGTGGTTGTTAAATGTAAAAAAACCGAAAGCGTAAAAATAAAACATTAAAAATCTAATACTATTGTAATTTGTATTGACCGGGTATCTCTACGTGACCGCATCACTATTGTAATGATCCATCGTGTATGCCGCACAAAACGATTTCGGGAAAGAATAAACGGATATTGAAAAGGGAAACATGATGAGCGATATTCAACAAAAATTTATGGAAAAATTCAGGAGTCATTGGATAAAAATCAAATTCTATACAAATAAACCGGATGAGAAAAATTTTAAGGAAATAAAAAATGTTCGGTTCTGTGAAGCGACGAAAATAGCGATAAATCATCCCGTCATTCTGGACGCGAACAGCATCAACTGTCCCGGAGCGCTTTTTGCTTTTGGTTGGCAGGACAAATCAATTTTTTATCAAAAATGTCTGCAAAAATCAAAACTGAACAAGCAGGCATTGGACGCCATGATCACACAACTTCCGCGATTGAACGGGGAATATAAATATATCGGTTTGAACACAAAGGACGAACCGGATGTGCTTATGTCCTATATTCTGCCCGAAGATGCGATGAAACTGCTTTATCTGTATCATAACAAGCAAGCCGAAAACCTGGACATCTCTTTATGCAGTATGATGTCCATTTGCGGCGGGATCGCCGTGAATACGTTTATAAAAAATGAAATTGGCTTTTCTTTCGGGTGCGCGGAATCCCGGGAATTCGCCCGGATTGGCAGCGAGCGCCTTGTTGTCGGTTTACCCAAAAAGCATTTTGATTTGGTGTCCTATTGATAATAAAGTAAACCCTGTCAAGTGCCTTGACGGGAAAATATACAAAATATGGAACTGAAAATAATACATATAACCGGGGCGGTTTTCCTGTTAGTATGCATCATGAGTATGTCAGGCAGGGGTGGTGGACATTTTTACGTGCTGCTGTTACTGGCATCCGGTTTTTCTATAACCGCTGCCGCTGCCAATGCTCAATTAATTTTGATGACAACCGCATTACTGGCAACAGTTTTCTTTTATATATATAAAACCGTAGATTGGGAATTCGCGCTTGTTCTTGATCCGGCCACAGATAATATGGCGTTTTTCGGAGGATTCTTTCCGCATCATTTCATGAATGTGTATTCAAAAAGCCTTTTTGTCCTTTTGTTATTGAATTCGGCATTTTTCATGATAAAACCGGCCCGACCAATTATAGTGGATCAGTTTCGATATTATGAAGCAGAGCAGATATTAGGAACTATCGGGCCACTGTCAATTAATGTTAATCATATTTTGTTATTACGTATAATGGTTTAGTGTAATTTTTTTTGTTTAAAGGATGGAGGGAAAAACATAATTTTAGTTGATATAAAAATAATCAAAATAGAATTGAATACATTGGGATGAAAGTAATTATGAACTACCTTGCTGTAAACAATGAGGTATATACTGGTAGTTTTTATTATTCCGAAGCAAGTTTCAGGGAATTAAATCAAAAAAGATTAAATTTCCCCCTCGTTGAGCGTTCAGACCAATGGATTACTATCAACAGGTCAACAACAGATATAATAGGATATATTTATTCAGTGGAATTAAACGAACAGATATCAAAACACAATTATTATGCTTTTTTATGGCACGCAGTTTTTCTTGCATTGGCCACAAATTTTATGGATGTGGACACCATTATTCCGGCTATGATGATCGACGCCGGCGGAAACTCGCTTCAGGTTGGCATACTAACAGCAATCATGATAGGCGGAGGAAAATGCGCACAACTATTTTTTGCTCCGTTCTTGAATAATCAAACTTTAAAAAAAGGTTACTTACTTTTAGGAATTAATACACGTGTTTTTGCACTAACTGGAATGACTCTGTTATTTTATTTTTCATCGCATGTTAATGAAAGTTTTATTATCTGGTTCATTTTTATTTTCATTTCCCTATTATCATTAAGCGGTGGCTTTGCGAATGTTAATTATGTGGATATTTTGGGAAAATCCGTATTAAAGAAAAAAAGGAAAGCTTTCTTTTCCTCCAAGCATGTTATTTCAAATATCTTTATTTTTCTATCTGCCTTTCTTGCAAAGAAAGTCCTGACTGCTTTTGGTTACCCAATGAGCTATGCCATATTATTCTTCATTGCTGCAGCTTTTTTAGGAATAGCATCATTAGGATTCTGGAAAATAAAGGAGATTCGTGCATCCAATTTCAAAATTTACGGTCTGGCAAAATTCATACATATAATTACTCAAGAAACCCGCACCAATAAAAAATTGAAAAATTATATATTTTTGATAAACATTCAAGGAATTAGTATGGTTTTAATGCCTTTTTTAATCCTTTATGCCAAAAAAAATTTTGCTGTGGGGAGTCATGATATTGGTAACTTTTTACTTTTAAAAGTAATTGGCGGCGTTTTAACGGGCAGCATACTTTTTTATTATTCCAAAAAAATAAAATACCAAGTGATGTTATACATGAGTTCCATTATAGCTATCCTGATTCCTATGTTTATTATTATGCTACCCGATTCTATTCTTTCCCCTTATATCTTCTTGGCAGGCGGAATTGTTTTTACCATTCATAACATTTCAATCAGTGGAATTTTATTGGAAGTGACCACAAATGAAAACAGGGCATTATATACGGGATTGTCTGGAGCAGGTAACATTCTTCCTATCATTTTCCCGTTTTTAGGTGGCTGGATAATCACTCAATTCGGATTTACTCTGTTTTTTATACTATTTATATTTTTTATTTCTTTATCATTTTATTTTATCCCAAAAATTGGCTGTAAAGAATGAACTTAAAAACAGAAAAACTTTATCCTGACTCCGGTGTAGAATTAAATCCTTTTACCGCAATACACTATGATAAAATCATGAACATTGCCACACTGGGTTTTTACAGTGGATTTATTCACAGAGCAATTAAGGCAATGGATATTCAGCGTGAAGATAAAATTCTCGATTTAGGTTGTGGTAGCGGGCGTAATGCCTGTATTATGAAAAAATATCTGAGTAAAAACGGAAAAATAACCGGCATAGATATTTCGCCAATTATGGAAAGGCAATTCAATAAAAAATGCGCTAAACATGAGCATATTAATTTTATCCGGCAAAGAATTGATCTGCCATTCACACTATCAGAACAATTTGACAAAATATTTATTTGTTTTGTGATTCACGGCTTTCAGCATAAAGTCCGCCAAACTATTCTCACAAACGTTTACAATCATCTAAATCCCGGTGGTACATTTTACATGCTCGATTTCACCGAGTTTAACGTGAATAAAATGCCGCCATTGTACCGTTTTATTTTTAAAAGCATAGAATGTAAATATGCATTTGATTTTATCGAACGAGATTGGAAGCAGATACTTTCACATTATCATTTTGCCGGTTTTGAAGAATTTTTTTTTGTTAAAAAATATGTACGATTATTGAAAGCAGCAAAATCAGTATGAAACCTATTAAGATTGCCATCCCAACGAATGATGGAACAACAATTTTCCCGAAAATGTTGGGCATGGCGAAAGAGATGTTTATTTATGAAGTTAAAGATGAAACGCAATTCAAATTAGTTGAAAAAAGAACGAATCCTTATGAACGCACAATGCAACATTTAAAAACCTTAGATGTGTATGATTTAATTTACGATTGTTCGGTCATCATCTCTGCTCATATCGGCAAAAAAGGAATAACAAGGCTGCAAGAGAGAGGGATGGAACTCTTTTTTAAAAAGGGAAATATACAAGAAGCTCTAAAAGCATGGATATCTCTAAAAAAAATATCATCTTAAGATAAAAAGAGAACAAAGCGAGTTAAAATGAAATTATTAATGATCTATACAAACAGATTTGCTTATCAAACAAGCCTGAAAAGCCTTGAATCTGCATCTGAAACAAGTGAACAAAAAGTAATCGAAAATGCTGTTGTCGGCTTTATTCATGTAGAAGAAAAAGATGAAGTGAATATTTCTAAAGTTGAAACAAAATTGATAAAAAATTTGAAATGGGCAGCAAGAAAAAACAATACAGAAAGAATCGTACTACACTCATTTACACATTTATCAGAAAGTAAAGCTACGTCTGAAATGACAAAGCAGTTGCTAAACAATTCAGAACAGCGATTAAAGAAAGCAGATTACGAGGTCCATCAAACGCCGTTCGGTTATTTCCTTGACCTTGATATCAAAGCACCCGGAAATCCTTTAGCCAGGCTGTTTAAAGACATATAATTCACGGTTCTTATTCATATCAAAGGCAAAAATAATAAAGATTTGAAATGATTGAGGTCAACAAGAAAAATGAACAGGAATTCCTGGTAACAATAGAAGAACAAGGTGGTAAATCAGAACACAAAGTCATTTTGGATGATACCTGTTACCAAAATCTAAGCGGTGGAAAAATCACCAAAGAAGAACTGATCAAAAAGTCTTTTAAATTTTTACTGAAACGAGAACCCAAAGAATCCATACTTTTTGAATTTAATTTAAAAAACAATGAACTGCCTCGCAGCAAGCTACGAGGTATCTAATGGTCGATCTTAATATTAATTTGAAGCAAGCTTCGATGAATTAAACCAAAAGAGATTAAAAATTATTTTCCAGAATTTTAAAGCAAAGGATTGGTAAATGCCATTATAACTCAAAATATAAATAATTTACTTCAGCAGGCAGGACGTAAAAAATTTATCCATAATATAATCAAGGATAACCAAAAAATTTTGTTCCACAATAAATAAGAGGAATAAAAAATGTTAACCTTAAAAAATCAATTCATTTTCGCGCCCATTAAAATTGGATACAGTGATGGAAACGGCGTTGTAACAGAAAAGCATCTTTCTTTTTATAAAAGAAGAGCAAAATATTTGGGTGCAATTATTCCTGAACCTTTTTATATGGATAAAGGTCTGAGAGAACTGCCTACCCAATTAGGTATTGATACCGATGATAAAATCGATGGTTTAAAAAAGTTGACAGAACTTTTTCACAAAACAGATACCAAAGCGGTTGCTCATCTTAATCATCCAGGACGAATGGCAAATCCTAAAATCCCCGGGAATTATTTTATTTCTTCTACAGATAGACAATGCGAAAATGGCGGTGCCATACCAAGAAGGATGTCGAAAGAAGATATAAAAAATGTTATTACTTTATTCAAAGAAAGCGCTATAAGGGCTCAAAAAGCTGATTTCGATATGATAGAATTGCAGTTTGGTCACGGTTATTTAGTCGCTCAATTTCTTTCTTCGTTTGTTAATGATCGTGAAGACCAATATGGCGTTAATTTTGAAAAAAGGACTCGTTTACCATTAGAAATTTTAAAAACCGTGAAAAAAGCCGTCAATCTGCCAATAATAATCAGAATAAGCGGCGATGAAATGATGCCCAATGGAATTAAATTACCCGATATGCAAAAATTTGCAAAATTATTGGAGCATGAGGGCGCTTCAGCTATTCATGTCTCTGCTGGAACTGTTTGTTCTACGCCGCCGTGGTTCTTTCAGCACATGTTTGTTCCAAAGGGAAAAACCTGGGAGATGGCAAAAAAAATAAAAAAAGTAATCAACATTCCAGTGATATTTGTCGGGCGAATTAATAGCATAGAGGATATTTTTACATTAAGAAAGAAATATTCAGCAGAGTATTTAGCTATTGGAAGAGCCTTAGTTGCGGATCCGGATTTTATTGGCAAATATTTTACTGAGGTTCAAGGGCCAATAAGGCCTTGTTTGGCTTGCGTTGAAGGATGTTTGGGAGGTGTAAAATCTGGAGAGGGGCTCCAGTGTCTTGTAAATCCAAAAGTAGGAAAAGAAACTGAAATTCCTGAACTTGCAAAAGAATCTAAAAAATACGCTGTCGTAGGAGGAGGCTTGGCGGGAATGCAAGCAGCCATCACGTTAAAAAAAAGAGGACATAAGGTTAACCTTTATGAGAAGAACGCTCTGGGCGGACAGTTCATTTTTGCTCCTCTAACTCCTCATAAGAGGTCTATGGAAAAGCTCATCCCATACTTTAAAGAAGAATTAAATGTTAATAAAGTGCCTATTATATTCAAACAGGCGATTAAATCAGATCTCATCTCCAACTATGATGGTGTTATCCTGGCTACGGGTTCCAAACCAGCTGTGCCATCCATTCCAGGATTGGATAAATTTTATTGGGCTGATATCTTGTTAGAAAGAAATTTACCCCAAAATAAAAAAGTTCTGATAATTGGTGGTGGACTTGTTGGCGTTGATATCGCTACAGCTTTGCTTCCTAGAAATAATATTGTGATCATTGTTAAACGGACAACTGATTTTGGAGAAGACATGGAAATGATTGCTAAAAATCTATCACTTAAAATGATGCGAGAAATGGGAACTATTTTTAGTGACCATACACATATTAAAAAAATCGAAGGACGGACTGTATATGCGGAAAAAAACGGAAGGAGTATTCATTTTAATGATATTGATATTATCGTGGTTTCCACGAGTATGACAAGCCATAAACCCCTAGAACAAGAACTAGAGGGAAAAATACCGCTTTATATTATTGGAGATGCAAAAAAAGTTGGAAATGCTCAAGATGCAATTCATGACGGCTATGAAATTGCAAAGTCATTATAAATAATTCAACGATATATAATAGTGAGATTATAAAAAATTTTCAATTTAATGGAGGAAATTATATCATGCCAAGAGGAAACGGGACAGGATCTGACGGCCAGGGGCCGGGAACAGGCAGTGGAAGAGGCCGTATGGACGGTACCCGACCGGGTTCAGGGCCAATCGGGAACTGCTTATGCCCCAACTGCGGTAAGAAAGTGCCGCATCAAGCAGGGACTCCTTGTTACGCGGAAAAATGTCCCGCATGTGGAACAAAAATGATAAGAGAATAATCAAAAAAGTATAAGGAATCAGAATAAATGCCCGCAAACCCAGACAGGGCCAAACAGATAGAGGCGCAAAACAAACGTATTGATCAGGTTTTGGAAAAAATCAAATATCGTATTGTTGTATTCAGCGGTAAGGGTGGCGTTGGTAAAACCACGGTAGCCGTTAATCTTTCATACACTTTATTAAAACGAGATAAAAAAGTCGGCCTATTGGATGCAGATATTACCGGTCCCAATGTACCCAAAATGACAGGTACAGTTGGTTCTCCCGGAGTTGATGAAAAATCACAACAAATCATACCACTGATTAAAAACGGACTTCAAATTATATCCATTGCCCCCATGATCCCGGTCGATACGCCCCTCATTTGGAGAGGTCCGATGCGTTCCAATACCATTAGTCAGTTTCTTGCCGATGTGCAATGGGGCACGTTGGACTATCTTTTAGCGGATCTTCCTCCAGGAACCGGTGATGAAGTACTGACGACGGCACAAAAAATGAGGCCCAAAATGGCTATCGTCGTAACAACCCCACAGGAAATATCACTGGTTGACTGTAGAAGAGCCGTAAACATGGCCAAAAAACTGGAAATCCCAATGATAGGTGTCGTAGAAAACATGTCCGGCCTGATCTGCCCCCATTGCGGCAAAAAGATCAATATTTTCGGTACAGGCGGAGGTGAAAAGATGGCAGAACAGATGGATGTCGAATTCCTGGATCGTGTCCCTATGGAAGTAGAAACCCGCCGCGTAGCGGACCGGGGCAGACCAGTAGTGCTGTATAATCCAGAAAGTATAACAGCTAAAGCATTTGTTAAAATTGCCAAAAAAGTAGAAAAATTATTGTCTTGAGAAGGTAATCTTTGACAATAGAACGATCAGGAGGTTTTATGATAACGTTTGGCCCGGTGCCATCAAGAAGGCTTGGGCAAGGTTTGGGAGTCAATAATATTCCGCCCAAAGCATGCAAATATTCTTGTGCATACTGCCAGTTAGGGCGCACCAAAAAAATGGAGGCAAAATTCCGTCCTTTTTATGACCCGAACGATATACAGAAAAGTGTAGCCCCAAAAATAGACCTCGTTGAAAAGGCCGGGGAATCAATCGATTATGTTACTTTTGTTCCTGATGGTGAGCCGTCGCTGGACATCAATCTTGGAAACGAGATTGAACGGTTGCGAGGGACCGGCAAAAAAATTGCTGTAATCACAAACAGCTCGCTTATCTGGCATGAACGAGTAAAAGAAGCCTTAAAAAAAGCCGACTGGGTTTCAGTGAAAGTAGATTCGGTGCAGAAAGATATCTGGCGCAAGATCAATCGACCTCACCGGTCTTTAGAGCTTGAGAAAATTTTAAACGGAATCATCGATTTCGCCCGAGAATTTCAGGGTAAACTGGTTACAGAAACTATGCTGGTTCGCAACCTGAATGACAAAGAAGAGCACATTAAAAAGTTAGCACAATTCATGAACCGGCTTTCACCGGATATTGTATATCTATCCGTTCCTATAAGACCTCCGGCAGAAAAATGGGTTCTACCGCCGACTGAAGAGACGCTGATCCGTGCATATCATTTATTGAACACAGAAGTAAAAAATGTAGAATATCTCATCGGATACGAAGGTAAAGCGTTTGCCTTTACTGGCGATGTTGATAAGGATCTCTTGGACATCACAGCAGTGCATCCAATGCGGGAAGAGGCCGTCACTGAATTTTTAAAAAAAGCAAAAGCAGAGTGGTCGGCTGTCGATCAATTGATTAAAAAGGGATTAATGGTTAAAAAAAATTTTCAATCAAAAACATTTTACACCAGAAAACTATTCGCTCCTCAGAACAACGAAATATTGAATCACGAATAGAATAAAAATGATAGATACACTAGAAAAATGGGAAAAAGAGGAAGGCGTCAAATTTCTGAAAAGAATCGGGATCAAAACCGGCCAGACCGTTTTTGATTTTGGCGCTGGGGTCGGTCATTACAGCATTCCCGCCGCACTTTTGGTGGGATCATCCGGAGTGGTGTATGCGCTGGATATAAAGCATCAACTGAATGAGCTGAAACGAAAAATGAAATGTATGCATTTGAATAATTTGAAAATAATCCCGACCAATGGCAGTATTAAATTTGATTTTAAAGATGAATCCATTGACGTTGTATTGCTTTACGATGTGCTTCACTACCTGGAAAAAATTCAGCGAGATCAATTGTATCTTGAAATATTCCGTGTTTTAAAAGCAGATGGATTTATGTCTGTATATCCCAAACATATTATCGAAGACACTCCTTTAGACCATTTTAGATACCTCCACTGGTATGACGTTAAAAAGGAAATACAGGATCAGAATTATAAATTGCAGGAAAAATATTGTGATTTAATCAGTCACGATGATGCTCTCAATCGCGGCTGTGTGTACAATTTCATCAAAGGTCAATATGATTACCATAAAATGCGCGCAATGCAAGAGAAAAATTTTTAAATACAAAAAGATCGGCAAAGGCCGCGTTTTACGCTGCTACAAGGACAGAATTGTCAGGTATTACCCGGTTCAGGACCAACAAAACGTGCAATGTCTGTGCGGACAGCTCATCGGCATTGATGAAGGAAAATGGATAAAAATGAAACAAAACGCTTTTGAATATAAAGGGAGGATAATAAAATGAAAGCTCAAATAATTTATGACAATATCGCTCAAGAAGGATTCCGGTCCGGCTGGGGTTTCTCCTGTCTGGTCGATGAAAAAATCCTGTTTGACACCGGCGAAGAACCGGTATCAATATTCGACAATATGCAAAAGTTAAATGTTGATATCGACAAGATCAAAGCCGTGGTCATTTCGCACGACCATTGGGACCACACCGGCGGTTTATGGGAACTGTTGGAAAAACGAAAGGGCCTGACGGTATATGCCTTGCCCGGATTTAGCCAGGCATTTAAGGAAAAGGTCAATCTATCGCGGGGAAAGATGATCGAAGCTAAACCGTATCAGGAGGTGGATGAAAATATTGCCGTGACCGGACAAATAGAGGGTGAATATAAAGGCGCGGATATGCCGGAACAGGCTCTTGTGGTGAAAACGGAACAGGGGATCACAGTCATCACAGGTTGTTCTCATCCTGGTATCGTCAATATGATAAAAAATGTCAAAGACCGGTTTCCCCAATCAAGGATATCCCTGGTATTCGGAGGATTTCATCTCATGGATCACGACCCGGGGGCGGTCCAGACGATCGTAACAGCCATCAAAGACATGGGCGTTGAAAAAGTGGGACCAACCCATTGCACCGGCCATGAAGCGGAAAAAGTATTTGAAAAGGAGTTCGTAGACAATTATATTACAATTGAAGCGGGAAAGGTGTTGGACATATAAAAATGATCAGGACAATTCTCAAAGAGCTCAGGAACCACACCCCGTTCACCGTGTTTGGCGCGCTGACCGGCATACTGTTCATGATCTTTTTCCGGGAACTGCCGAAAGAAACTTCTTTCAGGATCTTTTACGTTCTCCACCCTATTCATGTGGTGCTCAGCGCCCTGGTGACGGCGTCGATCTACGAAATTCATGAATGCGGGCACATCGGCTCTGCATGTTTGCGGGGAAAGTGTAATTTCTGGAAACTGTTTCTCATCGGTTATCTGGGTTCAATTGGTATTGCCACGCTCAGTGATTCCGTCATTCCGTACCTGGGTGAGATTTTGCTCGGTTTGCCGAATCGCGGCATTCATATCGGATTCATCGAAAAGTGGTGGCTGGTCAATCCCCTGGCATTTGTCGGAGTATTATTCGCATATTTCAAGCCGACAACTAAATTCCCTCATGCCGGACATGTCTTATTCAGCACATGGGCGTCCCTGTTCCACATTATAATGGCTCTGGGAACAGATTTGAACTGGTTTTCTTATCTGGTGGTTTTTTTATTTTTATTTCTTGCCGTCTGGCTGCCATGCTGCGTAAGTGATATAGTATTCCCGCTTTTATTTGTAAAGAAACAAAAACCTGAGGTTACATAATGCAAACAACACACATTAAAGAAACCGTCAAAACATGCTTGTCGTCGCTGCCACCGGATGTTAATCTGGTCGCGGCGGCCAAAACAAGGACACCCGAAGAATTAAAAGCGGCTATTGAAGCGGGCGTCAGGACTTTCGGCTATAATTATCTGCAGGAAGCGGAACGAATGATCCCGAACATCGGGCATTCGGTGCAGTGGCATATGATCGGGCACCTTCAGAGCAATAAAGCCAAACGGGCCGCGTCCCTTTTCGATATGATCGAGACAATCGATTCTCTCAAACTCGCGCGGACGGTTAACCGTTTTTGTGCCGACATGAACAAGATTTTGCCGGTCCTGATTGAGATAAACAGCGGCGAGGAATCAAACAAAACCGGTGTACTGCCGGGTGATGTTGATGACCTGGTACGGGAAATAAGCACGTTGTCACACTTGCGGATTCAGGGCGTGATGACCATGGGGCCGCGCTTTGGCGACCCCGAGAAGGCCAGACCATATTTCAAGGCCACAAAAACGGCCTTTGACCGACTGAATAAAGCCAATATCGCAAACGTGGAGATGCGGTTCCTGTCAATGGGCATGAGTAACAGTTATAAAATCGCCATAGAAGAAGGCGCCAATATCGTTCGGATCGGCACGTACCTGTTCGGCGAAAGGCAATAGTAATGAACTGATTACCGATAATCCAAAAAATGAATAGATATAGCAAACGATCATCAAGAACGAAAACGGGTAGTACAACGTGAAAACAATAGAGAAAAAAACCATAACAGAACTCAAAGAGTGGTTTACCCACTATGTTCAGACATTCAAATACGGCGACCGGGAACTAAAACAAAATACAATTCTGAAAGAGGAGCATACACTAAAAGTTTGTCATGAAATGATAACACTTGCGGAACAGCTTGGATTGAATACGAATGAACGGCGTCTGGCTGAGATCATCGCTCTTTTTCACGACATCGGCCGGTTTGAACAATTTGCACGCTATAACACTTTTATTGATAAACAATCCGAAAACCACGCCGAACTTGGTGTGAAAATACTCAAGAATTACGGCGTGCTCAATAAATTTGAGGATTCCATCGAAAGTCTCATTTTTCGAACGATACGTTATCACAACCGCGCCATATTACCGCCGGATGAGACGGAAACGTGCCTTTTTTTCAGCAAACTGCTCCGCGACGCGGACAAACTGGATATCTGGCGGGTGGTTACCGATTATTATCACCGCCGGGACGGCAAACGCAATGGCGCGATCGAACTTGACCTGCCCGACACTCCCGGTATCTCCGATGAGGTATATGAGGATCTGATGAATAAAAAAATCGTCAATATACATCATATGAAAAACCTGAACGATTTTAAACTGCTTCAGGTTGGCTGGGTCTTTGATCTCAATTTCGCGGCGACATACCGGGCTGTCAGGTCAAGAGGTTACCTGGAAAAAATCCGCGAGGTCCTGCCGGTATCGGATAAGATCAACTCAATTTTCGCGGTTATTCATTCACACCTCGATGAAAACATTCAAAACATATAAATGTTCAATGGAGACAGTGGACTCAACGATACAATGAATACGGAAAATAAACAAACAGCCATAAATCAGCTCAACAATGAGTTAAAGACCTGCGGGATATGTCAACTCTCGCGCACCAGGCAAAATGTTCTTATTGGTGAGGGAAATTTAGACACACGGCTGCTGCTGGTGGCGCTTTCACCGGGCAAAGAAGAGGATGCCCGTAAAAAAATGTTCATCGGGCCGTCCGGGCAGGTACTGGATAGACTGTTCAACGCCGCCGGAATTCACCGGGATTCCGTCTATATCACCAATCTGATCAAGTGTATACTGCCGAAGAACCGCAGACCAAAGATGGAGGAGATCGAATCCTGCAGCCGGTTTTTGTTCGACGAAATCGCGATCATCCGCCCCCAAATAATCGTGCCGCTCGGCTATTACGCGACGAGAACGATTTTCACAAAATATCACGCGGACCCGCCGCCTGCTCGCAGCGACTATTCGCCACTTTACGGCAAGCTCTTTTTTGCCGACAACCAGGCGATATTTCCCCTGCCCCACCCGGCTTCGCTGCTCTATCATCCGGCTTTTGAGGCTGAGGCCGTTAAAAATTATCAAAAATTGTCAATACTGCAACATGAATGTAAATGGTATCCCTGTTGCCCCATGAAACGCTTTTATGAACAGGGCCGACTGCCGCGAAAGTGGATCGCGTTGTACTGCAAAGGATTGTGGCAGAGATGTACGCGCTATCAAAAAGAAGAGAACGGTGAATATCACCCGGATTGGATGCTCCCCGACGGCAGTCTGGAAAAAAATCTGCAAAATCTATGACTCACATACTAAAGGAAATCGGTTAAATGGCAATCATTTTTAAAACAGCGCAAAAAGAATACCGGATCGAAAACAACCCGGATAAAACGATATTCGAACTGGCAAGGGATACCGGACTGTTCATAAAGTCAAGCTGCGGGGGAAACGGCAAATGCGGACAGTGTATGGTTAATCTGAAAAAGGGTGAATTTCTCGTCGATAACCGGGAGATCAGTGTGACGGGCAATCATGACTTTGTTTTATCGTGCCTGACGAAAATATCCGGTTCAGACGCGATCGTTGAGATACCCTCAGGATCACTGGTCAACACAACCGGGAAAATGATCGATAATTTTCTCATCAATCATTTCGAAAAAGATCCGCGTACTCAAAAAATATACCTGAATGTCCCGCCAGCGACCCTCGACAAACAGCACCCGGACATTTTCAGAGTAAAAAAGGCCCTTTGTGAAAAAACATCCATAAAAGACATGTCCATACCGCTCGACGTTATCCGGCAACTGCCCGGCGTTTTGAAAACGGGCGGCGGAAAAATAACGGCGACGCTGGTAAAGAGTAACAATAGTAGTCACCTGGTCACGGTTGAACCGGACGACACGACTTCAACGAATTACGCCGTGGCGCTGGATATCGGCACCACAACGGTCATCGGCCTGCTGACTGATCTCAACAGTTGTGAAATTGTCGCGACCGCGTCCCTGTACAATCAACAGATCGCTATCGCCGGAGATGTCATATCAAGAATTTCTTACTGCAAATCCCGCAAAGAAATCGAACATTTGAAAAAACTGGTTATTGAAGATACAATCCATCCGATCCTGCAACAATTATGTTCGCGGGCCAACATCTCACCAGAACACATTTATCACATGGCGGTGTCTGGGAATACCATCATGGTCCATTTGCTGTTGGGGCTCGATCCGTCTAACATTGGACAGATACCTTTCCAACCCGTGGCCCTGGATCCCGGTCCATTCCGGGCCGGAGAGGCCGGGATCGGCATCCATAAAAACGGGATCATCGATTTTATTCCGGCCGTCTCGGGTTATATCGGCGGAGATATCGTCTCGGATATTTATGTATCAAAATTGGACCGGCGTACGGACTTTTCGGTGCTGATCGATCTCGGCACAAATGGTGAAATCGTAATGAGTGAGAACGGCAAAACAGTCGCCTGTTCAACGGCGGCCGGGCCCGCCTTTGAAGGATACGGATTGTATCACGGCTGCCGGGCGTCGGAAGGCGCGATCGAAAAAGTGTCGATTGAACAAGGGACAATCCATTTCGAAACGATTTATGACCGGAAAGCCATCGGCATTTGCGGCACCGGTATCATTGATTTTATTTCGGAAGGACTCCGAATCGGATTGATCGATTATGCCGGTATATTAAATATAGAATTGCTTAAAAAATTTGCATTATATCATACGGTGGAAGAAGATGGTAACTCCATTCCCGCCTGCATCGTCGCCAAAACCGCCGATTCCGGAATTGACGGTCCCATCATCGTCACCCAAAACGATATAATTGAAATCATGCAGGCCAAAGCGGCAATTTATGCGGGATTAAGGGCCCTCCTGCTCATTCAAAAAAAGAAATGGAGTGATATCAAAAGGCTTGTGCTGACCGGCGGTTTTGCCAGGTATATCACCATAAAAAATGCCGTTCGTATCGGTTTGCTCCCCGATGTACCGGAGGACAGAATTAAAGTCATCGGCAACGGATCGCTGGCGGGGGCTTACCTGGCCCTGATTGAACCCTTTGCCCTGAAAGATATGAATACCATCTCCCGGCAGCCCAAAGTGATTGAGCTGAACACTTTTGAAAAATTTCAGGAATATTTTATTGAGGCGCTTTTTTTTCAACAGGAAAACTCTATGCTGCCCGGTTAACGGGCGCCTCCTCCCCATCCAAAAATAGTTAAACATTAATGAGTCCGCCGGAGGGCAGGTCATTCTTATCTTATCCCGCGGATAACGTTGAAGCACACGAACTTTAGATTAATCTATCCGTGTACATTAGTTCCAGGGTGGGACTCATTCAGCCCTGTAACTACGTACTTTAATTGCCATTCAGGATCAACTCTTTGAATCGATTCATGCCCGCACCGCCATCGGAGCCCGCATCATAAATGTATCCATATACTCTCACGCCATCTTTCCGGGTGTAGACATTGCCACGGACCCACGACCCCAGTATGTTATCGACCTGGAGTTGACCGGGTTGCCAACCACCCTTGTTGTTGGTGCTGAAGATGCTACGAGACGATTCCTCGATGAGCAGCATACACACGGTTCCGTCGTCGAGGATAGCGTCGGCGCCGGCTTGCTGTGAATCGACAGCATCAGTGACCACCATTAAATCGGTCACCATGACCGCATCCGCAGGTGGGGCGTCATTTACAATCCGTCGTGCCCACAGATTTCCGCTTGCGAGCCTGTAAATGATGACCACCTCGTTCTTATGGGGAATAAAGATAAGTGGGAGCACAGCGCCATATTCCGCCCGTGAAATCCCGGCGCCTGTAGCGAGCAGTTGTCTTGGCGTGAGGGTCCCATCGGGAAAAAATCGTCGATACCAGATGGTGCCGTCGGTCCCATAGTAGGCGAGGTGAATGATGTCGTTCGCACCGAGCACTGCTTGCGGCCCGGCATGATTGGGTTGAAGGCCGGAATCAAGGGTCTTCACCTGGCTACATGTGCCTGAGTGCGAGCGTACGCTGTAATGTATTTTTTCCTGACCAAGATAAAAAGCGACTATACTTCCGTCTGAGCGCACAACCATAGACGCAGTCTGGGCGATGGCGTCCACGGATCCAACCAGTTCGTCTCGGATGGCCCAGGTATCAGGATGGGTTGGATGATTAGAGGTGCGGAAAGTGTGATAACGCACCGAATGGGTCACCTGGTGAATAATGTGAATTGTATCACCCACCAACCGAGAATCAACCGATTCAAGGTCATCTGTCCTGGGGCGATTTTTGCCATCAACTTCGTGCCAGGTCCGTCCGTTGTCCGTGGACTTTATCATCATGAACACATTATCCGTCTCCGCCGGTTCCATCATGAAGTAAAGATCACCGTTTGAAGCCTGCCAGGGTCCGATCCGGCCTGGAT
>Ga0272441_10006291_pt1 | contig 20016 bp, 10 predicted proteins | sample SSMProp6N_FD_193582 | JGI IMG/M metagenome (GOLD analysis project Ga0272441, IMG submission 193582) | Marine sediment archaeal communities from Little Sippewissett salt marsh, Falmouth, MA, United States - SSM-Prop-6N | ecosystem: Environmental > Aquatic > Marine > Wetlands > Sediment ... | reverse complement strand
TGATAGCCTCCGTAATGTCCGCGACCAATTCGGACGGATAATCCGTTGCCTCGCACGGGTCTTTTCCGTGCTTCGCCAGCGTCTGCGCGTGGAAATGGTTTCGCAGCGCCCCGAAATACATCGGACCCGTATGCGTGTGGGTCGCGGCGACCAGGATATTCTCGAAAGGAATGCCCGTCTGATCGGCCGCACGTTTTCGGGCTCGCGAAGAAACCTCCGGCGACAAACCGATGATGTCGCAGAAGACCAGCGCCGCGCGCACGTCGCCCTGCCGCAGGACCAGGGCCTTGGCCTGCAGCGGATTCGAGACTCCGGTGCTCAAACGCTCGCGAAAGTAACCGCTCATCCGATACCCAAGTGGCGGTGTAATATCCACGACCGCCACGCCCGCTTCCAGACGAGATGCAGGGGAAACGGCGGCCGCAACCGACTGCTGCCCCGTAAGCTGCTCCAGGAAGCGCCGGGCCCGTTTGGCCTCCGCCAGGGTGTGAGCCAGGTCGCCCGGTTCGAGACATTCGACTACCAGCGGCCCGCCTTTGAAGCCGCCCGCCCGCAACTTGGCGAACACAGCCGGAAAGTCCACCCGCCCATCCCCCGGCGTCACGCTGACGTTCTTCGGATGCTTGTAATCCTTGACGCACATCCCGCTGACGAGACCGTCTACGCTGGGGGCATCGTCGACCGGGTCGAGCTCGGCGTTGGAGTAATAGAAAATGTTGCCCGGATCGTACCAGATGCGGAAGTTCTCGTGGCCCACCATCTCGACCGTCCGGCGGCACTGCGGCCCGGTAGCATTCAATCCGCCGTGCGGCTTGACGCTGATGCCCATGCCTCTGGCCGCAGCGTAGTCGCAGCACTCGGCAACCGCCTTGTAATACCGTTCGTGGAGTTCCTTGCTGCCCGTCCCGCCCATCAGCAGGTTCTTCGCCCCGCAGGCGGCGCAGTTGTCGATCAGCTTCTTCAAACCGTCGATGCCCGCCTGCAACGAGGTACCCACGGGAATCCCGCCTCCGTAGACCGAAGCGACCTGCAAGCCGCGCTTCTTCACTTCCTCGCCGACCCGGTTCGCCTCGTCCGGAGACGTCGCGACCGAAATCACCAGGCGGCTCTTCGAGTTGGTCGTCATCAGCCCGACGTACTCGTAGCCCGCCTCGGCGATGGCGTCCAGCGCGACCCGGTATTCGTACTTGGCCCACGGGCGCGTGTAGCAGCCGATCTGCCACGGTTTGGCGGACTCGTCCGCAGCCGTGGCATCTGCCGACAGCGCCCCCAAATGCGTCACGGCCCAGCCGGCCGTGCCGGCCTTCGCTGCTTGGTGGAGAAACGTTCGTCGCGTCAGATGATCTGAGCAGTTCATCATGGACCTCTCACTTTCGTTCACACCGGCACTTACTACCCTTCGCGAATTTCCCGCCTTTGCGGATCGTATACCATTCGTTTCCCTGTATCGAACGACCGGACCGCCATCAGCACCGCCACCGCGTGCTGATAGCCGGCGTCGATCGAGGCGTTCGGCGTCCGGCGCGACCGCAGGCACTGAAGCCAATCGAGAAAATGATCCGGTCGCGGCACGTCCTCCACCGGCTTTCGCCCGCGGATTTCGCCCTTCCTCCGGGGCGCCCCCTCGGCGGTCAAAACGGGAGCCGTCCAATTGACCATGTCCAGCACACCCCGGTCGCCGAAGATCTTGAAGCTGTTGCCGCTGCCGTTGCCGAAGTTGGTCGAGTAGCTGACCATGAATCCTTCGGGATAAATCCAGAGGGCCTGCACGTGGTCGGGACAGGTAAACTTGTGCTCGTCCTTATACGTGAACGTGCCGCCCAGGCAAACGCAACTGGTGGGGAACGTGGCGCCGGTGATGTAGTGCACGAGATCGATGAAGTGGCTGCCGAGACCCGGGACGGGTCCGTCGGAGAAGTCGCGGTATCCGTACCAGCCGGAATACAGGACGGGGTCGAAGGGCCGGTCCGGCCGATCCATCAGGAACTCCTTCCACTCCACATCCTTGGCTTTGACGTCCTTGACGTATCCGTACCAGTAGGGCCGCTCGCTGTTGCGGCACTGCTCGATGCGGCCCACCGTGCCGAGGATGCCCGTGCCGTAAAGCTTGCGACAGCCCGTGAAACTCGGCAGGCTGCGCAACTGCGTACCAATCTGGACCACGACATTCGCCTTTTTCACCGCGTCGCAAGCGGCGCGAAGCCGGTCCATGCGCATGGCCAGCGGCTTCTCGCAATACGCATCCTTGCCCGCTTCGGCCGTCGCCTTGAGGTGGGTGGTGTGCTGGTGGTCGCAGGATGCGATCATGACCGCATCGACGTCCTCCAGCCCCAGCAGGTCGCGGTAAGAAACGAAGGTCCGCGCGGCCCGGCCGTACCACTCTTTGGCCTTGGCCGACGCCATCTCCCGCCGCAAACGCCACGGATCGCACACCGCCGTGACCTCGAGGTTCTGACTCTGGGCGTGCTTGTTGACGCCGGCCATGTGGGCGTTGATCCCCCGGTTCCCGCAGCCGATGACACCGATCGAAACACGGTCGTTGGCGCCGAGAATCCGCGCATAGCTGGCCGCCGAAAATGTCAGGACGGCGCTGCCGCCCACACCCGCTTTGAGAAATTTCCGCCGGGACAATGATCGCTTCATGACAGTTCCTCCTTCAAAATCGAAAGGACGCGGTCTATTTCCGTGACGTCAAGCACAGACACCTCTTCAGCCTTCGATACATTCAGTCAGAGATGCCGAGTATAACACACACCGCCCGGCTCAGCCATACTGCTTTCATCCCGGCGCCAACGTCGCGTATATCTAAACGTTCTCGGGCACCTGAATCCAATCCCGTGCCGGTCTCTCGGGTGGCAGCGTCAAGTCCAAAGGACTTGGCGATGGCGTAGCGCTCAGGACCGGCGTAACGGACGAGTCCACCATCGCCAAGCTGCGCTTGACGCTGCCACCCGCATATCAGAATCTTAACATAGACACATCCTCATTGACGCCGGGGGCCATAATCGATTATAATTACGATAGGTTGCACGCTTTCACCGTCCTGCAAGCAACAACAAAACGGAGGGAAAATTCGGTTCCGCGAGAACCAGTGTGAGGAAGGATGTGAAGATGCTCAGATCGATGAAGCACGCGCTTTTCCTGTTGCTTACCACTCCTTTGTTCTGGCAGGCGGCCTTGGGAGGCTGTCCCGCCGGCGATCTCAACCGGGATTGCCGAATCGACTTTCAGGACGTGCAGATCCTGGGCGAACAATGGCTGGCTTCGACGGAAGAACCGGCCGATCTCGACGGTAACGGGAAGATCGCGCTCAAAGACTTCGCCCTCCTCGCCGCGTCCTGGCGCAACAGCGGCAACCCGCTCTCGATCAACGAGTTCATGGCCTCCAACAGCAATTTCGTCCGCGACTCGCAGGGTCAGTACGACGACTGGATCGAGATTCACAACCAGGCCGCCGCGCCCATCGATCTGGCCGGTTTCTATCTGACCGACGATCTCGACGCGCCCGCGCAATGGCGCTTCCCGACCGACAAACCGGCGCTGACGACCATCCCGGCCGGCGGCTTCCTGCTGGTCTGGGCTGACGGCGACGTCGGCGACTCGGGGCTGCACGCGAATTTCGGCCTGGCCTCCGGCGGCGACGCCATCTACCTCATCGAGCCCGACGGCGCCACCTTGATCGACAGCGTGGAATTTCGCGAGCAGGTGCCCAACCTCTCCATCGGCCGCTATCCCGACGGCACCGGCGAATGGCGATTCATGGGCATGCCCACCCCCGCGGCGCCGAACGTGCAGATGTACCAGGGCTTTGTGGCCGCTCCCAGGCTCAATCACGAGCGCGGCTTCTACAACGAGCCCTTCGACGTCACTCTCACCTGCGATACGCCAGGGGCGGCGCTCTACTACACGCTGGACGGCAGTGAACCGTACCTCACCGCCGGCCGCGTCCCCACCGGCACCCGCTACACCGCTCCCATCCGCATCAACCAGAGCAAGGTCCTGCGCGTCAAGGCCGTCATCCCGGGCTGGATGCCGAGCCCCATCGCGACGCACACCTATATCTTCGTCGAGCAGGTCATCCAGCAGTCGAACCGGCCCTCCGGCTTCCCCTCCTCCTGGGGAGGCACCAGCGCCGATTACATGATGGACCCGGACATTGTCATTCCGCACGCCGGGACCATCATCGAAGATCTCAAATCGCTGCCCACCATGTCACTGGTGATGAACGCACACCACCTCTTCAGCAGCGAACACGGCATATACGCCAACCCGCACAGCGAAGGCGTCTCGTGGGAGCATCCGGGCTCCATCGAGATGATCTACCCCGACGGCGAAGAGGGATTCCAAAGCAACTGCGGCGTCCGCATTTACGGCGGCGTCGGCCGGCGCGAAAAGAAAAAGTCCTTCCGCCTGCTCTTCAAAGGAATCTACGGCGCCACGAAGCTCCGTTGCCCCCTCTTCGGCGACGACGCCACCGACGAGTTCGACACGATCATCCTGCGCGCCAACTTCAACGACGGCTACCCCTTCGGCAGGAACGTCTCCCAATACATTCGCGACGAGTACTGCCGGCGGCTGCAATTAGCCCTCGGCCATCCTTCGCCGCATGGGACATTCGTCCACCTCTACATCAACGGGCTCTACTGGGGCCTGTACAATCCCACGGAGAGGCCCGACGCCTCGTTTGCCGCCTCCTATCTCGGCGGGGAGAAGGAAGACTACGACGCCTACAACTCGGGCAGCCCCACCGGTGACAGCACCTCCCAGTCGTGGAACGCGCTGCGCAGCGCCATTCGATCCGGACTGGAGACCAACGAAGGATACCAGCAGCTCCAGGGCAACAACCCCGACGGCACGGCCAACCCCGCCTACACGGACTACCTCGACGTCGAATCCTACATCGACTTCATGCTCGCCAACATCTTCGTGGGCAATACGGACTGGCCGGGGCATAACTGGTACGGTGCGATGAACCGCGTCAACAGCAGCGGCTTCCATTTCTTCATGTGGGACGCCGAATGGGTCCTCTGGATCCAGGTCGGCCACGGCCTTGACTCCGACCTCTACGAAAACCGCACCAACGTGGGCAACAGCATGTGCGAAGCGTACGCGCGCCTGCGCAACAACCCGGAATTCCGCCTCCAGTTCGCCGACCAGGTGCACCGCGCCTTCTTCAACAACGGGCCGATGCAAGTGGACTTTGGCCGTCCAGCCTGGGACCCGGATCGACCCGAGACCAACCGGTGCGCCGCCCTGTACGCAGAACTGGCCGAGATCATCGAGCGAGCCATGGTCGCCGAGTCCGCCCGCTGGGGCGACGTCCACGGCGGCAGCCCTCGCACCGTCGAGCAGTGGCGCGCCGAGCGCGACCGCATCCTGGATACCTACATGGCCCAGCGTCCGGGCATCGTCCTGGACCAGCTTCGCAACGCGTCACTCTATCCCCTCGTCGACGCGCCCGCGTTCAAGGTCAACGGAAGCTACCAGAGCGGCGGACACATCAGCACGGCCGACAGACTCTCGTTGACCGGCGGCGGCACCCTCTGGTACACCCTGGACGGAACCGACCCGCGCATCGGCGCCACCGCCCTGCCGCAAAACGGCGACGACACCACCGTCGTCCTGGTGCCGGAGGATGCGTTGAAGAAGGTGCTCGTCCCCACCGCTCCGCTCGATGACGCCTGGAAAAGCGATCCCCGCCTCGACGATTCCGCCTGGATCGCCTCGGCCGGCAAGCCCGGCGGCGTCGGCTACGAGAGAAGCACCGGATACGAAAGCTTCATCACCGCCAACGTGCGGAACCTGATGTACAACGTCAATCCCTCGTGCTATATCCGTATCCCCTTCACCGTCGACCAGGACCTCGACGAGTCCGACCAGCTCACGCTGCAAATCCGCTACGACGACGGCTTCATCGCCTACCTCAACGGCGTGGAGGTCGCCCGGCGCAACTTCCTGGGCCAGCCCGCCTGGAACTCCGCCGCCAGCGACCAGCACTCCGACGGCGACGCGGTCAACCTCGAGAACATCACCCTCGTCGGGGCCAAAGACGCGCTTCGACCGGGCACCAACATCCTCGCCATCCACGGACTCAATCTCTCCACGACCAGTTCCGACTTTTTAATCTCCGCCGCCCTGATCGCCGGCAGCGGCGGTGCTTCCGGAGGAGGAGGCAGCACGTCCCCGTCGGCCCTCCGGTACGCCGGCATTGTGACATTGTCGCATAGCGCACGCGTAAAGACCCGGGCCCTGAGCGCCGGGCAGTGGAGCGCGTTGAGCGAAACGGTGTTCGCGGTCGGGCCGGTGGCCGAGAGTTTGCGGATCACTGAGGTGATGTATCATCCTCCTGATACCGGCAGTCCCGACGATCCGAATACCGAATACGTCGAGCTGACCAACATCGGGGCCGAGACGATCGATCTCAATCTCGTCAAGTTCGCCAACGGAATCGACTTTACGTTCCCCAGCTTCGAGCTGGCGCCGGGGGACTATTGCCTGGTCGTCCGGGACATCGCCGCCTTTGAGGACAAGTACGGGGGCGGCTTCAATATCGCGGGGCAGTATTCGGGCAGTTTGAACAACGCCGGCGAGCGTATCGAGCTGCAGGACGCCGTCGGTGCGGTGATCCATAACTTCCGCTTCGAGGACGGCTGGTTCGACATCACCGATGGGCTCGGCTTTTCGCTGACGGTCAAGGACCCGGCTACCGATCCGAACGGCTTTGACAGCAAACGTGCCTGGCGGCCCAGCGCGTACGTCGGCGGGTCGCCCGGCTACGACGATACCGGCGCGGTCCCCGAACTCGGTTCCGTGGTCATCAACGAACTGCTGGCCAACTCCGTAGCCGACGAACCCGACTGGATCGAGTTGCACAACACCACGAACCAACCCATCGACGTCGGGGGCTGGTTCCTCAGCGACGACGCCGACCTTTTGACGAAGTATGAAATCGCCACCGGCACCGTGATTCCCGCTGGCGGCTATCTCGTCTTCGATCAGGACCATCATTTCGGCAATCGCAACGACCCCGGATGTCATGAGCGTTTCGCCCTGAGCCGCGACGGCGAGACGGTGTACCTCCATTCCGGCGCCCAGGGCGACCTGACGGGCTACAGCGAGCAGGAGCGCTTCGACGCCTCCGATCCGGGCGTGTCACTCGGTCGCTATCTCAAGAGCACGGGCACGTACAATTTCGTCGCGCTGAGCGCGGCGACGCCCGGCGTTGCCAACGCGGCTCCGCAGGTTGGCCCCGTTGTTATCACCGAGATCATGTACCATCCGGTCGACGTGGCCGACGCCGAATACGTCGAATTGCTCAACATCAGCGACGCCCCCGTGACACTGTACGATACCATCCGTGACGCCCCGTGGCGCTTCACCGACGACCCCGACGATCCGGGCATCGAGTTTCTCTTCCCCGCTGACCCGCCCGTGACGCTCGCGCCGGGCGAATACCTCGTCTTAGCCAAAGACGCAGATTTCCTCGCCGCTGCATACGCCGTACCGGCCAACGTCCAGGTTCTGGCCTGGGGCGCGGGCAGCTTGGCCAACGGCAACGAGAAAATCCAACTCAGCAAGCCGGACGACGAGGACGATGACGACCGTCACTGGCTCCGCATCGACCGCGTCGTCTACAGCGACGGCTCCCACCCCGACGATTTTCCGAGCGGCACCGACCCCTGGCCCACCAACCCCGACGGCCACGGCGCATCCCTGACCCGCATCGACCCGTCCGCCTACGGCAACGACCCGGCCAACTGGATGGCCTCAATGCCGTCACCCGGTACACCCGCACGGTAGAGGGAGGAAGGGTGTGAAAGGTATGAAGGGTATGAAGGGTGTGAAGGGTGTGAAGGGTGAAAGGGTGTGAAGGTTCGCGAGACCCGGGGTGTCATTGCGAGCGGAGCGAAGCAATCTTCCCCGTTGCACGTTCGCGGATGTATGGTAAAGGACGCCTGCGGCTGTATCGTCAGTACGAAGGCGTGTAGCCGAGCTTGCCCCAGCAACCTCTTTGCATGCGATAGAGGTCCTTGTGCCCGTCCTCCGTCTCCGGCGCCCAGTTGCTGGTATGCCGGTTCTCCTCGTTTCTGGCCCGCCGTATCGTATCGACACCCTTCCACTTCCAGTGTTCGGTGTGTCCATCGGCGAACGACACAGTCGTCCCGTCGCCGTGTCGAACCGGCGGGTCGTCAAACCACGTCTCCGTCTGGTAAAAAACGGCGTAGGCATCCGAGGTCATGAAGCCCTCGTCGATGAAAACGAGTCGGAAGGCTGGGTTCGGAAGAATCTCCGTTCTCTTCTTGACAAACGCCCCCCTCACTCCCTGTACCCACGTGTGGTTGACCGCATTCATGGAGAACATGATCGCGTAGGTGAGCGCCTGTCCGCGTCGCCCGGTCGGGCACTGGTAGAGATCTTCCTGCCTCAAGTAGGGAAACAGAGCGCCCCTCTTGATATCGTCTATCTGGGCATCGTAGTCGTCCGGATGGAAGCCATCGATCCAGGAAAGCTCGTTCTTGTGGGAAGCCACCCCCGAAGCCCATGAGCCGTTTTCATAGTCGCTGAAGCCGGTCGCGCCATTGACGATCTTGTCGTCGTTGGCGTCGGCGTACATGATCCAGGCGAGCTGGAGCTGCTTGAGATTGCCCAGGCAGGCGGCGCGTTTGCCCTGCTCGCGAACCCGCTGCAACGCCGGCATCAAAATGGCCATCAGGATGGCAATGATGGCAATAACAACCAAAAGCTCGATCAGCGTGAATGCTCGTCGCGTGGTCATGGTATAGGCTCCTGCTTTTAACTAGCTTATCCCAACCCGAACATGATGCGCACAACGTGCTGTGTGTTTCCCGGAATTACGTGCTTATTATAAGACCTGGAGGGTCATCCTGCAAGGATAAAGAAACCCACCGCTCCCGCCATCGGCCGGAATGGCAGGTTTTCAGTAGCCGGAGGTCCCCGTCTTATCGCGTTCGGCGGCCTGCGGCATCCAGAGCGGTCGCTAATTTGAAGGGGTGTAACCGAGCTTGCCCCAGCAACCCTTTTGCATCCAGTAGAGGTCGCCGTACCCGTCCACGCTGGTGGGCGTCCAGCCGCCCCCGTCGTGGCCGCGTACCCGCGTCCTGCCGTTTTTAATGGTCTCAATGCCCTTCCACTTCTTGTACTCGACGTGGCCGTCGGCGAAGGAAACGTTCGTCCCGTCCCCGTGTCGGACCGGCGGATCGTCCCACCAGCGTTCCGAGCTGTAATTGACGGCAAAGGCATCGGGCGTGACCCAACCTTCGTCGATGAAGACCAGCCGCAAAGCTGGCGCCGGATTGGAGATTTCGGTCCTGCTCTTGACGTGCGCCCCGCGCACGCCCTGGACCTCGGCGTGGCAGACCGCGTTCATGGAGAACATGATGGCATAGGTCAGCAGCTCGCCCCGCACGCCCGTGGGACAACTGTAGAGCTTGATCTGCTCGACGTAGGGCCAGAGGGCCCCTTCCATGATCTCACGCTCCTGGTCTTCTTCGGGCAACTGTCCGCCCTGCCCATAGTCGGAAGCCCAGCACCGGCCCACCCAGTTGAGTTCTTTGGCGTGCTTTCCCCATGCCGTGTCCTGGGTATACCCGGCGGCGCCGTTGACGAGTTTGCCGTCGTTCTCGTCGGCGTACATGATCCAGGCGAGCTGAAGCTGTTTGACGTTGTTGAGGCAGGCGGCTCGCTGGCCCTGCTCGCGGGCCCGCTGCAGAGCCGGCATCAGAATGGCCATCAGGATTGCGATAACCGCAATCACAACGAGCAGTTCGATCAAGGTAAATGCCTTGCGTGCGTTCATACTGAATACAACTCCTACCATCGTGCGTTGGTTCGAGCACTGGGATGATGCGCGAAACCTCCGATGTGTTTCCGAGATATTGCAATTGTATTGTAGAGCCTGACGGCTCCGTATGCAAGACTTTGAGGCCCGAGCGCCTCGGGACCGGGAAAACTCGCCGTTTTTGGCCCCTGGAGGCGTGTTTTTTTCAGACTTTCTATCGCGAGAGGCTCACGGCGGGCCGGTCCCCTGCACGGAATTCTATCTGATCGGTCTGGTCGCCGAGATTGACCGTGACGCTGAAGGTCTCTCCGGCCGGGACAAGTTGTACACCCGCGACGCGGGGTCGACCGCCGGCCCGCACGGGCTCCAAAACAGCGGCGAAACAGGTCTTTTTGCCCTCTCTGCCGATCAGGACCATCGGGACCCGGTCGGTAACCGCGGCGCCGACGCCGTCGCCGGTCGTCACGACGGTGCCCTTCTGGGCCGCCAGCGTCAGGTGCGTGGTGATTTCGGCGTCCTCAAACCGCACCCGAACGGCTTCGTCGGTAGTGCCCTGCCGCGCATTTCGGATATACTCGCCGCCGGCGAGGGCATCGGCCGGATTCACCGTGTCGGTCGCGACGTCGCAGGCGGCGCGGACGCCCCGGTTGTGGTAGAGCCAATCGAAGCGGTGGTTCGCATCCGAGCGGAGCGTATCGAGAACGAGCAGGTAGGTGTCCGTCATCAGGAGCAGGCGCTTGTGCCGAACGCCCCGGTAGGCCGCATCGCAGCTTGCCAGAGCCGCGACGTGGTTGGCGCCTCGCTCGAACAGCTCCAGCTTCCCGGCGGCGGGATTCTGGCTCTTTCCGTCGACCAGAACGGCGTTGTGCGCGATTGTGGCCTTGTACCAGTTGCGATGGATGGGCAGCCGGTAGGCCTGGCTGCGGGCCCGTCCGGGATCGACGCCCAGCTCGCGACCAAAGCCAAAGAAAACGAAGCTCAGCTTGTCGTAGTGGCCGTGGAAGCCGCCGTAGGGTCCAAACGTCAGCGCCGCCGTCAGTTGGGCCGGCCCGCGCGTGCGGAGAATCGCGTGGCCCGCATCCTCGAAGACCGTGCTATCGAGCGGCCGCTGCGTTGCCGGCCGGTCCGACCGACCCAGGAGAATGCTGTCGAACGTAGGCCGGCCGCTCAACAGCGCCAACATGCCCGGGTCGCGATAGGCGTGATACGCCGGCTCGAACAGGGAGCCGACCCGGCGAACCGAGGAGTTGACGTCGTCGCCGAAGCGCGGGAGCATGCCGTCGCCCATCGTGTAGTGCACCGGAAGGGTGAACATCTTCTTGAGACGCTCGTGCCCCCACAGGTCGATATCGAGCCGGCGGGCGGTTTCGGCCATGATGACCAGGGCGCGGAGCGTGTAGAAATGGTAGCCCCAACTGTTCTCGTACCACATCCCCTCTTTCGAGACCGACACATCCATCTGGTGGTAGAAGCCGTTGGCGGGATCGACGATGGCCTTTTCGACCCAGGCCGGCTCGCCGACGAGGGCCCCGCCCCAGATCATGGCGGCGTTGTGCCAGGTCTGCCAGTTGCTCTTGCCGGCCTTGTTGCGGTCGATGTTGGCGAGCATGGGGCGCAGCAGGCCGGCGCGAATCGTTTCGTGCTGCTGCTTCGAGAGGACGCCGGAATCGTGAATCAGGTCGTAGGCCGGCCCGATGTAGGTCGCCAGCGCCGAGGCCTCGGTCAGCGTCTGCTCGAAGAGGTGCCCGCCGGCCTTGCGCCCCCAGCTACTCTTGGCCTCCAGCGATGCGCTGTGGTAGGGATAGTCGCGGTAGCGTTGTGCGTAACCCAAGAGGACCCCGGCGGCATACCGGGCGAATCTCTCCTCGCCCGAAACGGCCCAGGCCCAGGCGGCAGTTTCCATGTTCCGCAGGTTGCTGCTGTGGACCCGGCTGAAAATCACGTCGTCATACGGGTGCCCCGAGTAGACCTTCTTGCACTTGGGGCACTGATGGTGCGTCGGGTCGATGGTCTTCAGCGCGATCTCGCATTTGTCGCACTGATACCATTGGTTGTGCTGGCCCCCGCGCGGGGGAAACGTAACGGGCTGATTCACGAATCGGGCCGCGTCCTTCACACGGGCGGCAACGACGTCGTGCTCGGCGCCGCCTCCTCGCCAGGCCCGCCGCAGCGGCGCCAGTTCCTCGGACGTACAGGCCAGGTACGGATGCGCCCTTGCCGGCAGCATGACCTTCAGATCGGAGGCGGCGCAGGCCTCGGGCGATCCGAAGAATACGGCGGCCGCCGCGATGCCGACCGAATAAGCGATGAGCGGTGCGAGGGAAGTACGAATGCGCTTTGTCATGGATTCCTCCATCGAAGCCGGTGCGTTTCTCTTAGCCGTACGACCGCTTAGAATATCGCGAAATCCGCAGAATATCAAACGCCCGACGGTTTTGCACCGATCTTCACTCTGGTAGAATCGCGGTCAAATGTCCAGGTCAGGGTGTACCGTGAAAAAATCACGTCGAATCGTTCATGTGGATATGGATGCGTTTTACGCTTCGGTCGAGCAGTACGACCATCCGGAGCTAAAGGGGCGGGCCGTCGTCGTCGGTGGCGATCCGCACGGCCGCGGCGTCGTCAGCGCCGCCTCGTACGAGGCCCGCGCATTCGGCGTCCACAGCGCGATGCCCATGGCCCAGGCCCTGCGCCGCTGCCCGCAGGCGGCGGTGCTGCCCGTCCGCATCGAACGGTACGCCGAGGTCTCACACGTCATCGGCGCGATCTTCGAGCGCTACACACCCCTGGTCGAGCCGATCTCGCTCGATGAAGCGTTCCTCGACGTCACCGGCAGCACGAATCTCTTCGGCAACGCCGAGCAAATCGGCCGGACTATCAAGGACGAGATTCGAGAGCAAACGCACCTGACGGCCTCCGTCGGCATTGCCCCGAACAAATTCCTGGCCAAGCTGGCGTCCGATCTGGAAAAGCCGGACGGCTTCGTCACAATCGACGAGCCCAACAAACAACGCATCCTCGACCCCCTGCCGGTCGGCAGAATCTGGGGGGTGGGAAAGGTCACCGAGAAAGCCCTTCGCGCCCACGGGATCGACACCATCGCCCAGCTTCGACGGAGCACGCCGGCGGAGCTGGAGGCAATCGTCGGGCACGGCGCCGCCGAGCTGCTGAGGCTGGCCCGGGGCGAGGACGACCGCGCGGTCGAGCCCGACCGGCAGCGTAAGAGCATATCCAGCGAACAAACGTTCGCCACCGATGTCGGCGACGCGGCGGTCCTGCTGAGCGTGGTTCTGCAGCAGGTCGAGGAAGTCGCCCACCGCCTCCGCCGAGGACACCTCAAGGCCCGAACGGTAACGTTGAAGCTGCGCTACGGCGACTTTCGCACCGTCACCCGCAGTGACACGCTCGCCGAGGCGACGAACGTCACGCAGTCCCTGTGGGAGGCGGCCGAACGAATCTTCCGCCGGTGGCGGGCCCGGTCGGCCGAACCGCTGCGCCTGCTGGGCATGGGAGTCTCCGGGCTCCAGGACGAGCGGGCCGGACAGCAACTGCTCTTTGCCGACCCCAGAGAGGAGAAGCTCAAGAAACTCGACGAAGCCGTGGACAGAATTCGCGACCGCTATGGCAAGAACGCCGTCCGCCGCGGCCGCCTGAAATCTCCGTAGCGCCACGCGACGAAAGACCCGTCACACGAACGACAACCCCACCTCCCGAGCGACGCTGCGAATGTGCTTGGCGGCTTTGGCGTATTCCTCGGCGTTGGGCAGGTGCTCGAGCATCAGGGGCACGTCAGCGAGCTTGTTGAGCTCCTTCAGGAAGGTGGCGTAGTCCAGGCCGCCGGTGCCGGGGCGCGCCTCGTCGAGGTGCGTCGTCAGTTGCGGGTGCAGGAGGATGTCCTTGGCGTGGCAGCTCTTGATGTGCGGGCCGAGCTTCGCGAAACATTCGCGGATCAGCGCGGCGTTGCCGTAATAGCGTTGCGGGCTGCACACCAGGTTCACCGGGTCCAGATGCACGGCGAAATGCTTGCGGTCGATCGCCTCGAACAGACGGAGATAAGAATCGGGCGAGTCGGGATAGGCCCAGGGCATCGTCTCCAGGGTGTAATACGTTCGCGTCGGCTTGACGTCGTCGACGATCGAGCGTGTGGTCTCGACGATCATGTCGAAGGTCTCCCGGGTGAGATTCTTCGGGGAAGGCCCGTCCCATTTTTCTCCGCGAGAGCCGGTAATGTTGACGCAACAGCGGGCCCCGATGCGATCGGCCAGGGCCAGTTGGCGACGGCACTTTTCCAGGGCGGCCTTGCGCGTCGGGCCATCGGGGCTGATCGGATTGCTCCAGGCGCCCACCTCGGCGATGACGATATCGGCTTTGCGAGCGGCGGTCTCGTAGGCCCGGACCGTATCGTCGTCGGCGTTGGTTCCGACCGGGCAATACGCAGCGGCATAGCCCAGTTTCCTCAGGGCGCTGACCCAGCCATCGGGATCCTGGAATTTCTCAAAGACCGGCCCGCCGAGGCGCAGGCGACCGCTTTGAGCCGCCGTGATTCGGCCACCCGTTGCTGCTGCAACGGCCACCGCCGCGCCCATCGCGGATTTCTTTAGTAGATTTCGCCGGGACATGACGCCGTCGTGAGCCATCGTTGCAACCTCCATTATCTTTGCCATCGCGTTTCTGTCTTACGGAAATACGGGGCTGACTAACCAGCCCAAAACGTTACTGTAACCGAACGCGGCCACGCCAACAAGAGGCGGCCCACGGCACGGATTGGTGGTATAATGGGTCGTGGAATACACAAGACTGAGAACAGACTCACATAGGGGACGATGTCCTATGCGTACGCACGTTTCGATCCTGTGCCTGCTCAGGTTGACGGCCTTGCTGGTCCACGCGACGGCCGCCGCATACGGCTCCACAACAGGCGAGCTGGAACAGCACATCCGAGACCACCTCAACGAGCGCATGTACAACTCCTGCAAAACGGTCGTGCTGACCCGCAAGGCCGAAGGTCTGTACCAGGGGTTTGCCGAATTCCTCAACGGCAGGCGCAGCGGCCTGGTCGTCACGATCGCCGACGGGAACATCGAATACGCCTTCGTGGCCCCGGCCCCGCTCGGCGAAGACGAAGCCGTCGAGCCCGGGGACGCCGAGTCGCTGCGGGCGACACTCGACGAGGTTGAGACGCTGGCCCGGTGGCAGGAGGCCGAGATCGCCCGATTGCAGGCGTTGTGCCGGGAGGCGGGTCTCGATCCGGACCCGCCCGAGACCGAGGCAGGGACGGAACCGGCCTATGGCTCAGTCGCGGATACCACCGACGTCCCGGCCGACGCGTCAGAGGCACAAGGCGAAGCTCCGCAACCAGCGCCGGGCCTCGAACCCATCTTCACTAATCAGATGTACGGTCAAATCCAAAAGGGCCTGGCTCGCGCCCAGGTGATCGATCTGCTCGGCGCCAGGGGCGACCGGTTGAGCAGCTCCTATTTCGAGGGGGCCGCCAACGAGGTATACGTGTGGACGAACGCGGACGATTCCCACATCTGCGTGGTCTTCCGAGACGGCGAGGTCCTGGTCAAGACCCAGTTCGGCCTGCTAGGCATCGCTCCGGTCCCCGAGCAGCGCGAACGCCGCCGCACGATAGACACCGAGCGCTTCCGAAACTGGCAGTTGGCCCGGGACCGAGACGGGCGCGCCGTTGCCCTGGGGCTGTCGCTGGGGCAGTGGCTGGAGGATGTCTATCGCGTCCTGGAGAGGAAGACACCGGACGCGCCGGCTCAGATTGACATCGTTGAAGAGCAAGACGAGATCATCGTCACGGTCACGCGAGAGAGCGACGGGGACGATGAACACCGCGTTTCGGTGCACCTGCGCTACCTGTCGCCCGACGCCGACGATCCGGAGCTCGCCGAGCTGTTGGGCGCGGACAAGGTCCTCGTGCCCGCCCGCATGAGCGTCAACGACACGGTCAGCGAGAACCAAATCCAGATCTGGCGGGCGATGGCGGCCCTGGCCGAACGGCCGGTAGAGACACCGGACAATCCCTGACGAACGCGCCGGGCCACATCACTTCTCCAGGATCTGTGCGTCCCGGAGCAATTGGGCCCGGAGTTTCCCATAGTCCACGTCCTGCACGGTCCGGCCGGAATCCATCGCCAGCGAGGCCGCCGTCGCGGCGCTCTGGCCGAGAATCATAAACACCGGCTCCATGCGAATGGACCCGTACGCGATGTGAGACGAGGAGACGCAGACCGGGACGAGCAGGTTGCTGCACTGCCCCGCTTGCGGCACGAGCGCCCCGTACGCAACAGCGTAGGGCCGGGGCGCCCTGACGCCGACGTCGCCCTCGTTCTGCACAAGGCCCTCGTCGGTGACGTAGCGCTGCACGTTGTGCGAGTCCATCGTGTAGGAGCCCATGCCGACCGGCTCGGGCGTGGCCCGCCGGCCCAGGCAATCGTGCTCGGTCATCACGTAGCGACCGACCATCCGCCTGGCCTCGCGAATGTACAACTGGTGCGGCCAGTGACCGTTATCAACAAATTCGTCTTTGGCCAGACCCCATTGGCTCATCCGCTCGCGAACGTCTGAAGGCACGCGCGGGTCAGTCGCCAGAAAATACATCAGGCCTTTCTGATACTGCTCGTGCTCCGCGATGACGGCGTCGCGCCGCTCATAGGTGGCCTCGGGGTAATCGTAGTTCATGCCGATGTTGTCGGTGCTGAAAGGCCCGTGATTGTTCGTGTCCGTTTTTCCGTTCGGGATGGCGTCGAACTTGTTGAAGGTTTCGCGCCAGCCCGTGGCAAAGACGCGCGACAACAACTCGTATTGGCGCGGGTCGTAGCTCGGCGGCTTCGCAAACGGCACCCGGTTCTGGGCCACCTTCGTCAGACACATCCGAAAACAGTACGCCTGGATCCGGCGGTCGGCCTCTCCGTCGGAGCCGGGAGGCTCAGGACTGATGCGGGGCAGCAGTCCGCTCGCAGAATCGCCCGGTGCGATGTAGGGATCGACCGGCTTCTTGAAATAGTGCCCGTGATGGCGCGCCGCCTTTTGCACGCCGTTCCAGTGCTCGCCGTAGAGCGCGTTTGCCTCGCGCCCCACGTGGAAACTGACGCCGGAGGCCGCCATCAGATCGCCTTCGTAGGTGGCGTCAATAAATACGCGGCCCCGGAACGTCTTGCCGCTGAGCGTGGAGATCGCAACGATGCGCCCGTCGTCCTTTCGCACACCGCCGGCGCGGTCGAGCCATTCGTCGCGAAAGACCGGGACGTTGTGCTCGGCGATGAGGTCGTCGAAAACCGCCTCGGCCACGTGCGGCTCGAAAACCCACATCGTCCGTTTGTCGCGGTCGATGGCCGCAGCCCCCTGCCCCCGGTTGCCGAACGCCTCGCGTTTCTGCCAGCGCCACGCCTCGGGCTTTTGATAGTGCCGCCAGATGCGATGGTAAAACTCGCGGGCCAGCCCTCCAATGACGGATTTGTCCCCGATGTCGGTGAAGCCGAGCCCCCCGCTGCTCAGGCCGCCCAGGTGTCGCTCGGGACACACCAAAACGACCGACTTGCCCATGCGTTTAGCCTGCACCGCTGCGGTCACGGCGGCACTGGTGCCCCCGTAAACCACGATATCGGCTTCTTCGCTGCGAGCGGCAGCCGCTCCACAGGAATTCGGCTCGACCACCAATAGCAGCGCCAACAACCGCAAGAAACGTGTCATCACGATGCTCTCCTTACGCGCGGCATGTCCCCTTGAACGATCCGTTCTTCGTTGCACTGGGCAGAGAATAGTCCCGAGCCGAAACCACTGCAAGCCAAAATCGTCGGCCTCCGGGCTGGCAGGACATTCACACACGCATAATCCCGGACACAGCCCATGCGTCGCGTTGTGTCTGTGAGAACATTCTCGCATACGGGTGGCAGCGTCAAGCGGCAGCTTGGCGATGGGGGACTTGTCTGCTGCGTGTGGCGCGATACGAGCCCCGGGCGTTTAGCCATCGCCAAGTCCTTCGGACTTGACACTGCCACCCGAAGCTGTCCAGGGTCCAAAACAAGGATGCCCGAGAGATTGCCCAGACACGTCTTACATATTGAACAACGGGTTATTTGACGGGGCGCGGCGATTCTGCTACGATGCGTCCTGTAAAGTCATCGGTCGGGGTACCGGCCGGAAACCGGTGTCATGGGAGGAATGACCAGAATGAAGCTGCGACGCGTGCAAGTGAAGAACTTTCGCTGCATTGAGGATTCCACCGAATTTTCGATTTGCCCGGTCACCTGCCTGGTCGGCAAGAACGGGGCGGGCAAAACCTCACACCTCGAAGCGATCTACAAGCTCAATCCCGACGTCGAAGAGCTGGCAGATTTCGACGTGCTCATGGAATATCCGCGGGCCCGCCGGCGGGAGTATCAAAAGAGAGAAGGCGGCGAGCCCGATGACGCTCTGATCACAACGTGGGAGCTCGAAGACGCCGACGTGGCACAACTCGAAAGCGTCCTGGGCTCGGGGGCCGTGGCGTCCCGCACCGTGGTCATCAAGAAGGGCTACTATCGCGGGCGCAAGTGGTCCGGCTCCATCGGCGGCCAGAGCGGCCCGGCCGCCCCCGTCCCGGCGACACCGACCGGCCCAGGGGCCCCTGCCCAGCCCGCCGACCCGGTACAAACGCCCCCGGCCGCTACGGCCACCTGTGACAGCGCCTTCATGGAGAGGCACCTGGGCAAGCTGCTGCCCAAGCTGCTGTACTTCTCCGAGTGGCACATGATGCAGGGGCGCATCTCGGTCGACGCCCTGCTGCAGAGAAAGCAAAAGGGCGAGTTGACCGGGCCGGACCGGGTCTTCCTCGCACTGCTGGAGTTGGGCGGCACGTCCGTGGAAGCTCTGACCAGCATCGAGCGATCCGAGGAACTCATCGCCGACCTCGAAGACGCCGCCCGGCCGATCACCGAGGAAATCGGCGTCTACTGGAGCCAGGAACGCGACTTGAGAATCAGCTTCCATCTCTACCCCGGACGACCGGGAGACCTGAGCCCCTTCGACCGCGGCCTCGTCTTCGAGACCCGGATCGTCAACATGCGAACCAATCTGTCCCTCAATTTCGAGGAACGCAGCACCGGATTCGTCTGGTTCTTCTCCTTCCTCGTGTGGTATTCCGACGTGCGCAAACGCTACGGGGACAATCTTCTCGTCCTCCTGGACGATCCGGGCCTGGGACTGCACGCCAAGGCCCAGTGGGACCTGCTGCGCTACGTATACGACAAGCTGGCGACCCAGTACCCGTTGATCTACACGACGCATTCGCCGTTCATGATCGATCCGGAAAAGATCGCGTGGGTCCGCACCGTGGAGGAAATCATCGAGCACACACCGGAAGGCCGGCTCAACTATCTCGGCACGAAGGTCGGCGACGAGGTTCTCAGCACCGACCACGACACCCTCCTGCCCTTGCAGGCGTCGCTGGGATACCGGATCATGCGGGACCTGTCCGGCAGCAAGAAACTGCTGCTGGTGGAAAAGCCCGCCGATGTGTTCTATCTGGAATGGTTCTCGGCACGGCTCAACGAACGGGGGCGATCCGGGCTGCATCCGAGCTGGACCGTCGTGCCCTGCGGCGATATCGTTCGCCTGGCCACCCTGGCCGGCCTGCTGGCAAACGAAGCCTCGGGCTTTGCCGTGCTGCTGGGCCTCTCGAAGGAACACCCGGACGTGATGAAACACCGCGAGCTGGCCCGCATGCTTGAGAAATGCCACATTTTTCCGCTGAGCCGATACGCCGAGCCGGCCGAAAGCACAATCGAGGACATGGTCGGGCCGCAGATGTACGCGACGCTCGTCGACATGGCCTACAAGATCCCGCGCAAACGGAGGCTCTCGCACACGGCTCAGCCCGCAGCGGGCGAGCCGGTGCTCAATGCGATACAAAAGGCTTTCGCGTCAAACCACCCTGCCGCCGGCAACTTCGACCGCACCATCCCGGCCGAGTTCCTCTTCCGCAGCGGCAACAAGAAGCTCCAGAAGCTGCCCGGTATCGACGAGAGCATGGCGCGATTCGAAGCGCTTTTCGGCGCTCTCAACGCGTGTCTCTAAGGCACAAGCAAGACGCAAGGCGGGGCGGAGGCCTCAAGCGAGGTCTTCGTCGATGCTTCCGTCAGGCAGCAGGTTGTCCGGATGGGCCAGCCCCTGCTCCTCCAACTGGTAGCGCCGGCAGTTCGCCCAGTTGGAGTCGGACTTGCAGT
>Ga0272441_10006290_pt1 | contig 20017 bp, 12 predicted proteins | sample SSMProp6N_FD_193582 | JGI IMG/M metagenome (GOLD analysis project Ga0272441, IMG submission 193582) | Marine sediment archaeal communities from Little Sippewissett salt marsh, Falmouth, MA, United States - SSM-Prop-6N | ecosystem: Environmental > Aquatic > Marine > Wetlands > Sediment ... | reverse complement strand
CCAACGGCAGCGTCGTCGCTTTGCGGGATGTCAACTTGCAGGTGCGGCCGGGGGAATTTCTGTGCGTCATCGGCCCCAGTGGATGCGGCAAGAGCACACTTCTCAACCTCATGGCGGGGTTCATCCAGCCCTCATCGGGACGTGTGACCTTTGATGGGGCGACCATTGCCCAGCCCGGCCCGGAGCGGGCGATGGTGTTCCAGGACGCAGCCCTCTTCCCGTGGCTGTCGGTGGATGGCAACATTGACTTCGCCATGAGGATGCAGGGGCTGGGCCCGGCGCAACGGCAGCGCACCCGCGAACAGCTCATCTCGCTGGTGGGCCTCGAGGGCTTCGAGCGTGCCCACCCCCACGAGTTGTCCGGCGGCATGAAGCAGCGCGTCGCCATCGCCAGAGCGTTGGCGCTGACGCCGCGCGTGCTGCTCATGGACGAGCCCTTCGGAGCCCTGGATGCCCAGACGCGAGAGCGCCTGCAGGACGAGCTGCTGGCCATCTGGACGCGGATGCAGACGACCATCGTGTTCGTTACCCACAACGTGGAGGAGGCGACCTATCTGGGCGACAGGGTAGCCGTCATCAGCCAGCGCCCCGGCCGTGTCCTGGATGTTGTGCCGGTTGGCCTCGAGCGTCCCAGATCACGTCTCGAGGCCGGTATGTGCGCCCGCAAGCGTGACCTTTTCATCATGCTGCCGAGCTGTGCAAATGGCGCAAGCCCGGAGAGTTGCTGCGCGTGCGAATAGAGGAGGAGTGATGGATATGCGCTCAGGTTTCGGATTGCTCATAGTTGGTCTTGCGGCGGCGGCAGTGTGTATCGGGGGGTGCGCCAGGCCCCAGGCAGTTAGCCCCGAGACAACGGCTGAAACAGCGCCACGCCCGGGAGCCGAAGCGGCGCCTCCCGTCCAGGTTCGTTTGACCTACAGCGAGAAGACCTGTTACCTGCCCGTGGTCATTGCCGTCAATGAGGGCTTCTACGAGGCTCAGAACCTGAAGATCATCCCCAAGATCGTGACAGGCGGCATCGAGTCGGCCGAGGCAGTGGTCGGCGGCCAGGCCGATCTGGCGGTACTGGGCGATGCTCCGACAATCATCGCCATGTCACGGACGCCGAGGCTGCGCCTGATCCTGACCCAAGCCCTGGGCACGCGGATGCACCGCATCGTTGTGCACAATGACAGCGGCATAGCGGCCCCCGGGGACCTGGCGGGCAAGCGTGTGGCGGTGCAACTGGGCTCCAGCACACATGGCGGATTCCTGCGGTATTGCCACAAGCACGGCGTGGACGACAGCACCATCAACTTCATCGCTCTGTCTCCCCGAGACTTCCCCGAGGCGATGATGGCCGAGCAAGTGGACGCCATCGCCGGCAGCGAGCCGTGGCCGGGCAACACCCTTGCCGTGTGCAAGGACTGCCGCGAACTGGCGAACCTCGAGGGCCTCCGCAGCACGTACCCGCTATCCATCATCGGCCGCGGGAAGTTTTTGGATGCTCACCCCGGGGTTGCCTCCGCTATCCAGCGGGGCACCCAGAAGGCCGTGGAGTTCATCCATGCCGACCCGGAGCGCGCTTCCCGGCTGCTCTCGGAGAAGTCCGGCGTCTCTGCCGAGCGTGAGCTCAAGGCCATGCAGGACTATGAGTGGCTCGCGGACATCCCGGACAGCGTCATCGACAGCTTGAACCTGATCGCCGAGTTCCTCAAGGAGCAGGGGAAGATCGACGCGATACCCGATATCGAGGCCGCGATTGATCGCTCCACGCCCGCCGCCAGGGACGCATAGTTCGCCACGAATCAGTGAGGGAGGGGTATTGTGAATCACTGTGCTAAGCAGGTGCTGCGGGTAACGCTGGTATTGGCCTTTGGGCATTCCGCCTTCGGGCAGGTAGAGTCGCCCTGCCCGGCGTGCTACTGGAAATGCCCGGTGTCGGAGCGCCCGGACGCTAAGCGGGCACCGGGATTCGTCGCCAGGATCGAGGGAAGATACTCCCGCACGCAGAGCGGGCCGGGCAAGCCCACTTGGCTTGTCAGAGATGACAATGGGCCCGGCGATGGCTACAACACGCGACGCCTCCGGCTGAACTACACCCATCATTTCAACGGCGAATGGGCCGGCTTTGCCCACATCCGCCGGGACTGGGGGATGGACGAGTTCTGTCTGCAGGACGCCTATGTCACCTATGGCGGGTGGCCCGCCGCCAACCTCACCGTCGGGCAGATGATCGTGCCCTTTGGTAGGGAATACCCCACTGCGGACATGAAGATACCCCTGGCTGAGCGCTCCAGGGCCGGCGTCGTCCTCGTCCCGCAGCGGGACGTCGGGCTGCTTTTTCACAACGACAAGGCTACGGATCGGGTGGGTTGGTATGCCGGGCTGTACACCGGCAACGGTATCGACGACGTTGGCAGCGATGGCACCTTCATGGCCGCCGTGCGAGCCGAATGGCTCGCCACCGATTGCCTAAACATCGGCGCCAACTGGATGCGCAATGACGGCCCGCCCGCCAGTCCCTACCAGAAGCTCCTGAAGAAGAACGGGCAGGCATACGACCTGCAACCGCTGTATGACACCGAAGCGCTGGACGAGGAGGGTTGGGGGATTGACGCCCTGTACCGGCGGGTGGGAGCCAACGTGTGGGCCGGCTACACCCGCAAGCGCGTGTCGGGACCCGGCACCGACATCCAGGCCGATGGCTGGTACATCTACGGCGGCAAGATGCTTCACATAGGTGAAGGTTCGGATAGGCTTGAGCTCGTGCTGGGCCATGAGCAGCTCGACCCTAATACTGCTGTCACAGACCAACTCGACGCCCGCTGGTCATGGGTGGGGCTGAACTATCATCTGGACGCGTGTCGCCAGTGGCGGCTGCAGTATGTCATCCGTGATGAGGCCCGCGATGAGGTACGCAACGATACGCTCATTCTCCAGTACGAGCACGTCTTCAGGGATATCTAGTGTCTACCGGGCTCAGTCTACGTCCCTACGTCGCGGGCTCCGCCCGCGCCCGCCGGAGGAACATCGTCCCCCCGGACCCCCGACCGCGACGCGGACAGCGCGTCGCGGTCCTCTGCGCGCCGAGGATGCGGGGAAGACGAGCCGATTGCCCGCGCCGGCGCGGGCTGCGGGCTGGTACGGATGCGAGAGATGGCGTTCCCACCAACGTTCATGCGATGTCTCGATCACGAGCCTGAGTTCGTGCTCTATGGGGCGAGCCATGGGCTCGTAGTCAGTGTCCTGACACAGGAGCTAGCGAATTGACGGGCAAACAGCGTTTCCTGACGGCATTAAATGGCGGACGGCCCGACCGCGTCCCCATCTTCCTGCGAGACCTCACGTTGGGCCTGGACCTGTGTGACCTCGACACTTCGCAGGTGAGTGGGGGGTATGATTCGGTGGCGGCCGTTCAGGCCGTCGTCGCCAGCCAACGGAGGTTCCATCAGGACGCGGTTGTGGGCTGCATCCACGATCTGGGCCTGGATGTGGAGGCCTTCGGTGGGCATGTTGAGTTCCCTCGGCGGGGAATCCCCTTCGTTGCCCGGGCACCCTTCGCCGATGCCGACCGGCTGCGCGAGGTGCGTAGCGTGGACCCGGCTGAGAACGGCCGATGGCCCGCCGTGATCGAGACGTACCGACTGGTCAAGCAGCAGCTCGGCGACGACGTGGCCATCGCGGCGAACATCGAGGGGCCCGTCACCCGCGCCGGCGTGTTGCGCGGCCTGGACAAGCTGGCCATGGACCTTATGCGGCGGCCGGCGCTGGCCGCGGAGCTTGTCGAGCTTTCGACCACCATCGCTGAAGCCCACGTGAGGTCGCTGGCCGGCGCGGGCGCCGACTTGGTGTTCGTCGCGGCGGCCTCCGACGGCCCGGCCGCCATTTCCCCGACTCACTACGCCGAGTTGACGATTCCGGGCCTGCGGCGCATCGTCGCGGCGGCCCGCGACTGCGACCTACCTGTGGTCTTCCATCCCCATGGGCCTTTCACCGATCCGAGGTTCCGGGAGCTGGTGGACATGGCCCTGGACTGCGGCATCCAGGGCTTCCAGTTCGGCGAGGGGTGCGATCTTTCCCTGGCAAGGGAATTGTGGGGCGACAGGGCCTGCATACTCGGCGGTCCGGATGTGCCCGAGGTCCTTCTGCCCGGGCCGGTCGAGAAGGTCAGGCGCGTGACCGCCGATTGCCTCGACCGGGCCATGGGCACCGGCGGCTTTGTCTTGATGGCCTCATGCTCACTACACCGCAACACGCCGTCGGCGCACATCGATGCAATGGTCGAGACCGCGCTGGCCCGCGGGCAATACACTCAGGGAGCATAGCCCGACATGCCCGACACACAGGATGCGCACAGCCATCTGGCGCAGGCCATCATCACCGGGGACGAGGCGGCGGGCATCGCCATGTCCCGGGAGCTTCTGAGCGCTGGAGAGCCTGCCACCGACATTGTGGCCACCATGGCGGCAGCCATGACCCAGTTGGGGGCCCGCTTCCAGCGCAATGAGGTATTCCTGCCCGATATCATCGTGGCCGCCGATGCCTTCGAGCAGGTAATGGCGCTTGTCGACCCACACCTCAGGGCCCAGGGGGCCGTCTCTGCCAGCCGGGGCCGCGTGGCCCTCGGCGTGGTGGCCGGGGATATCCATGACATCGGCAAGAGCATCGTCAAGATCATGCTCGAAGCGGCGGGCTTTGCCGTCTTGGATCTGGGCAATGATGTGCCTGCCACGCGGTTCGTCGAAGCCGCAGGGGACGCCGATATCCTGGGCATCTCGGCCCTGATGAGCACTACCATGCCGGTGATGGAGGAGGTAGTCACGCTTCTGGAGCAGGCGAGGCTGCGCGAGAGCACAAAGGTGCTCGTGGGCGGCGCCCCCGTCAGTGCTGATTTCGCTCGCGCCATCGGCGCCGACGGCTACGGCGCCGACGCCGTCGAAGGCGTCAAGCTGGCCAGATCATGGATGGGAGAGGGCGCCCAGTGAGCCGCCAACCCCTGCGGGCTGTGGCGGCGCTACGCGGCCTGGAGACCGATCGCGTCCCCGTGGCGCCTCTGCTGGGCGCTGTCTCGGCACGGTTGGCAGGCATCGATGTGTGTGACGCCTACCGCGACGTCGCCCTGCAGACACGCGCGCAGGCCGCGGCCGTGGACGCCTTCGAGCCGGACTTGATCTTCCCATTCATGGACTTGACCGCCGAGCCCGAGGCGCTCGGGGCCCGGGTGTCGTGGCGTCCCGGGTCCGGGCCCGAAGTCTGCGGCATGTTGCAGCCTGAACAGCTCTTGATGGCACTCGAGCGCTGTGAGGTCCATGGGGCGCGGCTGCCTGTGTACAGTCAGGTAGTCGGGGCTCTTTCACAGTCAGTGGGGCACACCTGCGCCGTCGGGGCCTATGTATCGGGCCCGTGGACGCTGGTGTCGTCGGCTTTAGGTCTGGCCGGCGCGGCGAGACTTATGCGACGCGACCCGGATATGGCCGGGCGTCTGGCACAACTGGCGGCCGGGTTTGCTCGTGAGTTGGCGCGGGAGGCCGTGGACGCGGGCGCCGTGGTCATCATGATCCTCGAGCCCTGCGTGGCAGGCGGCATCCTGTCACCCGCGGACTTCGGCACCGTTGTGCGCCCCGGCATCCTACAGCTCGCCCAGAGCATACGGCGCTACGGAGCCGAGCCTGTGCTCCATGTGTGCGGGGATACGGGACCGGTATTGTCCGGGCTGGCTGACCTGGGGGGCCTGGCGTTGAGCGTCGATCACCCGACCCCGCTTGGTCGAGTCCTGGAGGCCGCAGGGCCCGACACGCCGATCATGGGCAACCTGGACCCCGTCAACACACTCATGCGCGGCACGCCTGAGCAGGTCACCGCGGCCTGCCGAGGATGTCTGCCGGCCGCGGCCGGCAGCAAGCGGTTCATACTCGCCACGGGCTGCGAAGTGCCCCTGTTAAGCCCTCCTGAGACCCTTCGTGCCATGTGTCGCTCTGTGGTAGAATCCCCCTCGCTCTAGCCCGTCATCCGGATGCACCATTTCGTCCCCGGCCCTGTGGCACTGCCGTGCTGGCCGGACATGATGAGACCCGCTCGGGAGGCCGAAATGCGCGTGATCGCTATTGTCCTTGCTCTGGCGGCGCTGCATATCGTCGCCGCCGCGGAAGATGAGTTCCGCGATGAGTTCGACGCGATTGGCCAGTGGACCGCGCGGTCCGACTGGCTTGGCGCCCCCGCACGGGAGCCCAAAGCCACGACGGCCGACGGCGTCGCCTGCTTCGCCATTGATGAGCCCGACCGGGGCATGAAGTGGCTCCGGGCGGTCGACATGGCGGACTGCGAATTGGCCCCCTGGTTGGTGATCCGATACCGCGTCGAGGGCTATAACACCGAGAAGATTGACTACGCCCTGTGGCTGGGTGATGCCGGCAAGGGGCGCGATGGACTGGAGGTTGTCACCGCCGAGAACCTGAAGACCGACGGTCGGTGGCACACTCAAGCGGTTGATTTGGCCCAACTTGGCGCCATTGCCCCGGTTACCGGAATGGCCCTGCAGTGTTTCGCCACACCTTCCGGACGCGCGCGCCTTTGGGTGGACTACATCCGCATGACCGACACGCCCCCGGATGACGCCGAGGGCTACACAGGCGGGGGCGGGACGGGGGAGTCCTGGACCGTGAGCATCGGCGAGCCCCAAAACTGGACGATCCAGCCTTCGTGGACCTCATTCCACACAGATCAGAACACCTGCGAGAAGACTGCGCGCGGTCTCCGCTTCGCTGTTGGCGAGCCCGGGATGGCGGCCAAGTGGTCGCACGACTTGCCCGAGACTATCGACGGCGCCAGGTGGGTCGCAATGAGGTACCGGGCCCGAGACATGCGGTCCAACCAGGACTATGCCCTCTACATCGGCAGTGAGACCGGCGGACAGGCCCACGAGGAGCAATATGTCGTGTGTCTGGGAGACCTAGTAAAGGACAACGCCTGGCACGTTCAGCGCTCACGAGTCGAGATATCCTCGATCAAGACCCTGGCGGCGCAAGTGCAGGCCGGCTCGCCACAGGCATCCCTCGAAATCGCCGACATCACCTTCCACGACCGGAAGCCCATTGTGAAGCTGACCGACGTGTTCGAGTGTGCGCCCGGCTGGGTAGGGGCGGGGAACGGGTACCGCGCCGTCGAATTGCCCCGCGGAAACACGACCGGGGAAGCCCTATCCCGCAGGCTCGGGTATGAGGGCTGGCTGCCCTCCGGAAAGGTGACCGCGGGCGGGGTGCCCTTCATCCTTCGGTCCGGGCAAGATGCGGCGGCTATGACGCCCATCAGGGAGCAGGCCACGCTGGACGTTGAGCTCTCGGGGCAGGCCGCTGAGCTGCACTTCATCATGGCGGCAAAGCTTCCCTCCCGTGACGAACCGGGTTTCGGGGGCGTCCCCATGCACCGTATCACCCAGGTCGAGCGTTTCATCGCGCGGATCGAGTACGCCGATGGGACCCGCGAGGAGCAGTTCCCTGTGCTGCGTTCCCAGCAGGCGCACGCGGTGGCGCGCGGGCTACATGTGTATTCCCTGGCTCTGGACGGGGCCAAGGCGCTCCGCCGGGTAAGCCTCGTTGACGGCATGCGCCGTGGCGCCTTCGGCCTCGTTGCCGCGACCCTGGGCCACAAGCCGGGGCATGCCACCCGGGCCATGACGCTGCGTCCCGCCATTACCCCTCCACCACTGCGGCCGGCAGGTCCGCGGCCGCCCAAGTATGAGCGCCGGGACGATCAGCTCCGATTCGACACCGCGGACCTGTCCCTGGTGCTGGATGTCTCGCACGGATTGCGTGTGGAGAAGGTCGAGGCGCATGCGCTTCCGGGGGCCGCGCTCACCATCCAGCCGGGGCCGCTATTCCGGCTGCAGACCGAAGACCTCAAGCTGACCAGCGAGGACTTCGTGGTCCGGCGCGTGCGGCGGGCGACCCGGGAGACGGGCCCTGTCGAGATCGAGCTGGTCCATGAGCCGGCGCAGCCGCCTGTCCGGGTGACGGTGTGGATCGATCCCTCTGCCGGACAGGCGCCGGAGCTGAAGCTCTGGGCGCGTTGTGATATCGGGGGCAGAGATCACAAGCAGACGAAGTTCATATTCCCCGAGCTACAGGGCATCCGGATCGGCGAGGCGCCCGAGGACACCTGGTACTGGATGCCCCGGCGCGGAGCGCTCATCAACAACGTCCCCATTGGCCAGCGTGAGCCCTACAGCGGCAGGATGCCCATGCAGATCATTGGCTCCTTCGGGCCCAAACAGGGCATCGGGCTGTACATGATGACCATGGGCGACACCCAACACCCGCGTTACTACCATGTGCAGAAGTCCCAGGGGACCGTAAGGCTGGCGGTGGAGTACGAGCCCTGCCGGGACGGCGAGCAGCTCCCGACGGCGGTGATCGGCTGCACCCAGGGCGACTGGCACGCGCAACTGCAGCGGTACAGGGCCTGGGTAGACACGTGGTATGAGCCCGCCGCCCCGCGCAAGAGTTGGTTCCGCGAAGTCTTCAACTTCCGCCAGCAGTTCTTGCACTTCGCCCTGCCGGCCAAGAGCGGGATGTTCGACCCGGAGACGAAGAGGTTCCGACTGCTCGAGGTCGTACGCGAAGACGCCGAGGCCTTCGGTGGCGTGGACTACCTACATCTGTTCGACTGGGGGTGGGACCCTGTTCACGGCCGGTGTGGCGACTACGTGCCGTGGGACTACCTGGGAGCCCCCGAGGAATTCAGCCGAGCCATCGCCCAGGTCAAGCAGTCGGGGGTGCCCGTCGGCCTGTACATCGAGGGGTACCTGGTAGACCCTCAGTCAGAGTTGGGCAAGCAACAGGGAGAGAGCTGGCAGCTCCTGGATGCCCAGGGCAACCCGTACCCGTACTTCAAGCCCAGCTTCAACATGTGCTCGTGGGTGAAGCAGTGGCAAGACTACCTCGCCGACACCTATGCGCGAGCGCAGCGCCAGACAGGCGCAGTGGGCTTCTACATCGACGAGTACGGCTTTGCTGACCCCAACCACATGTGCTACAACCAGACCCACGAGCACCCAATCCCCGCGACGCCGGTGCATGGTGAACTGCAGATGACGAAGGCCGTGCGCGAGGGCCTGGGGCCCGAGGCGGCCATCTACACGGAGGAGAGTCCCGTCGACGTTAACTCCCAGTATCAGGATGGGAGCTTCACCTACGCTATCTCCCAGGCTCAGGACGACTGGTCGGCCCACCACCTGAATCTGTACCGCTTCGCCTTTCCGACGTTCAAGACAATCGAGATCATCGTCTGTGACAAGCCGTTGGGCACCAATGTGGAGGCCCTCAAGCGCATCTTGTTCAATGGTGAAGCCATCTGGCTCGAGGGCATCAGCGACAAGTGGTTCGCGCCCCAGACCAGGGCCTACATCGCCCGGATGCACCGGGTGCTAAGGGCAAACCGAGAGTGCTTTGCCGGCGATTGGCCCACACCGCTGGTACCCACCCTATATGATGGCATCTACGCCAACAGGTTCCAGCAGAGGGCCGATGGGAACGCCAGTACGTGTTGGACCGTTTATAACACCACGTTCCGGACGGCGAAGGGCGAACTGATGCAGGTGAGACACTCGCCGGGGGCCACGTACAGGGATGAGATGACAGGAGAGCCGGTCGTGGTGCGAACTGAAGGCCAACAGGGGACGCTGAGCCTCAGCATCGGCCCGCGAGACGTGGCCGTGATCTCGCGCACCATCCCGTAATCGCGACCGGCGACGAGGGCGGCACAGGATGACACGCAACCTCAGACTCTTGATCGGCGCAGGGCTCGTGTTCTACCTGATTGGGGCGGTGAACCAGTCGGTGGGCATGTATGTGCTTGCCGCCGCCTGCCTGGCTGTGATCCTCGCCTGCTATTCCCTGACTCGTCTTGTGATTCGGGGCGTAACTGTTGAACTTGAATTGGAGTCCGTGCGCACCCGAGCCGGCGAGCAGGCGAACGGCGTCATCCGCGTGCGCAACGCCGGGGCGATCCGCCGCACCGGGATGAGTCTGGCCCTGCGGGTTGAGAACGAGACCGTCGCGGGCGGTGGGCGCGACTACGAGTTCGTCCTGCCGGCCCTTGGGCCGCGCTCGCGCACGGACATGGATATATGTCTGCAGTGCAGCGCCCGTGGCGCCCATACCATCCGCAGCATGCGCATCACCGCCAACGACCCGCTTGGCGTATACCACCGCTGGCGCGCTGTCGACGCGAACACGGGCTTCCTGGGCTTGCCGCGAGCCCACAGTGCTGAACGGCTGGCCAACTGGGACGCCCTGTCCTCGGAGGGGCGCCGATCGGCGAGGGTGCTGCGCCGGGCCGGCGGGGAGTTTCAGGGCATTCGACCCCACACGCCCGGCGATGACCCACGCATGGTGCATTGGAAGGTGACCGCACACCTGGGCGAGTTGGTGGTGCGCCAGCACCGTCCCCGCAGGGAGGCGGGGGTGACCGCATGGGTCGACCTGTGGCGCCCGAATCACCCATTCAGTGGTGCCGACAGCCCCACTGAAACGGTGATCTCGCTCACCGCGACGCTGTTGGACATTCTGCTGCATGGTGACACCCTGGTGTCACTGGCCGGCCATGGCCTCCCCATGGACTTCGCCATGCCCTCGCGGGGAGAGGCCTACCTGGACAGATACCTGCTAACCCTTGCGGAGGCGGTACCCACCGAGGGCCTCAGCTTCTCGCAGTTCTGCGAGGAGCAGGCCCGAGTATCGCCGCGCCTGAGGAATGTGTTCGTGGTCACCCCGGCCGCTGAACCCGCGCTCGTGGACGTCCTGGCGCTCATCAGGAACCGAGGTGCGCGCGTTGTTGTGCTGTTCGCCGGCGGCCTGGAACAGCAGGCGGAGTCGGTGCCGGACAGGCTTCGGGCACACGCTCATGACCAGACCATTGGCGCCCTGCGCGGCCTCGGGGTCTGCGCCGTCCGCGTGCGCGACTTTGACGACATCCCCCGGGCAATCTCAGAGGTCGCCTCCGACCAAAGCTCTGTCGCGGCGGCGGGGTAAGGACAACTGCAGGACGCGAGGATCGCACTGGATATGAAACTGATCCGCAGATTGGGTGCCTGGCACAGGAAGCGCATGGTGAGGCTGGGGATCATCGCCGGTCCGGATGACGGCGCCCTCTCGGCACCGGGCCCGGGCCACTACGCGGGCGCCTCGTGGTTTGTGCTTTGCATTGCTGCCTGGACGGCGATGTACGGCGCCCTCATTGCCACAGCCCCGCTCCTGGCCGGGAGTCCCTTCCTGGTCCACGTCGGCGTGCTGATGGTGCTGGCCTTCCCGACCGCCTACTATCTGCACTTCTCGCGCGTCTCGCGCCGTGTCGTCAACGCCACGGTGTTGATCCTTGCCGTCGGGTGCGGGGTGGCCGAGGTCTTGTTGCTGTGGCCACAGGGAGGGGTGGAGGCGTTCTATGGGTTGACCGCCAGCTTCCGGGTGCTACTGCAGGCTTTCCTGTGGGTCATGGCGTTCCGAGCCTTCACGCTGCGCACCCTCACCGACATCGTATTGTCGATCATCCCGGCGATGTCCTGTGTGATTCTGTCGCTGGTGGCCATGGCAACCGCCATCACTGCAGTGGGAACGGCGCTGGTGATTGTGTCCTGCCTGTATCTGCTTTCGTGCGAGTACAGCGCCGCATCGGAGCACTCGGGGGATGCTGTGAAAGCCGTCAGGCGGGTGGTGTGGGAGCGCGGCCCCAGACGGGGCGCTGCCGTCAACACCTGGCAGGCGGTTTCAGTGGTCGTGCTCGTGGCCGCCCTGTTCGCCGGCGCCGGCGCATCATATACGCGCAAATCGAGCCAGATTGGCGCGTATGCCAAGGAGATGCTTGCGCGCTATCTGGCAGGCTTTCTGGTGGGGCCGCGCGTCGACTACTCGTCGGCCGCCCTGGTGTGGCTTACGGGCGATAGCCCGCCCGGCGGCGACAGAGTGCTGTTCACCGTCGAGTGCGAGCGAGGCGAGAACTGGCGGCAGCAGGCATACGCGACGTACACAGGTCGGTCGTGGCAGGTCGGTCGCTCGGGGGCCCGTCCGGCGATACGCCGCGCGGACGGCTGGCACATTGACACCACGGGCGTGTCGGGCTTCCGTCCCACCGGGGCGATCCAGGTCAAGCAGGTGTTTCACCTCAGTGTGCCCATGGCGGCGTCTTTGCCGGCCCTGTTCTGTGCGACGCGGCTGGATCTGGGCGCCATGCGGGCCCGCGTTCACAGCGGCGAAGCGGGCACGGTGAACTGCGCCGGGTACGTGCGCCCCGGCCGCAGCTATGAGGTCATATCCCTGGTGCCCGCCGGTGGGCCGGGGCCCCGAACGGACCCTCTGCCGCCACTGAGCGACGACCTACGGCGGCAGTACCTGCAGTTGCCCGATGAGATGCCCGCCAGGGTCCGCGATCTGGCACGCGAGATTACCCAGGAGGCAACGGGCGACTATGACGCCGCCCTGATCATACAGAACTACCTCAGCGGCAACTACCCCTACACTCTCAAGCCCCCCGCGAGGCCCCGCGGGCAGGACTTCGTCGACCACTTCCTGTTCGACGCGAAGACGGGCTACTGCAACCACTACGCGTCGGCCATGGCGGTCCTGTGCCGGTGCATCGGAATCCCGGCACGGTTTGCGACGGGGTTCGTCGCGGGCGAGGTCGATGTTGACACCGACACCTACGAGGTACGAGCCAAGGACGCCCATAGCTGGGTGGAAATATACATCGAGGGTCGAGGTTGGCAGACATTTGAGCCGACGCCGCCGCTGGGGGATGAGGAAACAGGGCCGCTTGCCGGCCTGCGGGAGAGATTGCAGGCCCTTGTCGCGGCGCTGGCCGCCGCGCGTCGGGATCTACCTCAGGCAACCGTCTGGACAGCCGGGGGCGCCGCGGTGTGTGTTGTGTGCCTTCTCGGCGCGCTGGCCGCCCACCGCCGGGGTCAGTACTTGAGATTGACTCCCGGCGGACGAGTGGCCGACCCCGGGTCGAGGTGTCAGTTCGCCCACGCACAGATGACGCGATGGCTGGCTCGCGTGGGCTTCCCGCGGGACAAAGCACAGCCGCCTCTTGAGTATCTCGCCACCCTGACCGGTACGGCAGAGCCTGTGGTCGCGCCCGCCCAGACCGTCACCGACTGCTATATGCGGGCGCGCTACGCGAGGCGATCTCCCTCCGAGCAAGACGCAATCAGGGCGCAGGACGCTCTTCGAGCAATCCGCGACGCGGTTTTCCGAGACAAACTCGCCGGTGGCTGATGGCGCCGGCGACGGCGGCAACTCGGCTGCGTCGGCCACATCGCCCCGTGCGCCCACGGGTCCTCAAGCGACGGGGAGTCGGATGGTAAAGATGGCCCCGCCGTCGGGGGCGTTGGCCGCCTCGACGTGTCCGCTATGGGCCAGGACGATCTCCTTCGCGATGGCCAGCCCCAGCCCCGTGCCCGGATCGGTGCGCTGCCGCGCCCTATCCGCCTTGTGGAAGCGCTCCCAGATCAGGGGCAGGTCTTCCGCGGGAATCCCCGGGCCGTGGTCGCGCACAGAGACGGTAACGCCGGCGCCACCGGACGCGGCTTGCGCAACGTCGCCACCCACGCCTGAGGCGCCCGCGCGAGCTGAGATGGTAATCCTCGAGTTGCTGGGTGAGAAGCGGATCGCGTTGTTGACGAGATTCACCAGCACCTGCAGGAGCCTGTCGCCGTCTCCTGTGACCGGGGGCACGTCGCCGATGTCGGTCGTTAGCGTCACTGACTTGGCCGCGGCCTGCACGGACATGGCATCAACGGCGGCGCGGACGATTCGGGCCAGGTCGAGCTGCTCACGCTCCAGGGGCGCCTGGCGCGCCTGAAGCCGTGACAGGTCGAGCAACTGATCCACAAGTCGGCGCATGAGCGCCGCCTGCTCGGCGGCGATGCGCAGGCAGCGCTGCTTTTCCTGGTGCGTCTGCGCGGTACCATCGGCAACGGCGCCGATGAAGCCCTGGATGGACGTGAGTGGGGCACGCAACTCGTGGGAGGCGTTGGCCACGAACTCCCTTCGCATTCGCTCGAGCCGGTTGGCCTCGGTCACGTCGGTGATGACCAGCACGGCGCCGCCCTCTTGGGTCCTCACCCGCGCGCCGTGCAGCCTCAGAGCCCGGTCTGCGATCCGGATCGTCCGATGGAAGCTGTCACTGGAGCCCGATAGAAGCTCCTGCAAATCGGCGCGCGTTCCATCGTCGCGGAGAAGCTCATCAAAGGGTTTGCCGACGAGATCTTCGCCCCCGTCGCGTAGCAGCCTGGCAGCGCCATGGTTGGCGACGGTCACCCGGCCGTCAGAGTCAAGGCCCAGGACCCCCTCCTCCATGCTCGTGAGTATGTCGGCCAGTCGCTCGCGCTCGCCGGACAGCTCGGCAAAGGCCTCTGACAGGGCCGTCGCCATGTGGTTGAGGCTGGCCGCCACAGTGCGCAACTCCATAGGCCCCTGCCTCACGACTCGTGCCGAGAAGTCGCCCTCAGCCAGGTCGGAGGCGGCTTTGGCCATGTCGGATAGAGGGTGTGCCACGGCTCGCGACACCAGGAACGCCAGCAAGAGCGCCAAGGCGGCGGCAAGAACCCCCGAGCCTGCCGTTAGATAGGTGACCGCCCGCAACGTGGCCTCAACTTCGTGCAGGGGCCTGCGCAGCAACAGGACGCCCAGACGTTCGCCCGTTCGCGGCTTGGTGATCGGGCAGACGACAGAGATGACCGGGCCGGGGTAGCATAGTGCGCGGGTACGGTCGACATCGGCACTGGCCTTGGCGACGCAGGCCAGGTCCTCCTGCCCCGGCACCGAGCTCCTCTTCAGATCACTAGTGGCGACCAGGTCGCTCTCACCACAGCCGAATACGCAGACGCGCCCCCCTAAGGACTCGCTGGCAGTGTGAGTGAGCAGTCTGATGCTGTCCTGGGAATCCTCCTGCAGCATCACCCTGGCGAGGGTTTTGGACAGGTCCTCGGCCGCCTGTGACAAGGAACGCTGCGTCTGGGCCACGTAGTAGCCTCGGAACAGAGCGGAGGACAGCACTCCCACCAGGCTCAGGGCGACGACGGCCACGAGCAGGTGGGTTGATACCAGTCTTGAATACAGGGTGTGCAGCATCTGATTAGGGTGTGGCGTGGAATGGATGACTGCCGTATTGGAGGTCGGTGTCTCGGACGGGCGAGGCCTCGGCCCGAGGTGTGCGAGCTACTGCGGTTGGGCGACGCACACGAAGCGGTAGCCGGTTCCCCAGACGGTCTCGATCACGCATTGCTCCATACCCGCCTCTTTGAGCTTCTGCCGGGCGCGCTTGACATGCGTGTCAACGGTTCGGTAGTCGCCGTAATCTTCGTCATATCCCCAGACCTGCTGCATGATTTGCTGGCGCGAGAAGACGATGCGCGGCCGCCGGGCGATGAGTAGGACGATGTCGAACTCTCTGGGCGTCAGGGGCACGAGCTCGCCATGCACCCTTACGTCACGCGTCGCCGGGTCGATCTCGAAATCGCCGTGAACGACGGTCTCGTTGCCGGGCTCCGGCCCCTGGGAGGCTCTGCGAAGTACAGCCCGCGCCCGGGCGAGGACCTCGCGGGGGTTGAAGGGCTTGGTGATGTAGTCGTCGGCGCCCATCTCGAGGCCAATGATCGGGTCGGCATCATCATCGCGAGCGGAGATGAAGATAACGGGGATGCCGTGCCGCTGCCTGATGGCCTGACATACCTCATAGCCGTCCATGCCCGGCAGCATGATGTCCAACAGCACCAGATCAGGCCGCCGGTTCTCGATAGCCTTCAGGCAGTCCGGGCCTGTTTGAGCGCTGACCACAGAGAATTCGGACTTCTCCAGGTACATCGTCAGCAACTCGAGGATGCTCGGATCGTCGTCCACGATCAGTATGTGTGCCATATGTGCAAACTCCCGCAGTGACTCAACGCCTGCAATAGCAAGGAAGGTCCCTCGCGTCGTTAGGCCGCCTCGTTGCTACGAGGCTCTCTGAGTGGGTTTCGCCATGGAGCCGGGGGCACCTTCGACGCCAAGGGCGGTCCACAGGCTATAGAAAGACACGGGGACCGGCCCGATGGCCGGTCCCCGTGAAATCTAACGCGGCACGGTGTGGCTACCGGCACCTACTGCATCCGGTGGCCCCACAGGATCTCGAAGTCGATGCGCTCCTGTGTGCCGGCGGCGGGCAGCGACAGCAGCTTACTGGACTTCTGCCACTTGGCGTGGCCGTCGCAGTAGCCCACATTGCAGCCCTCGTTGTGGCGGTCAAGCGGGATACGGTTGGTCTCTTCCCCCACCCGCGGGCCGTTGGGGTAGCACACGCGGCAGTATACCAGAGCGCCGGGATACGTGTCGCACAGGCTCATGGTCTCCGCCGGGAACTTGATCTTCGCCAGCGAGACACCTGGCAGGATTGCGCTGCCGGAAATTGCGCAAGTGTGCACATGCGGGTAGTTCACGCCAATGCCCGGGAAGATTGCCGTGTCTGACGGGCAGCGGAACACCTGGTCGTTGCGCACGTACGGGTAGATCACTACATTCCAGTTGTGCCGGCCTCCGGCACAGTCACGGTCGGAGTACCGGGGCAGGAGCTCGTCGTAGTCCTGCGCATATTGCATCATCCCCAGCGATAGCTGCTTGACATTTGACAGACAACTTGTTTGCCGGGCCTTCTCGCGCGCCCTGGCAAAAACCGGGAACAGGATTGCTGCCAGGATAGCGATGATGGCGATCACGACCAGCAACTCGATCAGCGTGAAGCCACGTCGGGTCATCTAGATGCCTCCTCGTCCAATGGTAGACGCTGGATAGCATATTCCCTCCCGAATGATGCGGGACCTCGTCTACGCATAGTAATTGTTTGCGCAAGGCAATATAGACATGGAGTGTCGGCGCCGCCCGGGTGGTGAAAGGCGAGGTACGCCGGGGCCGCTCGGCGAATGAGTACTAAGCTGCGGACCGTAGGAGCATCTTGAGGGCTCGGGAGGCGCACCCACATTGCTGCGTATCATCGACAATCACTGCCACTACCAAAAGCAAGACGGCTTCCTCGAGAGGATGTTGCAGGGGGCCGCCGAGGCCAACATCGAGAAGCTCTGCCTCAACGGTGGCGGGCCGCGGTGGCGTCAGCATGGCAATGACGGCGTCATCCGCGCCGCCGAGCAGCACCCGGACACGATCATACCCTTCGCCTTCGTGTTCCTGGGCGAGAACCACGCCGACGACGTGCGGGCCTGGCATCGCGCCGGTTTCCGGGGGCTCAAGACGCAGTACCCCACGACCATGTACGACGACGAGCAGTTCTTCCCTATCTACGAAGCCGCCCAGGACCTGGGCATGCCGATTCTGTTCCACACCGGCATCAGCGCCCGTTTCGTGCCCGACCACGACGGGTGGGATACTTCATCGCGGTACATGATGCCCCTCACGCTGGACCGCATCGCCCGCTGCTTCCCCGGGCTCACCATCTGGGGGGCGCACCTGGGGGTGCCCGAGACATGGCACGCGGCCATGCTGATGAGGGTGCACCCCAACGTGTACTTCGACATATGCGGCACCGACACGACGGGGAGCCGATGGACGACCATCTGCAACTTCAAGGAGATGCTGTACGGGGGCGAGGATCACTGGGGCAAGCTGGTGTTCGGCAGCGAGGGCGGCCCGGATGGCTTCGCGCCGCTTGTGCGCAACTACCTTAGGCTGATGCAGAAGGCCGGCATCGGAGAAGCGATTCAGCGGAAGGTGCTGTGGGACAACGTCGCCGGCGCCCTGGGGCTCGAGTGATCGGTCCGACGACCCTCGCGGCCGGCGGGCGTGACGCGCGCCTCCATCAGCCGGGCTCATGGCGCGACCGGCGTAGTCGCGACGACGCGCAAAACACGAGCCAGCAAGATACTCGGCGGTCCTTCCGTGTCATTGCGGGGAATGGTAGGATACGCATGGCCCGGGGGGCCGTCGCAGACGGCCAAGGCCGAACCGTGGTCGCACCCGGGGAATCGACCTGTTGAGGGCGACTGCTCGGGGTTGCCGCCGCGAAGGAACTGGGCGGCCGGTCGCAAGACCAGTGCTGCACTGAGAGGGTGATTGGTCTGTGGACACGTCCCATCTGCCGACATCCGTTGTGGATAGGCTGCTCGGTGCCGTACTGATGACAGACGCGTCGGGCGATGTTGTGTACGTCAATGATGCGGCCCTTACGCTGACGGGCTGGCGCCGCTCCGAGGTCCTTGGCCGCGGCGTGGACGAGCTGTTCGAAGACGACACGCTTACCCTCGAGCACCTTAGGCTGCATGATGAGGCTTCGCCTTGCCCGAGTGGGCGTGCGAGGTTGAGCGCCGTCGCGCACGCCACTGATGACGCAACAAAGCGCGTTCACTGCCGGGTGTCGTCAATCAGCGAAGGCGAGCCATCCGGTGGCTTCATCATCGCCATGGCCCCCTCCTCCCCGGGCCTGACCAGCGAGGAACTCCGAGAGCTTGTTGATGACGGCGATATCATGGGCGCCGTTAACAGCGCCGTCGTGGTGACCGGCCTGGACGGCTGTGTCGAGTACATCAACAGGTTCGCGGAGGAGTTTTTTGGCTACACGTACGACGAGGTCCGCGGACGCCCCCTTGTCGGGACGATAGTGCCTTCGACGGAGAGCACCGGCAGGGACCTGAGCCATATCATCACAGATGTTTGCGCTGACCCCGAGAGCTTCAAGACCTACGAGAACGAGAACATGACCAAAGATGGTCGACGGGTCTGGATGGTTTGGACCAACCGCGCCATCCACGGCCCGGACGGACGGTGCGCGCGCATCTTGTCCGTCGGCAGTGACATCACGCGCACAAGAATGGCCGAGGAGGCCTTGCGTGAGGCTCATCAGGAATTGGAAGAGCGGGTACGCCAGCGCACCGCCGATCTGCTCAACGTCAACCAACAGCTAGAAAATGAGATCGCCTACCGTAAGCGCACTGAGGGCGCCCTGCGGGTCCAGCGCGACCGCCTCGAGGCGGTCGCCAGAAGCATTGGTGCCGGGCTGAGCATTCTCTCGACGGACTACCGTGTTGTGTGGACCAATGCTGTGGCAAGGGATACCTTCGGCAACGTAGAGGGAGAAGTGCTGGTGGACACCTGTGCGGACGAATCGAACCAGTGTCCGCACTGTTTGGCTCGACGTGTGTTTGAGGAGGGCTTGGAGAGTGTCAGTGGCGAGCAGATGACCTGGGACCAGAGCGAGGGCACGGTGTGGTCGGAATTCAGGGTTACGCCGATGGAGGACGAACAGGGCCAGGTCGACGGTGTCCTGATTGTGCAGACACCTATTACAGACCGAAAGCGAGCCGAGCATGAGTTCCGCTTGGCGGAGATAGAGAAGCGCACGATCCTGGACGCCATCCCCGAGCACGTGATCTACCACGATACGGAGATGTCGATCAAGTGGGCGAACGAGGCTGCGGCCGCCAGCATAGGGATGCGTCCGGAGGATATGGTCGGCCGGCGCTGCCACGAGCTGTGGCAGGAGCGGCCCTACCCCTGCGTGGGGTGCCCCGTGGTCGCGACACTGCGGGACTCCCAGCCCCATGTTGCCGAGATGCGCAGCCCCGATGGTCGCGTCTGGATGGTCCGGAGCAATCCGGTCGGGGATGACGACGGCCACACCATCGGTGTTGTCGAGGTCACCGACGACATCACCGAGCAAAAGCGCTCGGCAAATGCCCTCGAGGAAAGCGAACGGAGGCTTTCGACCCTTCTGGCCAACATGCCGGGAATGGCCTACCGATGCCCGAACACCCCGGAATGGCCGATGGAGTTCGTCAGTGAGGGCGCTCTGGCCTTGACGGGCTACGATGCGGATGAGCTGACCGGCTCGCCGAGCGTCCCGTACGTGAGCCTCATCCACCTCGAGGACCGAGAGGATGTTTGGCGCGGCGTCCAAGATGGCTTGTCCAGAGATGGGGCCTTTCAACTCGCCTACCGACTGATCACGGCGTCGGGCGAGGAAAAATGGGTGTGGGAGCAAGGGCGAGGCGTGTACTCCCCCG
>Ga0272441_10006289_pt1 | contig 20021 bp, 17 predicted proteins | sample SSMProp6N_FD_193582 | JGI IMG/M metagenome (GOLD analysis project Ga0272441, IMG submission 193582) | Marine sediment archaeal communities from Little Sippewissett salt marsh, Falmouth, MA, United States - SSM-Prop-6N | ecosystem: Environmental > Aquatic > Marine > Wetlands > Sediment ... | reverse complement strand
GGCAGTTGCTGGCGTTGAACCTGGAGGTGGCGGAGGGGATCGAGGCGGGGCGGGAGGTGACGCCGCCGGGGGTTCCGCCGAATTATCCGCGTGCGGCGGGTTTGGTGACGGGGGATTGTATTCGGGCGCCGGGGTTGTAGTGGGGGAGTTGGGCACGGACAAACGGTGAGGCTGTTTGTCCGTGGCACCCGGGGGATGTCCAGCGCTTCCCCCCGAGTCCCCTCGCTCGCGCTCAGGGTTCGGGTTTCGTCGTCGCTCGGGCTTCGGGCTCTGCTGGCTTGGCGGGAGTCTCGCCCTCCCCGGGCGGCGAGAACGTCGGCCGCTACGTCGTCCGCCACGGGGGGGCGGACGCTACTGAACGCCGAACCCTGGACCCCGAACCCTTCCTGTCCCCCCTCCCCGTCGCGCGATATAGTATCCCGACTATGAGCGATCAGACTGAAGACCGTAGAGCGAAGCTGGACAAGATTCGGGCGCTCGGCGTCTCCCCGTATGGAGGCCGCTTCGTCGACCTGACGCCGCACGAGCGGATCCGCGCGGCGGCCGAGCCGCTCGAGATTCAGCCCGGCCAGATCGTCGAGGACGCCGGCGCTGTGTTTCGCGCCGCCGGCCGCGTCGTGCTGCACCGGGATATCGGCAGCCTCATCTTCATGACGGTCCGCGACCAGACCGGCGACCTCCAGTACGGTCTGAGCAAAAAGATGATCGGCGACGCGACGAAGTGGAAGGTCGCAAAGCTGCTCGATCTGGGCGATATCGTCGGCGTCGAGGGCCGGCCCGGTCGTACCAAGACGGGCGAGCTGACGCTGTGGTGCACGGACATCACGCTGCTCAGCAAGGCTCTCCGTCCTCCGCCGCAGGAGTGGTACGGCCTCAAGGACGTCGAGGCCCGCTATCGCCGGCGGTACGTGGACCTCTTCGCCAACCCTCCGTCCCGCGAGGTTTTTCTACAGCGGGCGCGGATCATTGACTATGCGCGTAAGGTCCTCAGCGAACGCGATTTCGTCGAGGTTGAGACGCCGGTGTTGCAGCCGATCTATGGCGGTGCCGCGGCCCGGCCGTTCCTGACGCACCACAACACGCTGGATATGCAGCTTTACCTGCGGATCTCGCCGGAGCTGTATTTGAAGCGCTGCCTTGTCGGTGGGCTCGACCGCGTCTACGAGTTCTCGCGTTGTTTCCGCAACGAGGGCATCAGCCCGCGGCACAACCCCGAGTTCACCATGCTCGAGTTGTACCAGGCGTACGGCGACTACCACGACATGATGGACATCTGTGAGGCCGTCATCGCCGGGGCCGCGCGGGACGTGATTGGGGCCACGACGATCCAGTTCGGCGAAAGGGAGATCGACTACGCGACGCCCTGGACGCGACGGAAGTATGCGGACCTCTTCGCCGAGCATGTCGGCTTCCCGCTGACGGACATGCCCAGTGCCCGCGAGCGGGCGCGGGAGCTGCGAGCCGAACTTCCCAGCTTCCCGGATGAGGCCAAGCTTGACGACGCGGTCCTGATAAGCGAGCTCTTTGAGCACTATGTGGAGCCGCATTTGATCAATCCCACGTTTGTGCTCGATTATCCGGCTCCGCTGTGTCCGTTGACGAAGCGTGACCCGGACGATCCGAACTTCGCCCTGCGGTTCGAGCTGTACGTGAACGGCACCGAGGTCGGCAACGCCTACAGCGAGCTCAACGACCCGGATGTTCAGCGCGAGACGCTCAGCAGCCAGCTTCGCGGCGAGGAAGACGAGACGATGGCGGTGATGGACGAGGACTTCGTCGAATCGCTGGAGTACGGCATGCCACCGGCCGGTGGTTTGGGCTTGGGCATCGATCGCATCGTGATGCTGCTCACCGGCAGCTCGAGCATTCGCGACGTGCTTCTCTTCCCGCTTCAACGGCCGCAGCATTCGGCGGACGACCGCGGCGAGACAGGGTCGGAGCCCGAGGCGACGGGATAGGACATCTTTGATTCCCCACATCGCCCGGGTGTACCGCGGGCGAGTTGTCGGGGCTGGCGCGCTCGAGCCGGCTCGCAGTGAGGACAGGCTTGTACAAACTCTTCCTCACCCTTCGTTATCTGCGCAAGCGCCGCATCGCGTATTTTGCCATCGCCGCCGTCATGCTCTGCACCGCGATGGTGCTCATCGTGATGTCGGTCATGGGCGGGTTCCTCGATCAGCTCAAGAACAAAGCCCGCGGCATGCTCGGGGACATCATCGTCGATAACCGATCGTATAGCGGCTTTCCGCTGTACGAGGCGTTCATCGGTGATGTCTCCGCGTGGCCCGAGATTGTCCGCGCCACACCCGTCATCTACTCCTTCGGCCTGCTCAACTTCCAAGGCACTCCACGAACACATACGGTCCGCGTCGTCGGCTTGAACCTGGACGAGGTGTGCGAGATCACCGAGTTCAGGAAGGGGTTGTACTACGAGACCTACTACCCGGGGACGACGCATCTCGGCGAGCAGAAGCAACCCTTGCTGGGTTTCGATCTTCGGGGCGAACTGATCGAGTGGCGCGACCCTACAGGCCGGCTGATCGGGCATGGCCCGCGCCCGCTGTTGCCCCCCGATTATCAGGCCGCTCTCGAAGAAAGCTGGGCCGCCGGCCTTGTCGACGGCGATTTGCCCGAAAGTGATCTGACCCACACGTGCCGTGCTGCGAAGCTCCCACTCATCCCGGGGGAGCACGAGCTCGTCACGGGCGCCGGTCCGCCGGAGATGGCCGGCGATGCGTACCCAGGACTTATCATCGGCCGTGACATCATTGCTCAGCGCCAGCCGGATGGGAGCTACAAACGCTCCTGGCAATACCCGCGCGGCTGTCTACTGACCGTTACGCTGCTGCCCGTGTCTGAGAGCGGCAGCGTTGATATCCCGATCAAGCAGCCGCTCCGCTACGCAGATGACTCGCGGACCGGCATCTACGAGATCGACTCGCAGCATGTCTACTGCGGCTTCGGTTTGCTGCAGAAGCTTCTGCAGATGGGCACCGCGGAGCGCGTCGACCCTGAGACCGGAGAGGTGATCGGGACGATCCCGGCCCGCTGTTCGCAGATCCAGATCAAGATCCGCCCGGACGCCGACCCGTACGCCCTGGCGCGGCGGCTGGAGGAGCACTACCAGAGTTTCCTGGAGGACCCCCGCTTCGAGCTTCGGCCGGATGATATCGCGTTGATCACGAACGTGGATGCGATGACGTGGGAGCAATCGCAGGCACACATCATCGGGCCGGTCGAGAAGGAGCGGATCCTCATGACGATCCTCTTCGCCATCATCTCGCTTGTCGCCGCCCTGCTCGTGCTCTGCATCTTGTACATGATCGTTCTGCAGAAGACCCGGGATATCGGGATCATCAAGAGCATCGGCGGCTCTTCGGGTGGCGTCGCGCTGATCTTCGTGTTCTACGGAGCGGCCGTCGGCATCGTCGGTAGCTTGCTGGGCGTTGTGCTCGGGTATTACTTCGTCACGTACATCAACGAGATCCAGACGTTCCTGATGTCTGTGAACCCGGCGTGGCAGGTGTGGGACCGCGCCGTCTACTCGTTCGACGAGATCCCCAACTCCGTACGCACCGAGGACATGGTCGTCGTCATCCTGGCCGCGATTATCGTCTCGACCATCGGCTCGCTGGCCGCCGCGTGGCGGGCCGGCGGGATGCAGCCCGTGGAGGCCCTGCGCTATGAGTGACCCGCTGCTCGTCGCCGAGGGAATCCACAAGACCTACCACATGGGTCGCGTGAACCTGCATGTCTTGCGCGGCTGCGACATGCAGGTGCAGCCGGGCGAGTTTGTGGCCATCATGGGCAAGTCGGGCAGTGGCAAGAGCACACTCCTGCATATCCTCGGAGCGCTGGATGTGCCGCAGGAGGGCCAGGTGCGTTTCGGCGGCGCCCCGATCTTCGCGCCGCCGCGCCGACGCTGGTTCTACGCCACCGCACTGGATGTGTGTTCCGCGTACGAGCGACGCCGGATCCAGTTTCGCAGATTCGCCTTCGGCTTCGTGTTTCAGTCGTATCATCTGCTGCCGGAGCTGAACGTGCTGGAGAACGTCCGGCTGGCGCGGATGGTTGGCACGAGCACACTTGCCTGGCCCGGTCGCCGCCATGATGCCTGTAGCGATGCCGCGGCCATCCTCGAGCATGTGGGGTTGGGCGCACGCCTGAAGCACAGGCCCAGTGAGTTGTCCGGCGGTGAGCGGCAGCGTGTCGCCATCGCGCGCGCGCTCGTCCATCATCCGAAAATCCTCTTCGCCGATGAACCCACGGGTAACCTGGATGCGCAGGCCGGTGCAGATCTGATGTCCCTGCTCAAGGAATTGCACGGCAGTGGACAGACGATCGTCATGGTGACGCACGATCCGGGGATTGCCACACAGGCGGACCGAACGCTACTTCTGCGAGATGGGCGTCTAGGGCCGGCATAGAACGCGCGTCCGCAGGCGACGGGGGCGGTTGAGCTACCCGGGGTAGCGGCCCATCAGCGTGACGATGGCTCGACGGATGCAGCGAAAGGTCCAGATCAGCGTGGCCAGCGACAAGACCGCCCACAGCACGGTCCCCGCGATGAGTATGACGCTCGCTAGTGTGCCGACCACGCCTTCACGGGCCCAGGTCAGCAGGGGCGGCGGATCGCAGAAACCCAGCAAAACCACCACACCACCCATCCCCGCGACACTGAGCAGTATCAGTGCAGCAACAACGTGCAGCAGGGCGTAAAGCGTTCGTGCCATCACGATCGCGTACCTCCGAGAACAGACGACGCCACAGCCGGTCGTCGGCACGAGGTATTCCGCTCATGTCGGCGTCAAATGGTGGCCGCTCTTCATCGCCAACGATCCGCTCGATCCGCGACGCACTATTCTTGACGATGATGAGCCGCGCGAACAGGGCTTCCGCCGGCTATTGCTCTGATGGCGCATCATCGTGTTGTTCGCGCAGGAGTTGCTCGCACTGCTGGAGCAGATCGCGGCATTGCCGGTGCGAGGGATCGACCGACACGGCCCGGCGGAACAGTTCGGCCGCCTCCTTGAAGCGCCGGTTGTTGTAGTGCAGCACGCCCAGAGCGTACAACGCCTTGACCGATTGCGGCTGGAGCGCGAGTGCCCGTTCGAAGCTGTTCTGTGCTGCCTCCGCCTGTTGCAGCCGCGATTGCACGAAGCCGAGACTGAAGTACGCATCGAAATCCGTCGGCGACGATGCAACAACCTCGGCGAAGGCCGCCCGCGCGTCTTCCCAGCGCCCGAGTTGCATGAGCACGTTGCCGTATGCGAATCGGAGGCGGGTGTTGTCCGGCGATAGCGCCAACCCGTGCTCATAGAGCCGACAGGCTTCGTCGGTCTTGCTGAGATCCTGTTTGACCGCCGCCAGCGCGAGGATGGCGGTCATATCGTTCGGTTGCAGGGCGAGGGCGCGGCTGAGCGGCTCTTCTGCGGCCACGGACCGCCGTAGTTTCAACAGTGTCGTACCGACTTTGCGAAGCGTCTCGGGGCTGTCCGGCGCGAGCGTGCGCGCTCGGCTGAATTCTTCGAGCGCCTCATCCCGCCGGCCAACATACTCGAGCAGGTCGCCCAGCTCGATGCGGGCGGTGACGTCGTTGGGCGTGATCGCCAGGCCCTCCCGCAGTTTCGCGATCGCCTCATCCATCTTGCCATCGTGTTTCAGGGCGTACGCGAGGTGAAACGCGAGCCGCTGCGGTGCAGGTCGATCAAAGCCGATGGCGGCGTTGATCGGCCCGAGTACGACGCCGGCCACCAGAGTCGAAACGACCACAATCGCGGTCTTCCGGTGCTCTCGCCAACTCGCCGCGCGAAGCAGCGCCCAGGCGGAGACCAGCGCGATGATCGGGACGGCGGGCAGCCGGTAGCGGGGTGAGTAGAAGAACACGAGCGTCACGACGAGCGGAACCGCCAGGAGCATCCACTCCGGCGCGTGCCGGATTGGCCGCCTGATCAGAAGGACCACCCCGACCAAGGCCGGCCCCATGAGCCACGGCACCGGGAGTGGTGCGAGGCGCAGCCATCGGTTGAGCCCCGCCGCGGTCTCCGCGGTCGGCTGGTAGATGTCGGCGTAATGCCGGGCCGAGAGAAACCAGTGCAGTTTGCGCATCGCGAGGTGGAGCGCCCAGCCGGGGCTCTTGGCCCATTCGCGGACGGCCTGGTTTCGGAAGAAGTGGTCGATGTCTTTCCAACTCGGGTCGGCGCCGGTCTCAGCCTGCACCAGGCGCCGGGCATCAGGATGCATCTGATCCCGGCGTGTGCTGACGCCGGGGATGGGCGTGTACGCGCCCCTGGAATCCGGGTGGTTGCCCTGCCGCAGCGTGATGCCGCTGCCGGATCGGATGAGAAACAGCTCTCCCGACGCGCGCCAGTTGTGCAGTGTCGCCGGCAGGATGATCACGACGACCGCGGCGGCGGGCAGGAATGCTGGCAGGAAGCCGGCTTTGCGCTGATAGGTGCGAATCAGCAGCCACACGGTGACGAGGGCCACGAGCAGGAGCGCCGGCGCGTAGGATGCGCAGAGCAGACCGAGCATTACGCCCGCCAGCAGCAATCGTCCCGGGGAAGACTTCTCCGCCACGCGCGTCAGTGCAAGCCAGGTTGCAACCGTGAGGAGCATATGCAGCGAACTGGGCAGGATGCGCAACATCGATGACGCCGGCTGCCGCAACCCGAGAAACAGGATCGCCGCGAGGACGCCGACGTGCGCGCCAAAACGACGCCGAGCTCCCCACGCGAGCAGCACGGCCGTTGCGAGGTCCATGAGCATCTGGATCGTGTAGGCTGCGGTCAGCCCTCCGCCCACTCGGCGCACCAGACCCAGCATGTACGGGTAGAGCGGGGCGGAGAAGAATGGCGTGTCGAGCGCTAGGCGGCCGCCGGCGATCGCCTCCGCCCAGTTCCAGTACGTTTTGGCGTCGTTGATGGGGTGATGGGCCAGCGGGTTGTGGGCGACGTAATCCCAAAGAATCAGCAGCCGGCATCCCAGGGCGAGCACGCAAACCGCAGCGACAAGCAGGCCAAACCGGCGGTCAGCCCACGCCGCGAGGCCGGTGGTGGCTGGCCGCGCACCGGCGTCCGCTGTAGTGGGTTGGTCCCCCCTGTTGCTGATCTTCGTGGAGCCCATACTTGTTCCGTTTGCGGTGCCGGCGTCGAAGGTGCCGTTGATCTCCGTTCCACTAGCCCTGGTCATCGCCCACGGCCTGGCTGTCGGCCGCAGCTTCCTGCACGTGCTGCATTTCATCCAGGAAGGCGTTGGGATGGTTGGCCCACTTCTCCGCCTCCAGCGGCCGGATGAGCCCGGCCTTGACGAGCATGGCCAGTGAACGCTCCAGCGTGATCATGCGCTCTTCGGGCACGTCGCGCGTCCGGCTCTGCAACTGGGAGTACAACTGTTCCATCTTGCCCTGTCGGATGAGGTTGGCGACGCTGTACGTGTTGTTCAGGACCTCCATCGCCACGACTCGCCCCTGCCCGTCAGCGCGGGGTATGAGTTTCTGCGAGATGATGTGGCTCAGGCCCAGTGAGAGCTGGCTCGCGATCTCGTCCTGCCTCATCGGCGGAAACATATCGAGGAGTCGCGTTACCGTCCCGCGCACGTCGCGCGTGTGCAGTGTCGAGAACACGAGGTGACCCGTCTCCGCAGCGGTCAGCGTCCAGGATGTGGATTCGCGATCGCGCATTTCGCCGACGAAGATGACGTCGGGATCCTCGCGCAGGCAGTCGCGCAGCCCCCGCTCGAAGCTCGGTACGTCACGGCCGACCTCGCGCTGCGAGATCATGGCTGTTTTGCTCGTGAGTCGGTACTCGATCGGGTCTTCCAGCGTCATGACGCGGCATGGTCGGGTCTCGGCGATGCGGTTGATCAGCGAGGCAATCGTCGTCGACTTTCCCGCGCCCGTGATGCCGGTGACCAGGACCAGCCCGTGCTGGCGCGTTACGATGTCGCGCCACACCCCGTTGCTGAACCCGACGTCCTCGACCACCGGCGGAGTGGAGTCCAGGGCCCGGACTGCCAGCGACAGACCGTCGTTGTCCCAGAAGCAGTTCAGGCGAAATTGCAGCGTCCCGGTGATGTACGAGCTGTCGACCGAGCGGTCCTGCTGGAGTCTCGCCCATTCCGTGTTCGTCAGAATCGCACGCGCCAACAGCTCCATCGTCGCCGTGTCGAGCGGAGCCCCTTTCATCTTCTGCAGCGAACCATCGACCCGGTAGACCGGCGGACTGTCAACCTTCAGGTGCAGGTCCGATACGCGCATCGTCCCCTGCCTTGAGAAGTAGTCGAGCAGGTCCGCGAGGCTGAGCATGCGGTTGGCGCCCGCCGCATAAACTTTCGCTTCCATTGCTCCGTCGTCGGGCATGTGTGTCTCCTTACGACGATCAGCGCAGATCAACCTGGTTTCGATGGGAGATCAACACCGCGCGCCTGCCCCTCCTCCGCGTCGTAGCAATCGGGACAGAGCCGCCGGCCACTCGGGAGGTGATAGACCTTCTCGAGACCTCGCGAGCAGCGATCACAGATCCCTCGTGCCGCCGGTGGATAGGGCTGGCCGTCCGGCCTGAGCTTTCGCAGTCGTTCTTCCTGCTCCGCCTTTCGTTTCTGCCTCTGCCACATTCCGATGTTCAGCGACGTCCAGGCCGCGAGCACTATTGCCAACACAATCACTGCGGCGATCAGCAGCGCGATCAACAGGTAGATGTTCATGCCGAACATCTTCAGGTTGGCAAGTGGCATGGCAGTCCCTCAGGCTCTATACGCGCTGCTACTGTAGCGTCTGCGGCATCGGATGTGAAAGCATCCGCGACTTTGGGTGCGGGAGACTTCCTGCATTGCGTGAACAGCCAGCGTAGAATGGGCGCCTGGAGAAACTTTCATGACTCGTGCACGCAAGATTCGATGGATCATCTACGCCGTCTACCTCCTGATCGTGCTCGGGGCGGCCTTCCTGCTGTATCAGCTGATCCCGAGCGATGTGCTCCAGGCCATACGTGACACGTACGTATCGGGTGAGGTGGGCGATCTGTAGGGCAAGCCGTCCCCGCGACGTGGTTTCAGTCAAGCCTCTCTGGGTGGATTCGCCCCGCCGTCAGGTCGGCGAGGGCCGCGGCAAAACCGCCGACAGCTTCCTCGGGCAGGAGCATCTCCAGGTCCACTTGCTCCCCGAACGCTTCCCGCTCCACGATGCCTTCGCCGTCCACCACGAGTCGGCGCACCGGTTCGTACAGCGCATACGGGATCGTGACCCCCAGGCGCACGCGGCTGACCTTCTCCTCCGTCTCCATCGCCGCGAGGACGGCCTGCGCAGCCGCCGTGTACGCCGCGACGAGACCGCCGGTCCCAAGCTTCGTACCACCGAAGTAGCGTGTGATGACGAGCACGACGTCACCGACATCCGTGCCGCGCAAGACGGCTATAGTCGGTGGCCCGGCCGTTCCGGATGGCTCGCCATCGTCACTGAGTCCCTCCGAGACACTGGCCCCGTATCCGGCGCGGAAGGCGTACACGTGGTGGTTCGCGTCGGGCATCTCCGCGCGCACGGCGCGAATGCGGTCCTGCGCTTCCCGCACCGAGGAGGCCCGCGCGATGGTGGCGATGAAGCGCGAGTTGGACACACGCGTTTCGATTCGCCCCTCATGCTTCGGGACCGGATACCGGCTCATGGCCGCGCTCTGTCCACCGTCGTTTTTCCTTTGGCGGGAGTCTCCGGAAGGCGAGAGTGGAGCACATCCCGGCTGCTGTTCGGTTGGCTCGGGGTCGGTCGTCGTGCGATTATTCCGTCCGCCCGCGGTTGATGTCCACACCCAGCGGGTTATTTTCGTGGTGTTGGTTCTGGTCGGTGGATTCGGGCCGGCGCTGTCCGGCATGGCCTGTGCTAATCCGGGCTCGATTGCGGGAATACGATCATGGCATGCACGGTCTGCCTCATCCCGGGGGATGGCATCGGTCCCTCGATCACGGAAGCCGCGAAGTTCGTGCTGGCCGCGGCCGGCGCACAGGTCACCTGGGTGGAATTACCCGCGGGGGCGGCGGCGGCCGAGGTTCATGGCGATGTGCTGCCGCCCGAGACGATCGACGCGATTCGCACACATGGCGTCGCGTTGAAGGGGCCGCTCACCACGCCGATCGGCGGGGGTTTCGGCAGCATCAACGTCCGCTTGCGCAAAACGTTCAACCTGTATGCTGCCGTGCGGCCCGTCCGTTCGATGCCGGGTGTGCGGTCACGCTACGAGAACGTCGAGCTCGTCGTGATCCGCGAGAACACGGAGGGCCTCTATACGGGGCTGGAGCACGAAGTTGTCCCCGGCGTGGTGGAGACGTTGCGCTTGACGACACGCGCCGGCTGCGAACGCATTGCCCGTTTCGCGTTTGAATATGCACGGCAACGCGGCCGCCGCAGTGTAACCCTCTTCCACAAAGCCAACATCATGAAGATGGCCGACGGCCTTTTCATCGATTGCACACGCCGCATGCACGAACAGTTTGGCCAGGGCATCGAGTACCGCGAATTCATCATCGACAACGGCTGTATGCAACTCGTGCGCGACCCGACCCAGTTCGACGTCCTGCTGCTGGAGAACTTCAACGGCGATGTCGTGAGCGATCTCTGTGCCGGGCTCGTCGGTGGTTTGGGTGTCGTGCCGGGCGCGAATATCGGCGACGATTGCGCGATTTTCGAAGCGGTGCACGGCTCGGCCCCGGACATCGCCGGCAAGGGGATCGCCAACCCGCTGGCGCTGATCATGAGCGCCGTGATGATGCTCAACTACGTTGGGCAGTCCGATGTCGCCACCAGGATTCGCACGGCTTACGACGCCGTGCTCACCGAGGGACGTCCGGAAGACCTGACCGCCGACATCGGTGGCAAGGCTACGACGATGCAGTTCGCAGAAGCGCTGGCCAGATGCCTCTAGCCGCGTGCCGCGCATGTGGGATGATCACGATGCGAACGCCTGTTACTTGCGCCGGCTCGTTCCGTGGCCTTCCATGTACTTGCTGAGCTTGAGGCTGTCCCACTCGGTGAAGTCCCACTCCATCGTGTCGTTGTCGAGCATCTTCACCTTCCCCTCGGAGACGCTTTTCTGCCCGCTGGCGAGGTAGCGGCTCTTCGCTTTCATGTGCCAGGTGCTGGTTTCTTCATCGTACGTCGCGGTTCCCTCGCTGACCCCGCCGAACGTGTCGAAACTCCATACACGGTACTTGTGGGCCTTCGGATCCCACGTCCACACACCCAGGCCCTTCATCGTCCCCTCGTCGCCCATCGTCCCCTCAAAGCGTTCCAGCAAGAGCCACTTGTCGGCTTCCCACATGACCGTGCTCGTGCCCGAGCCGGTCATCACTTCATCGTGGCCCGGTATCTTCATCTCCATCGTGCCTTCCCAGGACCCGACCCAGCAAACGAGCTTGTCGAGCTCGGCGGGACGGGGTGGGGGCTTCATCATCTCGGACAGGTCGGGCTTTTCGCAGCCCGTCAAGCCGATGATCATGGACGCGATCAAACATGCACCTGCAAGATTGAACCTGGTCATCATCTGCCTCCTTTGTTGGTACGCGCGGTACCCGAAGACTGGCCCATCGATTGCGAGGTTTCCACGCTACGAATGATTGTGGCGATGCGTGCGCCTAGCCCGAGACGCGCGCGTATTATGCCCGCCGCACGCGCTTCTGTACACATCCCGGGGCTGCCCGTTCGGCGCGCCGCGGCTGCCCAGCCGGAGCGCGCGCACGCCGCGGTAGAAGCGGCGTGTTTATGGGACGGAGGTCATGCCGCTGGAGTCCGTGGTCCACGCGCCGCCGTCACGTGAGACGTCGCCCGCGCCCGCAAACCTGCAGCGCTGCGCCCGTTTTCGTGCGCGGACCGGTTCTTTGACTGCGGAATACCCGAGACGTATGCTTAGAATGAAGGGAGACCGATTGCTACCCAGGAATGGGCACCAGCGCTAATGTCCCAGATGCTCTCGCAAATACCGCGCCAGCTTCTTCAGCAGCAGCAACGCCTGACGCCGCAGCTCATCCAGGCGATGGACATCCTGCAACTCAACGCCCTTGCGCTGGATTCACGCATCGCGCAGGAACTCGACGCCAACCCGGCTCTCGAGGCCGTCCCCGGCGACGACGAGATCGCCGCCGCTCCGGCGACGCCGGAGGATGATCGTGCTGATGGAGAGCAGACCCTCGTCGTCGAGGAGGGCAACGCGGGCGATTTTGAGCGTTTGGACAATCTCGTTCGCGAATACGACTGGATCGAGGACGACGGGGAGTATCACGGCACGAAGTCGCGCGCCCGGGGGCTCGAAGAGGCCGACATCAAGCTCGACGCGATGGCCAACACTGCCGCGCGGCCCATCAGCCTGCACGAGCACCTTCTCGGGCAATGGAGCCTCGTTGATCTTGATGACCGCACACGGGCGATCGGAGCCGCAATCATCGATCATCTGGATGGCGCCGGACGCATCTCCACGCCACTGGAGGCCATCGCGCATGGCATCCAGCCCTCGCCGTCCGAGGAGGAGATGGTCGCTGTGCTGGTGGCTCTTCAGCACCTCGACCCGCCGGGGATCGCTGCCCGGTCACTTCAGGAGTGCCTTCTATTGCAGCTCAGGGCCCTGCCCGGGGACAACGAGCTGGAATTCCGCATCATCAGTGAGCACTTCGAAGACCTCCAGAAGAACCGCTTGCCGGCCATTGCCAAATCGCTGGCTGTCGACGTGGAGGAGATCAAGGCCGCGATCGAGGTTATCGCAACGCTGTCGCTGCATCCGGGCGACGAGATCGCCGAACAGCCATCCCCGCGCGTCGTGCCGGACGTCATTGTCGAGTACAACGACGAGACAGATCGTTACGACGTGCGACTTGCTCGTGGAAACAGACGCGAGCTGCGCATCTCGCCCGAATTCCGCGATTTGCTCAAGCGGTCACGAACGGACAAGCAGGCGCGCGAGTTCGCCAAGCAGAAGATCGAGGCGGCCAACGCGATCATCGACGCGCTCCGCTATCGCCGCGAGCGGCTACTGGACGTGGCCGAGGCCGTCGTCGAGGCGCAGCGCGACTTCCTCGACAAGGGCGAGCAGCATCTCAAGATCCTTCGCATGAGCGACCTGGCCGTCCGCTTCAACTGCGACCCCTCCACGATCAGCCGCACGGTCGACGAGAAGTACATGCAGACCCCGCGCGGCGTGTACCCTTTGCGGCCTTTCTTCACAGGTGGGGCCGAGACCGACCAGGGTGAGAGCCTCGGTTGGGCCAGTATCAAGGCCAAGGTTCAGGAAATCATCGAGACCGAGGACAAGTCGCGACCTCTCAGCGATGATGAGATCGTCACAAAGCTCAAGGCGGGCGGCGTGGATATCAAGCGCCGCACCGTGGCCAAGTACCGCGCCCAACTCTCGATCCCGCCCGCTCGACAACGCCGCCAGTATTAGCGTCTCACCCCGCGTCGATCACCTTCTGTCCGCATGATCATCCGCTGTTTCTCCGTGCGCGCCGGGGGGATGCGGCGCGGGGGCTTGGCCGAAGAACTGTCGCTCCACGAGTCGCGTTTCCGTTGCGCGCGCGTCCATCAGCGACCACTGCGCCACGGCGCAGGTGATCTGAACAGCCACGAGTGCCGCGAGGGTGAGCGTCGTTCGCCGCGTGGGTTGTCGCAGCATGCCGATGTGCAGGAAGCCGCCGAGCAGTAGGAGCGGCATGAACGGAATCCACAGCCGCGGCGTCTCGAGATTGGTGAAACCGATCGTTCCGAGCATGGTGGCTGCCGTGATGAACAGCAGCCAGCGTCCCAGCCGCGCGTCGGCGTCACGGTTGCGACGCCGCTCCCCGGGGGCGGTGCTCAGCAGCGTTGCCGACCACCACGCCGGGCCCGCGAACAGCAGAAACAGCGGTACGCCGAGTAGTTGCCATGAGAAGGGCATCGCACCGCTGCCGCGTGTTACGCTCGATTGGGAAGAAGCGACGGCACGGACCGTGCTGATGAAATCCAGGTCGGTGAAAACGTAGAGACCGATCACCCCGATCACGGCCGCCCCGATTGCCGGCAGCACGCCGCGCAGCAGCACGCGCCTCAAGTCTGATCGAGCGCGTCCGGTGCTCAGCAGTGTGGCGGCTAGGACGATCACGCCGATCCAGATGTGCACGAGGCTGAACAGGCACGACACGACGAAGACAGCTCCGGCCCCTGCCGCCGCCCACATGGACGATCGGCGGATGGCCGCGAACCACAACCACAGAGGCAGGGCGACCGTCAGCAACTGGGCCGGATCCTTTCCCGGCGTGAACATCAGCGTCATGGGCGAGAAAACACAGCAGACGCTGAGCGCCACAGCCGCTGGCGTCGGCAGAAAGAGCCGGCCCAGCAGGTAGAGCGGCACCGCCGCGAGCAGCCACAAGCCCGTCAGCAGCCAGAACAGCACAATGCCAACCGCGCCCGACTGGCCTATGGTCTCCACGTATTCTTCCGGTGGCAGGTTGTTGATGAGGGGCCCCATCACGATTCGCTCCAGCCGCGGTTGCCGCCCCAGCACCTGCTTCACGCCGATCGCCAGGAGCGTCGTCCCCGGTGGATTGCTGATGACACGGGTGCCACGCATCTCCTCCGGCGGCGTCAGGGCGCGCTGCGGGAACGTGCTCAGGTATTCCCGCGTGGAGTCGACGCGCACAGCCTCCAGCACGAACGCTCCGTCCTGCGATGGGGACAGCCCGTTGAAGAAATACTGATTGAAGTGGCTCGGTGGGGCGACGTACGACCAGACGCCGAGTCCGAGGACCCCGGCTGCGACGAGCCCCAGGCCGAGGCGCCGGCGCCACACTGCCGTGGCCCCCGTCAACGCCGCACCCACGACCAGCACGAGGCCCGCCAGCAGCGCAAAGGGGACGGCGCGCAGTCGCAGCTCGATAATGGGGGAATACAGGTACTCGAACTGACCCGGACGCCCCAGCGGCACGTGCAAACGGAACAACACCAGCGTGGCGGCCAGGGGAATCAGTGCCGCGGCGGCGAGAATCGTTCGGAACCCATCCGGGTGGCCGGCGTTCGGCGGTGCTGAGGTTGCGCGGTCAGGTTTCATCGTTGTCGTTCGCAGGCGGTGCTAGTGCTCGTATCTCACGCATGATCAGTTCGCTGGCAAGCTGCATCGTGCTCCTTTCCCGGTCATCGGCCTTGAACGCCGACAGGTCGACCGGCTTGCCGTACCGTACCCGCACGCGGTGCCGCCGAAAAAACGAGAGCGATACGGCGTCGCTGTAGTGTGTGCCGCTGATGTGGCAGGGCACGACAACAGCGCCGCTCCGCATAGCCAGAACGCCCACACCCGATTTGGCCTCCAGCGGCTCCTCGCCGGGGGTTTCAAACGTCCCCTGCGGGAAGATCCCCAGGCACCCGCCGCGCTTGAGCAAGCGCAGGCAACCCATCAGAAACGCCTTTCCCGGTTTTTCGCGATCGATTGATATGCAGTTCACCTGCTTCATGAACCACCGCAGAATCGGAAGGCGGTAGTACTCGCGTGCCACCAGGAAGCTCACCGGGCGATGCGTGCAAGTGGCCAGAATCGCGATCGGGTCGATTCCGGCCGTGTGGTTGGCGGCGAGGATCACCGGGCCGTTCCGCGGAACCGTGCAGGGGCCAATGCGGCGAGTGCGAAACCAGAAGCTGGCATAGAAGCGCAGCACGCGCCACAGCAGCCAGACGTGCCCTGGCAGAGCGTCGCCACGGCGATACTCACGCCAGGCTACGACGGTCGTGAGCATCAGCCCCGCACTCGTCAGGCCCAGAAGCCAGGGGATATACCGGTCAAGATGCTCGATGTGTGGGAGCCCGAGCAAGCCCGTTGCAGCGACCATCGCCCCCATCGTGCACATGTCGGCCACGCCGAAGACCCGTCCGCGCCGCGCGTCGGGGACGAACCGTTGAATGACCACCATGACCGTGATGATAATGCCCGCTCCGTGCACGCCGATCATGAACAGGCACAGCCCGGCGAAGATGCGCCCCAACTGGTACACATAAGCGAGATCTAGCGCCAGCACCCAACACGCACCACCAAACACGGCCGCCAGCACGCCCAGTGAAATCGGCAGCGATCGACCAATCACCGTCAGCAACGCGGCCCCGCCTGCCAGACCCGCGGCAATCAAGCCACGATATATGCCGGCGTCAGAATACTCCCCCTGAAACACGTCTCGCACGATGGCTGGCACGACGGAGATGATCACACCCGCCGCCGCCCAGAATACCGTGCCCAGCAGGATCACCTGAAAAACGCGGCGATGGTCCCGAACGTACACAAACCCCTCGCGCACCGGTGCCCAGACGCCTGCCGTAATCTCGTGCTGCACGGCCCGTGTCCGGGACATGGCGATGCCCGCGAGCAGCGCGGCGCTGACCAGAAACGTGGCGGCGTCCAGCCGGTAGTTCCATTCAAGGCCAAAGTGCCCGCGCACGCTCAAATCCACGAGTATCCCGCCCGCGCCCGCGCTCAGGATGCCGCCGATCGTGCCCAGCGCGCTGATCATGGCGTTTGCGCGGACAAGCTGATCGTCGCGGATCAGCGTTGGCACCATCGCCTGCCGGCAGGGCGAGAAAAACGCCGCAAACGCGCCGGTCATCAGCAGAGGCAGCGCGATCCCGAAATCTCCCAGCCCTTGCCCCAGCAGAAACGGCACGGACAACGGCAATGTGATCATGACGCCGGCCCGCAGCAGATCCGCCACGATCATCGTGCCTTTGCGGCTGAAGCGATCGGCCCACCAGCCCGCGATCGGCCCCAGAACCACGAAGGGCAGGAAGAAGCAGAAGGTCATCAGTGCCTGGACGCGCGTGACGTCGTCCCGCTCGAGCCCGCCGGATTCCTTCAACAGTGCCATTTCACTGAGGTGGTCGCCGAAGGCGCTCACACCGTACGCGAGCCACAGCAGCACGAAGTTGCGGTTCCGGACAAGCCAGTTGGGGAAGCGCGGTTCCGGGCGTGAAGAGATCGACATCGGTCCTGATCTGCTGCCGGTCACCGCCGATGCGCCGGCTGGGGATTCATTCTGACTGTACCATCCGCACCCTGGCGAAACTGTATGCAGGGCGTCTTCGTGCGTAAAGGTGCCTGTGCCACTGCCGACGCATTCCTGGGTACAATGAGTCGGATTTATTCACACGCACGCGTCGCGACGACGACGGCACACGCTTACCGCCGCCGGCCCCCGGCGTGCCGCCATCGCACGGACCTGGGACGAGGAGATGTGCCATGGGACGCTTCCGCTCGCTCACATGTTGTCTTCTGCCGGCGGCCATCGTGCTCATGCTCGCCGCGTGTGACAGCGCTCCGCCCGGTCCGCGGCAGCCGCAGAGCCGCCCGGCGGACACGTTGCCCGCGCCCGTCGATTCCCAGCCGGCGACGACGAAAACAACGACCCAGCCGGCGACGAAGCCGGCCATCCCGGAGCCCAGCCATCCACCGTACCTGCTCATTCTCGATCGTTTCCGGCCCCATCAGAAGACCGCTGCCGAGGCTCGCGTGGAGCCCGGACGCCGACTGGTCATCGATACAACAAACGTGCGGCGCATGCGCATCGAACGCTCCAAGCTGCCCATGGATGGCCACGGGCGTATCATCCTGCGTCTCGATGGGCAAGGGATCCTGTGGCCCGCCGACTCGCGCGTCGTCGAGTTCGAGCGATCGCAGAACGGCGACTGGATGCCCATCAGACCCAGCCAACGTGCCAAACGCCGGAATCCGTGACCATGCCCGATGATGCCGTGCCCTATGTCTCGCGCGGTGGTGTCAAGCTCGAAGCGGCCCTGCATGCCTTTGAGATTGACCCGAGCGGGTGGACGTGCGCAGATTTCGGCAGCCATGCCGGCGGTTTCGTCGATTGCCTGTTGCGCCACGGTGCGGCGAAGGTGTACGCGGTTGACCCGGGGCACGGCGTCCTGGACTACTGCCTCCGCTGCGATTCCCGCGTTGTTGTCTGTGAACGGACGAACGCCCTCAGCTACGCCTGTCCCGAGCGTTGTGATCTGGTGACCATTGATGTCGGCTGGACGCCGCAACGGCTCATTCTGTCAGCCGCTCGCCGGTGTCTGCGAACCGCGGCCGGACGCGTCGTCACGCTGGTGAAGCCGCAATACGAGGCGCCGCCGGCCTTTCTGCGCCGGGGCGTTGTTCTCTCCGAGCGCGTGGAGGAGGTTCTCACGACCTGTCGTCGCGACGTCGGCACACTGGGCTGGCGCATCGCTGGTGAGATCGAGAGCCCGCTGCGGGGGCACGGCGGGAACGTCGAGTACCTCTGGCTGCTCATGCCCACGTGATGCCGCCAATAGCCACGCACGACGCGCAGCGGGCCGCCGTCAGCCGCGCACTTCACGGCGTTTGTCGGCTTAGGCTCGTTCCCCCGCATCTGGTAGACTGTGGCGCCATGCCACGCGGTGTTGCTGACAAACCGCCTCGTCGCGTCCTGGTGGTGCTGCCGAACTGGGTCGGCGACGTCGTTCTGGCGACGCCGGTGCTCGCCGCACTGCGCCAGAACTTTGATGCTGCGCATATTACGTACCTGCTCCGGCCGTACGTGCAGGAGATCGTTGACGGGGGCGGCTGGCACGATGCGGCCATCCAGTGGCCACGTGGTGGGGGGCTCGGCCGAGAGCTTCGCACGCTACGGCTGGCTCGGCGTCTCCGCGATCCGCGTTTCGACCTCGCGCTGCTGCTGACGAATTCGTTCCGCTCGGCGCTGTTCACCTGGCGTGCCGCCGCTCGGCGACGCGTCGGGTACGCGCGCGACGCACGCGGCTGGATGCTCACAGATCGGCTGCATCCACTGAAGAAGGACGGGGAGTTTGTCCCGACACCCGTGTTGCCGTACTACTGCCAGATCGCGGCGCGCGTGGGTTGCTCGGTGGATGATCAGCGGTTGCGGCTCGGTATCACGCAGCAGCAGGAACGCGCCGGTCAGGATCTTCTGCGTCACTACGGCCTGCACGACGGCGGCCGCTATGCCCTCATCAACCCCGGGGCGGCGTTCGGCGCGGCCAAGTGCTGGTTGCCGGAACGGTTTGCCGAGGTGTGCGATCGGCTTCAGGCCGACTTTGGTCTCCGCGCTGTCATCGTTGGTGCGCCGAAGGAAGCCTCGCTGATGCGGGTGATCGCGGACCGCGCCGCCAGCGATGCGCTCTGCTGCACGCAGCCCGGGACAACGCTGGGCTCGCTGAAGGTCCTCGCCCGCGAGGCGGCACTGCTCGTGTGCAACGACACCGGTCCCAGGCACTATGGCAGCGCTTTCAACGTGCCGACTGTGACGATCTTTGGTCCCACGCATCAGGAATGGACCGACACCGACTACCCGCGCGAAATCAAGCTTCAGGTGCCGGTGGATTGTGGGCCGTGCCAGTTGCCGGCCTGCCCGATTGACCTCCGCTGCATGCGGCTTCTAACGACCGACCTGGTCATGGAGGCCGTCCACACGCTCCTGGCGGGTGACGCACTGAACCCAAGTGACCGCACGGATCGCAGCCGCTATGATGACGGATCGGCGCCACCGGAGACGTCGGCCCGAACCGAACCGTCCGCTCTCGACCAGCGTGACCGCTCCCAGCCCCAGTGACAGGAGGTGGCTTACGGTGTTCCGCACCGAGCACATACGGATCGATCCCGCCTATCGAGAGCGACTCCGGGCCGGCGGTCTGGACACCGTAGAGAGGGTGCTCACGCGCGTCGCCGGCCGCGTGGCCGCCTGGAGCCGAACGACGGACACGCTGTACGTCGCCGGCGCGGGGGGCGAGCCGGGGTTTTACATCAAGCGGCACTTCTTCCCGACCTGGAACAAACGGTTGCGCGGGACGTTTCGGGGGACGTTTTTCGGCATGCACCGCGGCCAGTCCGAGTACCTGGCGCTCGATGCGATGCGGTCGCTCGGTATCCCCGCTGTCCGGGCCGTGGCCTTCGGCGGCTGGCGCGTGGCCCATTTTCTGTCCGCCTGCTTCCTGATTACCGAGGAGGTGCCCGGCGCGCAGAACCTGACAACCTTCGCAACGGATGTCGCGACCG
>Ga0272441_10006288_pt1 | contig 20021 bp, 9 predicted proteins | sample SSMProp6N_FD_193582 | JGI IMG/M metagenome (GOLD analysis project Ga0272441, IMG submission 193582) | Marine sediment archaeal communities from Little Sippewissett salt marsh, Falmouth, MA, United States - SSM-Prop-6N | ecosystem: Environmental > Aquatic > Marine > Wetlands > Sediment ... | reverse complement strand
ATCGTCCTGGAGCCGCTCGACGCCGACGGCAACGCGTTGCAGATTATGCGGTCCTGGTACACCGCCATGCCGGGCGAGGTGGCGTCGTGCGTTGGGTGCCACGAGCGGCAGGCCGAACGGCCGCCCCCACGCAACACCATCGCCACCAGCAAGCCCCCATCGGACATCACCCCCTGGTACGGCCCGGCGCGGGGCTTTAGTTTCAAGCGCGAGGTCCAACCTGTCTTGAATAAGTACTGCGTGTCGTGCCACAACGGCGCGCAGCGCGCCGACGGCAAACACCCGCCCGATTTCCGCGGCAAGACCGAGCGGCCCGACTACAAGGGCCGATATACCCCCGCCTACGAGGCCCTGCATCGGTTCGTCCGGCGGCCCGGGCCCGAGAGCGATTACCACATCATGCCGCCCCTGGAGTACTATCCCGACACCAGCGAACTCGTCCAGATGCTCATGAAGGGGCACGGCGGCGTCAAGTTGGACAACGAGGCCTGGGACCGCCTGACCACCTGGATCGATTTGAACGTGCCGTGCCACGGTACGTGGACCGAGCATCGCGACATCCGTGGAGAGGGTCAAAAACGCCGGGCCGAACTCTTCAAGCAGTACGCCAACCTCGACCTCGACCCCGAAGTCATCCCCGGCGACGCCGAACCGCCCAAGGTCCAGGTCGTCAAACCGAGTCCGCCGAAGCCGCCGACGGTAAAAACGGTCCAGTGTGCCGGGTGGCCGTTCGACGCCGCCGAGGCCAAACGCCGCCAGGCCGACGGCGGGGCGCCCACCCGGACCCTCGACCTCGGCGAAGGCGTGACGCTGCCACTCGTCCGCATTCCGGCCGGCGAGTTTGTCATGGGCGACTCGGGCGGCTGGCCCGACGAGTGGCCCGTGCACCGGACCCGAATCGAGAAGCCCTTCTGGATGGGCCAGACCGAGATTACCAACGAGCAGTATGCGGCTTTTGACTCGGCGCATGACAGCCGGTACATTTCCTGGTACAACAAGGACCAGAACAAGCGGGGAGAACCGGCCAACGGACCCAAGCAGCCGGTGCTGCGCGTGACGTGGGACAACGCGATGGCGTTTTGCCGCTGGCTTGCCGCCAAAACCAGCCAGCGGGTCACGCTGCCGACCGAGGCCCAATGGGAATACGCCTGCCGGGCGGGCACGAGCACGCCGATGTGGTATGGCACGCCGGACGCGAACTTCGCCAAGGTCGCGAACTTCGCCGACGAACGCCTCAATGCCCTGACGCGCCGCGATTCGCCCAAGTGGATTCCCACTTTCGATGCGGTCAATGACGGCGACATCGTGACGGCCAACGTCGACAAGCACCAGCCCAACCCGTGGGGGCTGGTCGATATGCACGGCAACGTGGCCGAGTGGACCCGGTCGCTCTACAAGCCGTATCCGTACCGGGGGGATGACGGCCGGGACGCCCTCGACGCCGAGGGCATGCGCGTGGTCCGAGGCGGGTCGTTTTACGACCGGCCCGCACGAGGCCGGTCGGCGTTCCGCTGGCGATACCGGACCTGGCAGAAAGTGTATAACGTGGGATTCCGCGTGGTGGTCGAGGACGGGCCGCCCCGGCGGGTGGCCTCCGGCACGGCGGAGTAACGCTTGGGCGCCCGCGCCTCGCATGCACGTCATTTGGGAGAGACACGCACGATGAAACGATTTGTGTTGCTGGTTACGCTGACGGCGGTTGGCGTGGCGTTGGTCGGCCCGGCCCGGGCGGCCGAGGCGAAGCGGCCCATCTACCGGTCGCCCTACGACGTGGCCTTTTCGCCGGACGGCAAGATGCTGGCGGTCTCCGACCGGACGGCCGCCCGCCTCTGCCTCCTCGACGTGGCCGCCAAAAAGGTGGCCCGCGAGGTTGCCCTCAAGGGCGAACCCACGGGCGTGGCCTGGGCGTCCGACGGCAAACGGGTCTTCGTGGCGGAACGCAACGCCGGCACGGTGGCCGAGGTCGAGGCCGCCTCCGGCAAAGTGGCCCGTCGCCTGCCGGTCGGTCTCCGGGCCGTCGGCGTGGCCCTGGCCGAGAAGAAGGGGCTCCTCGTTGCCTGCAATACCGTGCACGAGGACGTCTCGATCGTGGACCTGAAGAGCGGCAAGACGAAGGGCCGCGTGCCGCTGCTGCACCAGCCGTTTATGGTGGCCATTACCCCAGACGAGTCGATGGCCGTCGTCGGCAACCTGCTGCCCCGGGGTAGCGCGGCCGATCCGCAGTCCGCCGCCTGCCTCAGCCTGGTCGACCTCGGGAGCCTGAAGTGCCTCGGGCACGTCAAGATGCCGGGCGGGTCCACCTCGCTCAGGGGCATTGCCATCTCGCCCGACGGCCGATGGGCCTACGCCGTCCACACCGTTGGCCGGACCACGCTGCCCACCACCCAACTGGAACGCGGCTGGGTCAACACCAACGGCCTGAGCGTTGTGGACCTGAAGGCCAAGGCCCACGTGGCCACGTTGCTTCTGGACCGTCTTTCCGAAGGCGCCGCCGACCCGTGGGGAGTGGCTTTGGCGAAGGACGGATCGACGCTGTGGGTCACGCTTTCCGGCGTGCACCAGGTGGCCCGGATCGACCTGGCCGGTCTGCATCTGCTTTTGGACGGCAAGCCTCTGCCGCAGGGCAAGGGCGGGCCTAACGGCTACGTGCCGGACATCTGGAAAGTAATCCAGAAAGACCCGGCCAAACGAGCCGATCTCGTCAACGACCTGGCGGCCCTGTACGGGGCCGGCCTGATGAAACGGACGCCCGTCCAGGCCAAGGGGCCGCGCGGCGTGTCGCTGGCGCCGGACGGCAAAACGCTGGCCGTCGCGGTCTACTTTGGCGGCGAAGTCGTTCTGGCCGACCCTGGGACCGGCAAGATTACGGCTCGGATTCCATTGGGCAAGCAGCCGGATCCCGACTCGATTCGCTTGGGCGAGCGGCATTTCCACGATGGGACGATGTGTTTCCAGCACTGGCTCAGTTGTGCCACGTGCCACCCGGAGGATGCGCGGGCCGACGGGCTGAACTGGGACCTGTTGAACGACGGCCTGGGGAACCCGAAGAACGCGCGGTCGCTTCTGCTGTCGCACAAATCCCCGCCCGTCATGTCGCGGGCCGTCCGGGCCAAGATGGAGGTGGCCGTGGCCGCAGGATTCCGCCACATTCAGTTCCACCAGGCCACCGATGAGGAGATCGAGCAAACCAGTACGTATCTCCGCTGGCTCAAGCCGGAACCCAGTCCGCACCGGAAGCCCGACGGCGCTCTGACGGATGCCGCCAAGCGCGGCAAGGCAATCTTTGACGGCAAGGCCGGCTGCGCCATATGCCATCCGGCGCCTATGTATACCGACGGCAAACTCTACGACGTCGGGACGCTGTACGACCTGGACCGTACCGAGAAGTTCCAGGGTAAGTTCGACACCCCCACGCTCATCGAGTGCTACCGCACCGCGCCGTACCTGCACAGCGGCAAGGCGGTGACCCTGAAGGACGTGCTGACGACGTTCAACAAAGAGAACAAACACGGGCAAACGAGCGGCCTGTCGGAGAAGGAAATCGCCGATCTGGTCGCGTTCCTGATGTCGTTCTGAGGTGTTTATGCGTGTTGCCAAACCGTTCGTACGGTCATCGGGGGGGTGGGTGGCCATCGCCCTGGCCGTGTGGGTGGGGCTTTGCGCAGCCCATGCCGCCCTGGGGGCCCAGCCGCCCAAACCGAAGCCGAAACCCAGGCCGAAGTCCGCGCCCCAGCAGGCGCCGAACCTGCTTGCCCAGGCCCTTAAGGGCCCCATGGCACACGTCCAGGACATCATCTACGCCGTTCGGCCCACCGGGCCCGACCCCCACTGGTACGCCAACATCAGTTACTACGCCGAGGATGAGAACCGCAAAACGTACATGCCCGGCGGCAAACTTTGCCGCATGAACCTCAGGACCGGCGAGGTTAAAGCCCTCGTCCACGACCCCAAGGGCAACATCCGCGACCCGCACGTCCACTACAGCGGCAAGAAGATCCTCTTCTCGTGGCGCAAGGGTGGCACCGACCACTACCACCTGTACGAGATGAACGCCGACGGCTCCGGCATCCGCCAGATCACGCGCGGCGACTACGACGACTACGAGGCCATTTACCTGCCCGATGACGACATCCTTTTCGTCTCCACCCGTTGCAAACGATGGGTCAACTGCTGGCTCACGCAGGTGGGTGTTTTGTACCGCTGCGGACCGAATGGCGAAAACGTTTATCCCATTTCCTCGAACAACGACCACGACAACACGCCCTGGGTAATGCCCGACGGCCGCGTCCTTTACATGCGGTGGGAGTACACCGACCGAAGCCAAGTCCACTACCACCATCTCTGGACGGTGAATCCCGACGGAACGGGCCAGATGGTCTACTTCGGCAACATGTTCGGCGGCATCGTCATGCTGGCCGCCAAGCCGATTCCCGGTACGGACCGCGTGCTGTCGATCTTCTCGCCCGGCCACGGCCGGCGCGAGCACGCCGGCCCTGTTACCATTGTCGACCCGAACGGCGGCCCGGACGCCAAGCCCTACACCCGTAACGTGCACAGCAAGCCCATCTGGCGCGACCCGTATCCGTTTTCGGAGGACTGCATCCTGCTGGCCTCGCCGCAGGGCATTGAACTGATGGACGGTCAGGGCCGCACCCAGGTCATCCGCAAGAAGCCGGACGGCATGGACCTGCACGAGCCTCGGCCGCTCGTTGCCCGGCCTCGCGAGAAGATTATTCCGCCGCGCGTCGATCCCGCGCAACCCAACGGCCGGCTCTTCCTGAGCGACGTTAACGTCGGCCGCAACATGGAGGGCGTTAAGCCCGGCGAGATCACCAAACTCCTCATCCTGGAACTGTTGCCCGAACCCATCCACTTCCACGGTGGCATGAACCCGATTACCTCGGGCGGCACGTTCATCCTCGAACGCATCGTCGGCTCCGTGCCGGTCGAACCCGACGGGTCGGCCTACTTCGAGGTGCCGGCCATGCGGAGCCTTTTCTTCGTGGCCATGGACAAGCACGACAACGCCATCAAGCGAATGCACTCGTTCGTGACGGTTCAGCCGGGCGAAACGACCGGGTGCGTCGGGTGCCACGAGCGCCGGACGACCGCCATGTATCCGAAAACGCAGTCGCTGCTGGCGATGAAACGCGGCCCGAGCGCGATTCGCCCCGTCCAGGACGTGCCGCAGGTCTTCGACTTCCTGCGCGACATCCAGCCCATCCTTAACAAGCACTGCGTCACGTGCCATAATCCGGATAAACGGGCCAGCGGTTTCAGCCTGGCCGGCGACCGCGGACCCTACTGGTGCCACAGTTACCTGAACCTGACGTATCGCAAGCAGTTCGTCGACGGGCGAAACCAGCCGGTCGGAAGCCGGCCCCCGCGGTCGGTCGGGGCGGTGGCCAGCCCCATCATGAAGAAGCTGACGGGCGGCCACCATGGCGTCAAGGCCACCCCGCATGAGATCAAGATGGTCCGGTACTGGATCGAGTCCGGCGCCGTGTACCCCGGCACCTACGCCGCACTTGGCTGCGGCATGGTGTACCGGCACATCCAGAACACGCACATCCGTTACGATACCGAGTGGCCCGAGACCAAGACCGCCCAAGCCGTTATCGGCAAGCGGTGCGCCTCGTGTCACAAGGGCAACCTGCACCTGCCCGGAGCCCTGTCGAGCAACGCCAAGCGGTACAACCGGGAATTCGTGTTCAACCTGAGTCGGCCGGCGAAGTCGCAGTTCCTCCTCGGCCCGCTCGCCAAGAAGGCAGGGGGGTACGGCACGTGCCAGGCCCGTGCGAAGCCGACCAAGGGTCAGACCGCCGTGCCCGACGTTTTTGCCTCGACCGAGGACCCCGATTATCGGAAACTGTTGGCGTGGATTGCCCGGGGCAAACATTTTCTGGAGCACGAGAACAAGCGGTTCGACGTGGCCGGTTTCCGCCCCGGCCGCCCGTACATCCGCGAGATGCAGCGCTACGGCATCCTGCCCCAGAACCTCGGTCCCAACGACCCGGTGGACCCGTACGCCACCGATGAAGCGTATTGGAAGTCGTTCTGGTACCGGCCGGTTACCCAGTCTGCAAGGAGAGACGGATGAACCGTTCTGCCAGGCTCTTGGTGTTGGTGGTTGTCGCCCTGCCGGTTGCCGCCGGCTGTGTCGAAACGTGGAAAAGTCAGCAGGTGGCCGCCGTCGGCCAGATGCCCGTCCCGGAGTGCATGGTCGTCGACAAGCAGACCGGCAAGGTCTACGTGTCGAACATGGATACCGACACCGGCGCCTACTGGGCGGACGACGGAAAAGGCTCGATCTCCCTGTTGGCCCCAAACGGAGAGCCCCTGGACAAGGTGTGGCGCCTGTCGTCACACGACGTTCCCATCCATAGCCCGAAGGGCATGGTCATCCACCAGCGGGTCCTGTACGTGGCAGACAACACGCGCGTCCTGGGTTTCCCGCTTGCGGGCGACATGCCTCCGCCGGCGCTCGAAAGCCCTGCGGGGCAGCGCCTGAACGACATGGCCACCGACGGCAAAGCCGTGTACGTCTCCGACACGGCCGCCGGCACCGTGTACCGTATGGACGAGAGCGGCGTGACGACCATCAAGGCTCCCGCCGGCGTCAACGGCATCGCGTTCTTCAACGGCCGCATGTTCGCCGTCAGCTGGGATCTGCACGACGTGTATGAACTCGACCCAACCGGCAACGGCGACCCGGTGCCCTTTGGCCTCGCCGAGGAGTTCGTGACGCCCGACGGCATCGAGGTGCTCGAGGATGGCACGTTCCTCGTGTCCGACCTGCACGGCAACCGTGTGGCGGCGATCCTGCCCGACCGCCAGACCGTTTACACGCTCATCGAATTGGAGACGCCCGCCGACATCGGCCTCGACCGCGAGCACAGCCTCCTGTACGTGCCCCAGTTCGAGCGGCGCTGCGTGTCGGTGTACCGGTTGATGCCGGTCGAGGACTAGCTAGCACGACCGTACGGCGTCTTGCCCGGCGCGACACGCCGCGCCGCGCGATCCAGGATGAGCGGCCGGACCTCGGTCGGGGGACAAGGACGGTGCCATGAGGGTTGCATGGGTTCTCGAAACGACCGCGGCGCTTATCGTCGCGGTCGCCGTTTCGGCATTCGCTTACCCGGTGGGAGCCGCCTCGCCCGCCCCGCGCGGCGAGGGCACGGTCGTCTTCGACTTTGAGTCCGGCGACACCCAGGGCTGGCACGTGGTCGAGGGCCGGTTTGACCGGCCGGTGGCCGATATCCCCTTCTTCCACAATCGGCCGAAGGTCCCCTACAACAAGCAGGGCCGCTATTATCTGAACACGATCGAACGTACGGGCCAACCGCGGACCGACGCCATGACGGGTGTGTTGGAGTCGCCCGTTTTCCGTCTGGCCGGGCCCCGCGTCACGTTCCTTGTGGGCGGCGGGAGCCACAAGACGACCTACGTGGCCGTCTGCACCGCGAAAGGCCGTGAGGTCCGCAAGGCCTGCGGACGCAACACCGAGACGATGGAGCGCGTCACGTGGGACCTTCCGGACCTTGTCGGGAAACGCGTGTTCCTGCGCATCGTGGACCGGCACACGGGCGGATGGGGACACGTGACGTTCGACGATTTTCGCGCACGCGGCGCGATCGATGCAGCTGCCACGGCGGCCCGCGCCGCCCAGCGGGGGACGGCCCAGGCGGACGCTGCCCGGGCGGGGGTGCAGGGGGGGCTGGATTCCGTCCGCCGGGCGGTCACGGACCTCCGCGACACCTTCGGGCCGCGCTACGCCGGGGCAGGGGCCTACCTCGAGCGGCTCGACGATTTGCAGCAGCGGGCGGGGCAGGCCACGCCCAAGACGCTTCAGGCGATGGGCAAGGACCTCGACGCGCTGGCCCGAGAGGCCCTGCTCGCCAATCCGCTCGTGTCGGGGTATCCGATCCTGTTCGTCGTCCGGGCGCAGTACAAGTCGGACCATCACAACACGGCTACGATGTTCCAGGTGGGGGAGATCAACGCCGCCAAGTTCGACGGCGGCGGGGCCGTCAAGTGCCTGCACGTGGCCGACGGAGGCCGCGTCGAAACGCTCCTCGAATTGCCCGACGGTGTGGCCCGCGACCCGGACGTGCATTTCGACGGCCGGCGCATCCTGCTCGCGGTCCGCAACAATGCGAAGGACGATTACCACATCCACGAACTCGACGTGGGGCCGGACGGCCGCGGAACGCTCCGGCAACTGACGCATCTGGCCGGCGTCTCGGACATCGACCCGTGTTACCTGCCCGACGGCCGCATCCTCTTTACCTCCACCCGCGAGCCGAAGTTCTGCATGTGTAATCGGCACATCATGGGCAACCTGTTCCGGATGGATGCCGACGGGGCCAACGTTCACCAGGTGGGACACAGCACCCTGCACGAGGGGCACCCCGCCCTCATGCCCGACGGGTCCGTCCTGTACGACCGCTGGGAGTACGTGGACCGCAACTTCGGCGACGCTCAGGGCGTGTGGCTGTGCCGGCCCGATGGCACGAACCACGCCATCTTCTGGGGTAACAACACGCCGTCGCCGGGGGCAGTGATTGACGCCCGGGCCATTCCCGGCACGGAGCGGTTCGTTGCCACGTTCACGTCGTGCCACGACCGCCCGTGGGGAGCGATTGCCGTCGTCGACCGGACACTCGGCATCGACGGCAAGGCGCCCGTCGTCCGCACCTGGCCGCCCGATGCCCGCGACCTCGTCATGGTGGGCAACTACGATACGTACAAACGCGTCAAGCCGAAGTACGAGGATCCGTATCCGCTGCATGACCCCGCCGTGCCGGGCTCGGCCGGCAAGTACTTCCTGGCCGCACGCCAGGCGGATGGCGGGACGATGGGCATCTTTCTGGTCGACGTCTTCGGCAACGAGGTCCTGCTGCACGCCGAGGCGCCGGGGTGCTTCGACCCGATGCCGCTGGCCTCCCGGCCGGCGCCGCCTGTCATCCCCGACCGCACGGACTTCGCCAAGGCGGACGGCGTCTTCTACTTGCACGATGCGTACATCGGCACGGGCATGGAAACCGTGCCGCGCGGCACCGTCAAGTTCCTGCGGATCATCGAGTCGCCCGAGAAACGTTTTTGGACGCAAGCGAACTGGAACGGCAGCGGTACGCAGGCCCCCGGCATGAACTGGGACGACTTCAACAACAAGCGGGTCGTCGGCACCGTGCCGGTCGAGGCCGACGGATCCGCCTACTTCCGCGTCCCCGCCGACCGGTTCGTGTACTTTCAGTTGCTCGACGAGAAGAAGATGATGGTCCAGTCGATGCGGTCCGGCACGATCGTGCGGCCGGGCGAGTCGCAGGGGTGCATCGGGTGCCACGAGAACCGGCTGACGGCCGTCCCGAACACCTTGAAGGCGGCCGCACTCCGACCGCCTAGCACGCCCGAACCGCCCTTCGGCCGCAAGCCGTTCCTCTTCAACTACCTGACGGAAGTCCAGCCCATCTGGGACCGCCATTGCCTCGCGTGCCACGACTTCGGCGGGAAGGCCGCCAAGCAGTTTATCCTGGCGGGCGACCTGACCAGGGCGTTCAACGTCTCGTATATGGAACTTCGCCGCAAGCGCCTTGTCACGGTTGTCGGGGCCGGGCCCGCGGCCATCCAGAAACCGTACGCCTGGGGTTCGCACGCCAGCAAACTCGTCCAGCACCTTCTGAAGAGCAGCACGGGTAAACGCCTCAGCCGGGAGGAATTCGAGCGGATCGTTACGTGGGTCGACATCAACGCCCCCTATTATCCGTCGTACGCCAGCACCTACCGCGCGAACCTGTACGGCCGGTGCCCCATCGGCCCGGGCGACCTGAAACGGCTGAAGGCGCTGACGGGCGTGGACGTGCTGCGCCGACCGCACGACCCGCTCATCAGTTTCACGCGGCCCGAGAAGAGCCCGTGCCTGGCGCCGCTGGCCGAGCAGGGCGGGGCCAAGTATAACGAGGCCCTCGCGATCATCGACGCCGGCCGCAACGCCCTTGCCAAGGAGCCGCGCGAGGACATGCCCGGGGCCGAACTCCGCGACAACGACCGCGACCGCGAGGCCAAGTACGCCCGGCTCCTCCGCCAGGAAGAGAAGGCTCGGCAGGCCATTGCCGCTCAACGCAAAGTCTATGACCCAAAGTCGTGAGCACAGATACGGAGAACCACGTATGACCATCCCCAGCAGAATCGGCCCCGTGACCCGTCGTGGGTTCCTTAGGTGTACGGTGGCGGCCGGTGCGGCCGCGATTCCCGCCTTTCACATCGCCAAGGCACAGGACGCCGCCGCCAAACTGCGCGTGGCGTGTGTAGGCGTGGGAGGCCGGGGCGGGGCACACGTGTCCGCCAGCCGGTCCCAGACGATCGTTGCCCTCTGCGACGTCGATTCCCGGAGTTTCAAGCAGCGGGCCAAGCAGGCCCCCAACGCGAAGACGTTCAGCGATTACCGCGTCATGCTCGACAAGATGGGCCGCGACATCGACGCCGTCACCATTGCCACGCCGGATCACAACCACTTTCCGGTTGCCATGGCGTGCATGCAGCGAGGCAAGCACGTGTGCATCGAGAAGCCCCTGACGCAAACCGTGTGGGAGGCCCGGACCCTGCGCCAGGCCGCCCACCGCTACAAGGTGGTGACCCAGATGGGCAACCAGGGCCACGCCACCGAGCACATCCGGGCCGGCAAGGAGTGGTTCGAGGCCGGCGTGCTCGGCGACGTCCGCGAGGTCCACGCCTGGAACGGTGGGCCCGGCGAGCGCTACTTCGGCAACCCGCAGTCGTACCCGCCGCCCAAGGAACCCGTGCCGCCGACGCTGGACTGGGACCTGTGGCTGGGCCCGCGTGCCGCGCGCCCGTTCAGTTCCTACTACGCCCCGCGCACGTGGCGGGGGTGGTGGAACTTTGGGAACGGCCCCCTCGGCGACTGGGGATGCCATACCATGGACCTTCCGTTCTGGGCGCTGAATCTGAGTGGCCCCGTCTCGGTGCGGGCCGAGATCGGCGACGTCCGGTTCAAGCCGTACGTCCCCGCCTGGGCCATCGTGACGTGGGAGTTCCCCGCGCGCGGCAGCCTGCCGCCGGTTACCGTGACGTGGTACGACGGCGGCAAGAAGCCCAAGGCCCCGGTCGGCAACCCCAAGATGGGGGGCGGGGGCATGTACATGGTGGGGTCGAAGGCCACCCTCATGACCGGAGGCCGGCCGAACCACGATCTCCGCCTCACGGAGCCCGAGAAGTTCGACGCCCTGAAACAGAACCAGCCGGCCAAGAAGTATCCGCGCCTCAAGGGCAGCCATTGGGACGAGTGGTTCCGAGCCATCAAGAACGAGGGGCCCACGCCCGGCTCGAACTTCGACTACGCCGCGCCCCTGTCGCAGATGCTTGTGCTGGGCGGGGTGGCCGAGCGGGTTCCCGGCAAGAAACTCCTCTGGGACGACAAGGCCGGCCGCTTTACGAATAGCCCGGTAGCCAACGCCCTGCTGAAGTCGCCTCCGCGCAAGGGCTGGGAGTACAACCTCACCTGAGCCGCCATGGACGCGGCGCGGGAAGCACGAGCCGGATTCAGGGCGGCGGGTTTGCGTGCCCGCCGCGCCTGCATGAGAAAGCCGCCGAATGACATGTGCCGTGCTTACGCGCTGCCACAGGGGCTTGCTCGTCGGCTTGTGCGTGGCGGTGTGGCTCGCGCCCGCCGGTTTGCTGGGCGCTGCCTCCGCCCCCGACGGCGAGGCGCCCGAGGCCGTCCGCGATGATTGGGCCCTCCAGGATGGCCTCTACGCCGGTAACACGCTCCGGCCGGAGGGCGTCAGCCGGCCCATCGACGAACTCGGGGAGAAGGGCGCCGACCTCGCGGACCGTTTCGAAGACCTCTCGCACGCGAAGGCCGACCGGGCCGACCCGCGCTGGCTGGCCCTGTACGCCGAGGCCTGCCTTCGCCGGCGGACGGCCCGGCTGGCCCCGTATCGCGGCCACCTGCGCCGCGTTGTTTTCACGAAGCACTATGACCTGGGCGGGTCGCACTACGCGTACACCGAGGGCCAAAGCGACGCCCAGGCCGAACGCCACTTCAAGCCGGGCACGGCCCTGTGCCTGCTGGAGATGGGCGAGGGCCCGTTCGGCCGCGTCCGCACGCTCATCGACGATGCCCGCGGCGTGATCCGCGACCCGGCCGTGTCCTACGACGGCCGCCGCATCCTCTTCGCCTGGAAGAAGGCGAGCCGCGAAGACGACTACCACCTGTACGAACTCCCCGTCTCAGCCGATGGCGAGCCCGGCGACGTGCGCCAACTGACCTCCGGCCTCGGCTTCGCCGACTACGAACCCGCGTATCTGCCGGACGGCCACATCGTCTTCAACTCCACCCGGTGCGTCCAGATTGTGGATTGCTGGTGGACCGAGGTCTCGAACCTGTACACGTGCGACGCCGACGGTCGGTACCTGCGGCGCCTCTCGTACGACCAGGTCCACACGAACTACCCCACGCTCACGCCCGACGGCCGGGTCATCTACACCCGCTGGGACTACAGCGACCGCGGCCAGGTCTTCCCGCAGGGCCTCTTCCAGATGTACCCGGACGGCACGGGTCAGACCGCCGTGTACGGCAACAACTCGTGGTTCCCGACGACCGTACTGCACGCCCGGGCCATTCCGGGGACCGAGAAGATCGTGTGCGTGTTCAGCGGCCACCACACGCGGCAGCGGGGCTGGCTGGGGGTGCTCGACCTCACGAAGGGACGCGAGGAGGCCGCCGGCGCCCAACTCGTGGCCCCCGTCCGTGAGACCAAGGCTGTCCGCGTCGACCGCTACGGTCAGTCGGGCGACCAGTTCCAGTATCCGTACCCGCTCGGCGAGGATGCCTTCCTTGTGACGTTCAAACCGGAGGAAGGCAGGGGCCACTTCGCCCTCTACCTGATGGGGGCCGACGGCCGGCGCGAACTCCTCGCCTCGGACCCGAAGGTTTCGTGCAACCAGCCCGTGCCGCTTGCGCGGCGGCCGAAGCCGAGCCCGCGCACGCGCGTTCCCGACTACCGCCAGGACGCCGGCGTCTTCTACGTACAGGACGTGTACGCAGGCCCTGGGCTGGTGGGCATCGCGCGCGGCACGGTCAAGCGGCTGCGGGTCGTGGCGCTCGAGTTCCGGGTCGCCGGCATCGGGAGCAACGGCAGCCGGGGACCCGCTGGCGGCGCTCTGAGCAGCACGCCCGTCTCCTGCCGCAACGCCACCTGGGATGTGAAGCGTGTCCTCGGCTCGGCCCCCGTCTACGCGGACGGGTCGGCGTGCTTCCGGGTGCCGGCGCGCACGCCGGTGTACTTCCAGGCGCTCGACGCCCGGGGCTACGCCGTCCAGACGATGCGGTCGTGGGCGACGCTGCAGCCGGGCGAGGCGTTTGCGTGCGTCGGGTGCCACGAGAGCAAGAACACGGCCCCGCCCGCGCGGGAGCCGACCGAGGCCCAGCGCCGCGGGCCGCGCGACCTGGACCCGTTCTACGGGCCGCCGCGGGGTTTCTCGTTCCCGCAGGAGATTCAGCCCATCCTCGACCGCCATTGCACCGGCTGCCACAACGACCGGTCCGTCTCGCTCAAGGTAAAGAAGGCGCCGCCGCCCGCGGCGCAGGCCACAGAAGCGGAGAAGGGAGTGAAGGCGTTCAGCCTCCTCGACGAGCCCAACCTGGACAAGCAGGCCAAACGCCGGTGGAGCGACGCCTACCTCGCCCTGACGCAAGACGGCCGGCCGAACCGCATCGTTGCCTGGCTGAACGTCCAGTCCATCCCGCCGATGCTGCCGCCGTACGAGGCGGGGGCCGCGAAGAGCGATCTCCTCGCCATGATCGAGGCCGGCCACCAGGGCGTCTGCCTCAGCCGGGAGGAGATGGACAAACTCGCCTGCTGGGTCGACCTGCTCGTGCCGTTCTGCGGCGACTACACCGAGGCGGCTGCCTGGACCGACGAGGAGGTCCGGAAGTACGCCCGCTTTCTGGAAAAGCGACGCGACATGGAGGCCGTCGAACGCGAGAACATCCGCGCCTGGCTTCAAGCCGAGCAGGCGGCCGAGTAGGCACGGCGTACGAGGGCAGGGTGTTTCGATCCCGGTGGGTCGGGAGACCCGCCGCGCGGAATGCCTGCTTGCGTTCGTGAGGTTACGCCGGTTTGGCGCCCGGGCAGCCCATGGCCTCGATCTCGAACAGGAGGTCGTCGCGGCAGACGTCGCTGATGACCGAGATGCACGGCCAGGGGATGCGGGGGGCGTATTCCCGGTCGAAGAGGGCCTGAATCTCGGGTGTCTTCGAGTACGCAATTGCCTGGACGACTTCGGTGTCGGGGCAGTCCATGTCGCGCAGGCACGCCCGGACATTCTCGACGGTCATGTCGATTTGGCCGCGCGCATCGCCGACGTGGACCGTGACGCCGGCCTCGTCGATGGCGGCCGTCCCCGAGACGTACACGCTTGCTCCCGCAGGGGTCTTGGCACGCGACACGCGCGAGAACGCAGACCCGTACTCGTACGCGCACTGCTGCATGCCGGCGGCGTGGTAACATTCCACGGACGCCTCCTGGCCGATCATGGCCACCACGTCCAGGGCACAGGCGGCCGGCCCCGTCGGGCCGATGCCGATGCCCGTGCTGGCGGGCAGACGCCGGTCGGTGCCGGACGTGTCAATCAGTCCGCACTCGGTAAAGAACTGGTTCCGCGCGGTGTTGAAGTCGTCGTACCAGTCGAGGATGTTGCCGAGCCAGAGCCATGTCCGGGCCACCGACTGCATGCTGCTGCCGAGGCGGCGCAGGACGTTGGCCGCCCGCGTGAAAATGGCTTGGGCCTGGTCTACGTTCGCGCCGGCCTCCGGGGCCGTGAGCCCCGACAGGGCCACGTACCCGAGCCCGTTGGCGCCGAGTATGCGGCCGCAGGGCTTGTTATCCTCGGTCAGGATGTTGCAGGGCTCGTCGGTTCGGATTGCATGCGCCTGGACGGCGCTCAAGGGGCCGTTCGGCCCCTCGGGAACGCTGAGCAGGACGGGCGGCACGCCGTCGTCCAGGTCGGCGAGGGCGGCCTTGCGGGCGTCGGCGGCGTGGGACAGGGCATCGTCTGTCCCAAAGGCCCGCTCGATCAGGAGCCGGGCGTTTTCGCGGCGCAGCACATCGGCCACGGCGGTGTACAGAAGCTCCGCCTGCTCGTCGGCCGGGCGCGACGTCTCCGAAATCGCGGTCACGAACACCTCGGCCGCGTTGTCCGAACCCTTGACGCGTACGTGTGTAACGATGGCTGATCTCCTTCTCGGGGCACGGCCCCCGCACTCCGGGACGGCGAGTCGCCTTACCCGTTCTCCTAGACTAAACACGCGGGGCGAAGGAAGTACCGGCGGAACCGGCCGGATTCTTGGATAGGCCTCCCACAGGCCGGTACGCCTGGCAGCAGGCCCAAGGCGTGGCCTCGGCGGTGTGCCCGGCACGCGGTGGGGGACGCGGAAGTACCTGACGGTGGAACGGCTTGGGGAGGAATCGACAGGCCGACGGAACCGCCGGCCTCTTGACGCCATGCCCGGCACGGTCGAGCTTTCTGTGGGGTTCCAACCGCTAGCGTGCGGGGGCGACATACTTCTTCTTGAGGTAAACCGGCACGTTGTCGCCTTGCTTGTTTCGCCAGGCGGATAGTTGTGTCTGGAGCGATTTCAGCACGTCGGCGTTTTCCGGGCGATGGGCAATATTCGTCGTTTCAAACGGATCTTTGGTCAGGTCATATAGCTCATGTTGTGGCCGATGTTGGAACGCGTTAACCCGCATCTTGGCCCCATCGTCGGTCTTGGCCAATTCTGCCCATGAATCCCAATAGGGGTGATAGGCGCTAGGCTGGCGATCCGGCTTGCATCCGGTGATGTGGCAGATGAACTCGTAATTCGGGTTGAGATTCAGGATGTACTTATACCGGCGCGTTCGAATGGCTCGCGCAGGAGACCAGTTGGCCTTCCATTTCGGATACCGTTTGTTATTGCCCGTATGGGTGGCGAAAACGGCTTTGCGATGCTCTGTGTTTCGTGCCGTAAGGACATCCATGAAACTCTGTCCGTCAATATGCGTGGGCGGCGCTCCGCCGGCTGCCTCAATAAGGGTCGGCACAATGTCTGCCAGGCTGATCATGGCGTCTGTGGTCGTGTTCGGTTTAATGACTCCGGGCCACCTGGCAATAAAGGGGACACGGATGCCTTCGTCATACAAGCACCACTTGGCAAACGCAAAGTTGGGTCCATGATCGGACGTATATATGAGCAGTGTGTTGTCGCGGTAGCCGTGCTTGTCAAGGCTGCTGACGAGCTTTCCTAGATTTGCATCCAGGGTTGCTACGGAGGTGTAGTAGTCGGCAAGCGCATCGCGTGTGTCCCTTGTGTCAATCAAGTGTGGCGGGACCTCTATGGCGGAAAGATCATAGTCCTTGTTCTCGAGCCAGGGCTGGTGTGTGTCGGCGGTATTGACCTCCAGGAATAGAGGCCTGTCGGTGTTCCGATTCTGCAAAACCTCATCCACCAGGTCGATAAGGCCAGCGTCATGCTTGGCAGGGGACCAGCGCTTCTTGACGATTTCATAGGGGAATGCCTTGGTCGGATGCTTGCTGAATTTGCCGATATTGGCAGTCTGGTAACCCAGGTTCCGAAAATAGTGAGCAATCGTTTTGGTTCCAGGGCGAACGTAACCGCCAAATACATGGCCGCCATTGCGAAATGGCATCAGCCCTGTATCGATGACGGCTCTCGAAGGAGAACATAGGGTGCTTGCAGCAAAAGCGTGTGTGAAGCGTAGCCCCTCGGTTGCGAGTCGATCGATATTTGGAGTGCGGGTGTCATCATTGCCATAGCAGTGCGAATCACGCCAGCCATGATCGTCGGAGATGATCACCACAATATTGAGCTTGCCGCCTTGTTTTGCGTCAGCCAATGCGGTCATTGGCTGTAGACAGCCGTAACCAATCGCTCCTATGGCGTATTGAAGGAAGTGTCGCCTTGAGGCGTCGCGGGTAAAACGCGCAGAGGCATCTCTAAAACCGGTATGTTGCATGTGTCTGTTCACCCCAGCTCATCAGGTTAAGTGGACGGTGCTGGCGGGCAACCGACGAGGCCCTTTGGAGGCGTCGGATACTCTGCAATCCGGGCGAGCACGCGCCGCGTGGAACATCCAAACTCGATCTTACGGTGCGACATAACGCCCCGCTGCCGTTGTGTCAAGCACGTTTTCCGGAACGTTCTCAGGCGGAGGGCCTCACGCGTTCAATCGTGGGTGTGACAGCCTAACCGGGAGCGGCCGGGGCCGGGTAGTCCCCTTGGACGAAGAAACGGCCGGCCTGCTACTGACCCCCTCCCCGTGACTTGATCCAGGTTCTGTGAGAGAATCCAGTCGGCTTGGACCTCTCCCGTGCGAATTAAACCCTAACAGACTCGCACGGAATCTGGACCAGGAAAGCGGGGGGAGACCAAGTGACATGATCGTCCTCATTTTATAGGGTTTGATACTCTTCCACTCATAGGATGTTTCCTATTTCGCGCTGACTTCTTGGTCTTGCTTAAGAATCGCTTTGGCTTCTGCAACCAGGCGGCGCCGATCTTCGCTCGCCAGCGCCTCCATGAGTTGCCTCTTCTCGCCACGGTCGAGCACAGCTGGAGTTTCTGCTTCTTTGCCGGTCAGCGCTTTCAGGAGGTCCCCGTTCGTCCAATCATCACTGCGCTGGGTCGGCAGCGGCACGTCGTCTATGTGGTTGTTGGCCCGTAGGTTGCCCATGGGATTGCGCGCCCACGCGTAGCGGTAGTGTACGGGTTCGGGTACCAGCGAACTCTTCAAGACGAGAGTCGTCTGGTCATGCTTTTCACGCCCGCGGGGATCTTTACCAACGACCCGGTAGGCAATCGTGGCGGGTTGAAATTTCATATCCTTGCCGGCGATGGCGAATCCAGCCATGGGAGAACCGTCACCTACAGGAGCGATCTGTTGATCAAACGTCAAAACGATCGCGTCGTTCTCTGCTTTCATCTCCTTAAGCATCGGCGGCTTCCAGCGGAGTGTGCTCTCCATGCCGTACTGCGTCGCCAATGCCCAGCGCGCGATGCGTTCCCCGGAAGGGACCTTCAACGACGGGTGATATCCCGCGCGCCGGAGATCATAGGTGCTGACGAAACCAATGTTCGTGTCGCCGGCTTTGTAGAACTCCAGGAAGGTTTGATACTGCGCTTCGCGAATCCGCGCGCCGATGTCGGTGATCTTCGTGAGGAAGTCATCGAGTTGCTGCACGTTCCCCGCGGTGCACTGACTCAGGATGCCGAACGGCAATGCCGAATCGTTGAACGCCTCACGCCACCCCCGGATCATTTCCGGGAACACCGCGCGATACATCCTGGCGCCGCGTACGCCATCGAAGCAGTTGTTGTACCCTTGGTGGAAGATAACGCCCTTTACGGCAAACCCGGCGATCGGTGAGATCACACTGGCGTAGCAGTTGCCCGGCGGGCGATGGCTATACGCGGGTCCCGGGCTTGACACGGTGGGGCGCTTCATGTCGGCAGGGATCGCCTTTTCTTGCTTCTTCATCTCGGCGATCCTGGCTTCGTACTTCTGGATCTGTTTCTGGAGGTCTGCTTTCGGATCGTACGCAGCGATAGTTTCATCGGATCGTGCAAGCATTTCTTTCGCTTCCGGGGCATCCAGCTTCCGGAGCCGCGCCATCGGTGTCCAGGCTTCCACCGTAGTGCCGCCGCGCGAGGTATTAATGACACCGATCGGGACCTGTGTAACCATGTGAATCCGGCGCACCATAACGTAGCCAATTGCAGAAAGGCCCGGCACGGTTTCCGGCGAGCAGACTTGCCAGTCGCCGTCGGAGGTATCTCTTCCGGATATACGGCTGTACGCGTCAGCGCGAGGGAAGTTCTTCTTGAGTTCCGGGCCGAAAATCTTGGGGACCGTGAGAAAACGAATGTTGGGAAAACTCGCCGCTGCAATTTCCAGGTTTCCGTTTTCCACCCGCGAGATCGCATGAGCCATGTTGCTCTGACCGCCAAGTATCCAGACGTCGCCGATGAGAATGTTATCCAGCATGATCTTGTCGCTCTTGCCTTGAATGGTCATGGTAGCCGGCGTCGAACTGGCTTCCATGGCGGGCAAGGTCACCTTCCAGCTGCGATCCTTACCGGCAGTGGTGGTGGCCGTCTTGCCGGCAAACGTGACGGTGATCTTGTCACCCGGCGTCGACCAGCCCCACACATCCACGGGCTTGGCTCGCTGAATGACCATGTTGCTCTGGAAGAGATTGTGTATGTAAAACCCCTCACCGCGGGCGGGATCAGCGATGACCTCTTTCTTCGGCAAGGACTCGGCGGCGAAGGCCACCGCCCCAAACAATAATGCAATAAGTCCGGCAAGTTGCAGGGATCGGGTTCGCAAGTTCATAGCGGTCTCCTTTCTCCTTTATAGCTTAGTCGTTCTTTCAAAGCTTCCTACTTCCTGTGTGTATCCTGTCTAATCTCCCGGTTCTCGTTAGCCCCTCAACGCTGCTTCATCTACCTGCAGCGTCTTCATGCCGATAGAGATCATGGCTCCAGTGTCTTGCTTACCGCTTTACGATACCCAGTGACGGTCATGCTGTAATCGGCGTGCACTTCGACAATGGCGTATGAGTTATTTTCCTCGCCCGATCCTTCGACCATGGCCTTCAAGGTGTAGTAGTGAATGCCTTGGATGTGGCTGTAATGGCCGCCATGGTTGTGCCCTTGGAATACAGCAAGAACACCTTCGTCTTGCTGCAGGATTTGACGAACGTCGGCTGCATTCTTGACGTAATGGCTCCCCTCACCGTCTAGCAGCTGGTGAACGAACACAATCACCCGCTTGGAGGTAGCTGCCAGGTCCTGCTGGAGCCACCCCATCTCCTTAGGCGGAATGTTGGCGTCCTTCCAGCCGAACTTGCCGTGATCGTAGGGCTCGCCGCTGGAAGTGAAGCACGCGTCCAGCACCACGAAATGAATCCCATTGGAATCAAAGGAGTAGTAACTGGCC
>Ga0272441_10006287_pt1 | contig 20023 bp, 15 predicted proteins | sample SSMProp6N_FD_193582 | JGI IMG/M metagenome (GOLD analysis project Ga0272441, IMG submission 193582) | Marine sediment archaeal communities from Little Sippewissett salt marsh, Falmouth, MA, United States - SSM-Prop-6N | ecosystem: Environmental > Aquatic > Marine > Wetlands > Sediment ... | reverse complement strand
AGATTGCAGGCCGACGCGGGACTAGTCGGTCCCATTGATGAGGATGCCACAGGAAACGGTATCATTGTGTGCACAGACGGATTCGAAGCCCACACTGTCGGACCGGATGAGTTTCAAAGCTTCACCCGCGATTTGAATGTGGAAACCGAGCTGTCCATTATTGATTCTTCCAGTCTTTTCTGTAGTATCCGATCGCCATCACTGTTCCAATCCCGGAATAGTGCTTGATACGCCATATTCACGATGCGAAATAGCTCTGGTGGCCGGCACACCGTGTGCTGACGTGTTCGGGAACCGGTCTCCCGATGGATGACGGAAGAAATCTTGGAGTGTAAGGAGATTTTGATGACTGATTACGTTAAGTTAACCTCTCCCTGCGGGTTGGATTGCTTTAACTGCCCTATTCATGAAGAAAATATAACCGATCAGATCAGGAATCATCTTGCGGATCAACTCGGAGTTGAACCTGATATCATAGACTGTAAGGGGTGTCGCGAACAACCGGGTTGCTCTATTCCACATGAGGATTGTGCAACATTGAAATGCGTACAGCAAAAATCACTCGATTTTTGCCATGAATGCGGGGAGTTTCCCTGTGCCCTGCTGCAGCCGTGTGCGGACGGAGCAGAAAGATTCCCGCATAACTTCAAACTCTACAACCTGTGTCGAATTAATAAAGTCGGTCTCCATGTCTGGGCAAAAGATGAAGCAGCGGAAATCCGGAGAAGATATTTCACCGGGAAATTCATCATCGGACGCGGGCCGGTTCCTAAAGAAAGCCGCTCTTAGCCTTAATACTTTTCCATAATTATCTACCGTAGTTTCATTAATCATTTATATTATCACCGGACGCAGCAAAATATTATTCTGGAAAATCAAGTGAATAGCAGTAATTGTATAAATTTATGGACAAGGGAGAAAGATGCACCATATCTATAGAAAGCCATATGATCTAAGTATGTGGTTTTTTGACCCGGTGATCGATTGGGATATTATGATCAGGATGATGACGATGATCAGATCCGGAGGTAGATGGCACGACGTATCTCGCTGTTTTTTTGATTTATCAATGGTTCATAAGGTCGATCTTGACTTCAATCACCTTCTTGCTTTCAGCAAATTCGACAAAGCAATAATGGACCCTTGTATTCACGTTCGTTACGCATTTCTGGCGCCGACCCCTCTCACATTCGGTATGGTTCGCATGTATGAAGGTCTCATGGCTGATGCGAACGCCGGTATCAAAAGTTTTAAGGTCCGAAGCGAATGTGCCGAATTCCTCAATGTTCCCTATAACATACTCCTTCCTGACGTACCAAATGAATCCACTGCTTGATACCGGTTCTTCCGTACTATGAGATAGACCTGGGTATGCAACTTCCGATAGTTTTGAACAAATACAGCTTATAGTGGAGTGTCCCGCCCTATCGGCGAACCATATAATTTCCGGATTACTCTTATCGTAGAGGGAATATCGCTGTTTGTACATGACAACGGTTGCGGAGAGAAGGAGTCAGGCCATATTACTCCTTCGATACGTGAGGATAGCTCCTGATCTTCCAGGCAGAGATATCCATTCCACGAAGGAGTTAGTTGATGATAGAGCTGCCTGAGGCTGCATTAATAGCACTTCAGATCTCCGAATCACTGCGCGGTATTCCCATTCTCTCGGCCTCCACCGGTTCGGAAAAACACAAATGGGTATTTTACTCACCTTCCAAAGAGCTGATCGAGAAGCGATTCAGAGGAAATGCTATCCGTGATGCAGTACACAGGGGGCGGGGAATCCACATACAACTCGAGAACGATTTCGTTTTTTACATAGACGATTTCGGCGGAAAGATACTTCTGGTCAGATCAGGCGATACGGTCCCGAAAAAGTATCACCTCAAAATCGATTTCCCGGGAGATATGGCCCTTTATATTTCTATTCAGGGCTGGGGATTCATGGGAGTACTCAAACCCGGAGAAATCGATGATACACTCCGCGTACGTCTCGACACCCCGTCTGCCGACGATCCGGTCGTGACGGAGGACTGGTTTGTCGGAATGATGAATCAATACCATGCACGGGACACTGATAGTATCAAAACATATTTCACGAACGCTAAGACCATATCAGGTATAGGAAACGGCTATCTTCAAGACATCCTGTTCATGGCACGTATTCATCCCAGAAAAAAGATTCATGCAATTCACTTCAATGAGCAGCGAATGCTCTTTACAGCTCTGAAAAGAATCATTGGCAACGCTGTTTCATTACATGGAAGGTGGAGCGAGTTTGATTTGCATGGAAAACGAGGAGGGTATCGACCGCTTATGGATAGGTATACGAAGGGAAAGCCATGTACCAACTGTGGATCCACCATAGAAAAGATTCACTATCTCGGTGGATCGTGTTACATCTGTTCAAAATGCCAGAGGATTTGAGGCTTTTACCGAATGGGATCATGCGTCCATTGAGTTGATGCAGATCAGCCTGTCGAAGATGAAAAAGTACTGAGTATTTTTCAACCACATACCGGAGGACAAATCATGAAAGCTATCTCGACTCTTCTCTCCATTATGATAGTGGTACTCCCCTGTGCCACTCAGGAGACTGTCCGAATCGCCAAAGAGAAGCAACCGTTACCTATCATTGCACATACGGGGATCGAGATTCTGCCATCTTCTGATATGCCAGCCGTATTCATCAGTGAAATCGGTTCAAAAACTCACATGAACCGGCCAACAACCTCCCTGTTATTTTCTACGGACAGTAGTTACATCATGATCACTTCACGGCCGGCGGGAGACGATAATGGTGAATCTGTGGTAGATATTGGCTTGTGGACGATATCGTCTGCGCAATCCCGGCTCGTCCTCCATAACGGATTGAACAGTCCTCTCCAGTTTACCATTGAGAACAAGGATCTCCTGACGCAAGAATCCCCGCCTCGTGCCGCGTATAATAGAGAACCGCTTTCCCTTCACAGAACCGACCACTCCGAAGTACTGACCCCGCCAACCATGATGAGCGGAATGTATTCATATATGGCCGACGCAGGAATATTCAAAGAATGCAGAACCGGCAAGTCGTGGCCCGTTGCTATGGAAGCGGATAATATTGGGCTCGAGGGAGCCTATATGGAACAAAATCCCGAGCCGGGCGAGGATCTATTCGTTACCTTCACCGGTCGATTGGAGCTCCGTTTCCCCATGGAGGGTAATACGAAAAGAATCTTCGTTATCGTCGATTCATTCGGTGAAATCCATCCGGCCCGCTCATGCGATGTCATAGTTCATTCGGGGAAGAAATAGTGTACTTCTTCACCGCAGAACCATGAGAAGCACCTGAAATATGAGCAATCATGAAACTCGTACCAACAGGCTTCTTGGAAAACTCTCATGGCTCGGGCCATACGGGGAAACCCTCGATGAGGAAACAGTTGATTTCGAGGAACCGATATTAGCAAACAGAAACATGCAAATCCCCGGCAAATGAGAACCTTATCTTCACAGTCGAATAATGATTCCCTCGAAGGTATCTGCTCTATCATTCGGGCAACTGAAGCCATTCATATTCAGGAAATCCGTATTCTCTTCAGGGAGTATCAGCACTACCTGGACGTAGACCTTGGATTTCAGGATTTTGAAGACGAATTGGCGTCGCTCCCGGGTGATTACCGCCTTCCGGGCGGGATATTGTTGCTAGCAAAAGTTGGAAATCGAATAGCGGGATGTGTAGCGCTACGAAATCTCGGGAAGAATATCTGTGAAATGAAACGTCTTTATGTTCGACCCGGTTTCAGAGGACTGAGGATCGGAAAGCGCCTGGCGGAAGCCGTCATCGATGAAGCCATTACCATAGGGTATTCACATATGCGTCTTGATACATTGGATTCCCTGACCAAAGCCATGCATCTCTATGCATCTCTCGGTTTCAAACGAGTTCCACCATACTACCCCAATCCCCTGCAGGGCGTCGTATACTGGGAGTTGGACCTACGCGAACATAGATGACATTCATATTGGCTGTTCTACCCGAATATACCTGCCGAATTTTTCAAGTTACTGACCTACTGGAAGAGTAAAGCCTCTCACAAACAGGCTTAGTCCGCATTTCTCAACAGATTTTGTTGCGAAGCCGTCTAAAGGCATGTGATATCAAGGCATGAGATCGCAGAAAAACCACCGAATAGTCCGTAAGCCTATGGACGAGGACGGATGAAAGGTTGTCGCTGACAATCTATCATATCATTGAAACGATGAGCGAAACAAGCGATGCAGTCGCTCCATCAAAACCGTAGTAGATGAAATCCATTCTTCCGCTTCTAATCTTCTTCACGTCGATTATTCAATCCGGAGAAAATGTATTTCATTGTAGCGAGGTTTGAAGGGAGCAAACGAATCGTGAAGTTGGAACGATTATGCGACGCAGGCGTATCCCGATGATACGGCGAAGGAGATAAATCGCGAAACAAGCGATGCAGTCGCTCCATCAAAACCGTAGTAGATGAAATCCATTTTCTCCGGATTAACTGGTACGCCCGGCGCGATTCGAACGCGCGACCTTCTGCTCCGGAGGCAGACGCTCTATCCAGCTGAGCTACGGGCGCAATGTAGTCTATTTTTTCCAGACACAATTTGAGCGTTTGATGTCGTCACGACTTGTTCCGGCGACATGTCGCGGCCGAGTTGACATACGAAGACGGCAGTCAACACATAACCGCAGGCACGGAGGAGGCCTGCGAACCATGAAGATAGGTTGTTTTAGAAATATTTACGATCTCTTCAACTCCCGAAATCCTTCAATCGGCAATCAGATTCGTGTCCCTCGACTCGTCACAGCGTAACACAGGTAAAGACGGAGAAGATGAGAATCAATAAATATACACTAATAACAAACCGGACGGAGATAACCGTATGCTCCGCCCGGTTCGATTTCTATCTTATCTTCTTCTTGTGCCTGTTTGCCCGGCGTCTCTTCTTCCGTTTGTGCGTAGCTATCTTATGTCGCTTACGCTTCTTACCACTCGGCATTTAGCCCCCGACCTTATCCTTCAAAGCTTTGGATGCACGAAAGGCAGGAACAGTACGGGCGGGTACCTGAACGGTTGCACCGGTTTTGGGATTTCTGGCAGTTCGTGCGCCACGCTCGCGGGTGACAAAGCTGCCGAAACCGCGGATCTCAACCGTCTCACCTTTGGAAAGCTCGTCAGTTATCAAATCAAAAAGTGAATCGGTCACTGTCGCTGTTTCACGACGAGTCAAACCGGTATTTTTGCTCAGGGCCTCAACCAATTCAGTTTTGGTCATGTTCTGTCTCCTCTCAACGTTTAAAAGGCGATCCGAGTATTGGGTGTCTTGCAACCATAAATAAGCCGATATGAGGCCAGAGTAATGGCCCAAGTTGAGGAAATGTCAAGTCCCATCAACGATTATCGCAGTATATACGCATTTCTACCCGAGTTTCGGCCCTCAACGGACATCATCTTCCGCAGCTCTTTGATTTTTTCATCGTCATACACACCGGAAATGAGGCTTATATCACGCGTTATACGGATTTCTTCAGGATCCGCTGCAACACTGCTGCCGTATGAGATGATTGAGTGAACACTGGTTTCGTCAGATGGAGGAATTACATGCCATGATTCATCGGGACGAATTCGAATATCCATACTCAGGTCAACGGATAATGGGACTACAACAGGGAGTCGTGGTGGTGCTGAGTATGAAGTTGTTCGAGGCGGTACCCACTCACTCCCGAATATATCCTCAAAATTCAGATGGATTGTAGATACGGCCCCTATTCTGCATGCTCCTGAGAATGCATACCGGGCTTCTTTATCATGTACTTCCAGCACAGTTATGGTAATACTTTCGAGGCTGTCCACGAGTGACTCAAGGCGATTTGACAACCAGGATTCCGGTGAACCGGCATTTCGTGCCGGTGGAACCAATGATGTTGAAATCAGCACTTCGCCTCGAATTGATATACTATCTTCCGCTTCCGCGATGATTTTACATCGCAACGTACCAGTCCTCACTCCGGCTCCTGCCTCATTAATGACATTGCCTTCCTTTTCCACAATAGGGAGAAAAGAGAAATCTCCGTATCGGACCGGCCACGTCCGGAGCCCTGCGGTACCCAGCCAACACTGTTCTTGTCCTGAAACGCGAAACCAATATGAATTGAGCGGCGCGAGGAGAGGTGGTCGATCGTCTTTTATCGGTGGGCCGACAAGACAGGGAATGGCTTCTATATTACAATATCTGAGAGCAGCTGCTGAGAACGCAAGATACTCCCACTCATCGGCATATCCCGTTTCAAGTATTCGCTGCAAAGGTCGCGGGTGTCGAAATCTGAGATCGGAGGTTGGCAGGAAACCCGTGAACATTTCTACAACGCGATGGACCGAGCGAAGTGTATCTTCCGTCGTAATAGCTGACTCCAATTCATTGTTGAGGCTGTCTGCCGCTTCCTCTGGTAGCATCCTGCCTGAAATCAACTCCGAAAATACCCAGTTCGCTGCCGCTTCCCAGGATGGACATGTCGTAATATCAAGTCGGGGAATACGTGCTGCAGTCAGTGGCCCCAACCCTCCAGTCGGATACGCAGACAGGTTTTTGAATGACCATTGTACAGATGTACTATCCCGCAAATGAGCGTCTGTGTTCACATGAATTGATTTCCAATACAGAGAGATGTCCTTCGGATGCTCTATGCGGATTGTTCGTTCAAGGACCGGATGACGAATCCCGACGACAATTGATTGTTCCCACCATGGATACCGGGATATTGAATCGATAATTGTGTATTCGAGTTCTGTCTTGGAACCTTCTTCGACGCCGGGCGGGCTGATAACCATCTCTTTGAATCCAATGAAATCCGGTGCATTCCCGTAACCATGAGGCGTAACGGGTACAAAGGCATGCGGTTCGGCGTCTATGGTCGAACCGTCTGATCTCGTGGTTCTACAAAGATGGATTTCAAGTGTCTGCATCGGTGCAAAATACGGAATTCGAATATCGGAATAATCTTCTCTTCCGCCAAGCGTGAGAGGGGTACTTACAATCCGTTCGCGGTGTTCAACGGTATTTTCCGACGTTAGTATTATTTCGGTATCATGTTCAAGAATAACCACATCATCAAGAGGATACTGCTGGGGAAGCGATGAAGAGACAGTCATCAGAGCAAGCAGAGCAATGGCATACATGTTACTTTCCCCTCGCGCTGCTACAGACAAGCAGGTTATTCGATGGTGTTGCGATTTTTTCTGCCGCGGTTAGAACAGATGCGAATTCGTGAGGGAGCAGATACCGATCGAGGATTCTCGAATCAGCGGTTGTGCGGGACTTCGACCCATACGTCCTTCTCTTCATGGAGACTTGAACTCTGTTTTCTGAATACTCGAGCGAAAGCGTGTCCGCATCGTTAAATCTGAAATCTTTAGGCAGTCTGAGTGTTGATTCGCCGGTTTCCCACCGAGTCGCCCAGATCATGGCTGGAGTTTCCTGTTCATTGTAATTCTCGTATCGAACAATCGTACTGAACCTGTACCCATTGGAAAAAAGGACAAGAAGAGGATCGCGGAATACGAGTGTACTACCGTCGGTGACCGCATATCCGGAAACCTCGAATTCGATTTCAAGCCACATCGGCGTAAACAGATCATCCGGATCCGAATACATGCTCCGCGTGATCTCCACCCCTTCGCCGAATCCTCTGAGATATGAATGAAATAATGCATCCCGTTCCGGGTTTGATCTGTAGATCAGAGCACGACGGAGACGGGTATCGTATATTCCATGCGGTTCCATACGGAATGAACCAACAAGTGTACCGGTCTCTGAAAGGCGAGTATCAAGCTGGATTTCAGCTCTATTGTCCTCTATGAAAAGTGGATGTTGTGAACGCTCTTCGCCCTGAGGAGATCCCACCACATAGTGTTGGTCTCCCTCCCAACGAGACCATGGATACCTGCAGTACGAACACCACGTCGGATCGAGCATGAAAAACGATCCGTCATCCATACTGACTGCCACTACGCAATGATTGAACTGATCAGCAGGAATGTCTTCCACCCGCGCGCCCGCCATTGTCAGTGCCGGATACGTTTCATACCCCGCCGCACGAAGCATGGCAATGAGCATACCCGCAATATCCTTACACACTCCCGACCGCTCGGAAAAAATCATCTCGGCCGGATGAATCGTGTACCCCTCTCCCTCGCCCATGGATAGACCAGAGTATCGAATATGTGTTGCAACCCATTGCTGAAGAGCCATGAACTTCTCTTCATCCGTTGTATAGCCCTCGATGATCTCCTCCGTTTTCCGGCGGATTTCATCATTTAGAGCAAAGACCGGTTCATTGGTCTCATTGAACCACCGTGCGCGTGATGGCCAATCCTCCAATGTTGCGAGAACCACCTTGGGGACGAAATCGCTGAGATCCGCGGATAATGGCTCATGTGGTATTGCCGGTATGCGGTTTTTCCACCATGAATATATCAACATATCACCATCAAAACGTGTCGCGTTCGCGATTTCACCATTGTATTCCCGGTATTGTACCGGTTTATCCCTGGGCATACGGATGGTATATGATTTATGAACAACAGGACGATGTTCGCCGAATAGAACGACATCGTAAAACGTCCCGGGTTGTGGTGGGACAAATCGTTTCGCGTCATTCTCGTCTTTGAGATAGGCGATCTGAAATCCAACTTTGTACGTGGTGTACTCTACGATATCGCCCGGGCGCACCGGCCCCACTGAATACAGCCGCATGCGTCCGCCCCAATAGATACCCTGGGCGGGCGCTTCAACATCCTCGAACCGCTCCACCGACACTATTCGTGATGAATCCGGGGAATGGACTGTACAACTCACAACTTTATTGTCATTGGCAAGTGGATCATAGTCCATCCTGAGAGTCTGGCGAGATCGTGCTGCATCAGAATCGTAGATTTTCACCATAACATGCCGCGTGAAATGACTTCTCCCGTTTTCTTCCACATCCACTTCAGTACTGTCGAACACGACCACTTGTCCGGAATCAGTCTCTTTGGCAATACTGTCCGCTTGTGTTACGAGAGGATCGGTGAAAATCGTGATTTCAGGTTCGTTAGCTGCTGAAAGAATTGATAGTATAACGAATAAAAACACTGTCATGAATCCCGCCTTTCAGATCGAGCTTCACGTTAACAACATCTCCGTTTCAAGAAATAGAAGTATCATCAGAGCGGATCACCGATTACGTTCCAGTTTGAGTGTTTGACTTTGAGATCAAACGGAATCGATGAGTGATTGATATCCTCATAATTACGTCACGCCGGAGAACACATGAACCTGTAGCGGGGGGGGAATCAATCACAATTGGAATTTATCTGATCTTCAGTGACGCAAGACTGAGGAGCATAAGCATGCCGGATATTATCCAGAATCGTACGGCGATCTTGGTCTCAGCGATACCCATGTATTGAAACGAATGATGGAGCGGAGCCCTGTATATAATCCGCCTCTTCAGTAGCTTGATGCCTATCCAATCCTGGAGCACCACTGAAAACATCTCTGCAACGAATACGCCGCCGGCAAGGAAAAAGAGCGTCTCCTGCCTGAGAATTGTCGCAAGCGTTCCAAGAATCCCTCCTAAAGTCATTGCTCCCGCATCCCCCATGAATACTTCCGCCGGGTACGCGTTATACCACAGAAAACCCACCGCCGCACCGGCCAGGGCGGCACAGAAAATGGTTATTTCACCTACACCTGGAATACCCTGAAAGTGCAGATATGAACTATACACCTGATTGCCGAGAACATACGCAAATATGCCATAAACCACTGCCACAAACAGAGCCGGAACAACCGCCAGTCCATCCAGACCATCGGCAAAGTTCACGGCATTTGCCGCAAATGTAATGATAAGTGCGCTCCAGAAAACCATTCCCCAACCGAGATAAACAATGGGGGATTTCACGAAAGGAACCAGTATCGCTCCACGCAGTTCCGGCGGAAGCGGACTGACGGATGGATGGTAAAGAAATATTCCGGCTGCCAGTGCGAACATCGCTTGCAGTGCGAATTTGGGCCAGCGTGAGAGGCCCTTTTCCGCATCACGATGGCGATTTTTCAGAATATCATCAAGAACACCAAGTCCCGCGTACCATACGAGAGCGGCAAGAAGAAGTAAAACAAAACCGTTTGATAGATCACACCATAAGAAAGCGCCTGAAGCCGTTGCTATAACTATAAATACGCCTCCCATAGTCGGCGTTCCACGTTTACTTGTAACATCCATAACACCATAATCCCGGGCACGATCGGTCATTCCTGATCGAAACAGCATGATGATGCCTTTTTTCCCGAGAACTATACTCATGGTCAGAGCAGTTACGGATGCAAAGACCACTCGACTTGATATGTAGTTGAATAAACGCAGGAATGAAAACACGGAGTCCGGATCATAAAATGCATCATAAAGCCAATTGAACATCAGGTCTCCTTCAACGATTCGCTCAGCGTTACTAACGATCGTTTCAATTCGAACATTGGTTTGAAATCGGTGGTTGTAAGCAGAACCGAATCAAGCCGATTTCTCACAAATGTGTGAGTTTCGGCATCAAGGACTTGACGTTCGATCATCCGTACAACCGCGTTCACCGCAGCATTTCTAACCTTCCAATTCTCCGCAGTGAAAAAGGCCGTAATCTCCTCAACCCATGACGCATCCGTCGAGATTTCACCCGATGCTTTCAAAGCCGAGACACGAACTTCGAACCACCGATCTCGTAGTAAACGTTGAATCGACAGCACGATATCTTCATCATATCTTCGCTTCCCTGCAAGCTTGGCTACGGTATCCGCCGCTGCACTCCTGATCTCATAATACGAATCAGCGAGACCATGTAAAATCGCATGTTTGACATCATCCGACCACACTCCGATATCACCAAGAGCAATCAGAGCATTTCTCCTGATAAAATCGTTCTCTTCATGCGTCATTGCAAAAAGACGCTTTAAAAATGATGCTCGTCCTCGTTTTTCGGTAACCATTTCTGCAAGAAGCGTTGTCCGATCCGATCTTCCGGTGATACCCGCCAGTTTTACGCCTATATTCCGTTCTTCCCACCTGTCCGACGCAAGATATCCGTCGGTTCTGTAATGAACATACCTTTTCTCGTCCATGGTCAACGATAATCCGTTTCTTATCCGCATACGTATTACTTCGAGCAGTTCCACACCACCCATCCGAACCAGACGAGAAATCCGGAGATCGATTTCGGGCCAATGAGCTGTATGTGAAATTCCCCGGGACGGTGATGTACCATGAGCAAGATCTATAGCCGTATCCGCTATGCGCGAGGCGGCATCCGCAACAGCGAGTTCCCGGATACGCCGCCCTAATTTCATCCTTCTTTCCGAATTCGTAAGCAGATCTTGTATTCGTGACGCCAACTGATCCGACGGTGCCATACCCATAATACCGTTTGTCGAACGAACCGGTTCTTCATACATGACCTCAGCGGCACCGGCATTTTGAAAAACCAGGGCATTCCGAACCTGATGATCTCCAGGCAAATTCGCTTTGGGAATCAATAATGCGGCTTTTCCGAACGTACTGAGCTCATTCAATGTTCCGGCACCGGCCCGACACACAACAAGATCCGATGCCGCGTAGAAATCGGAAATAGGATCCAGATACTCAAATCGTCTGTAGCGGTGAGGATCAGGACTGTAGGGCAGCCGTGAAAAATCCGCGTCCATTTCTCTCACGGGATCGTATCTCGTTCCACCACCATAGCCGGTGGCGTGTAGTATATAGAGATCTTCACGCGCCAGGAGATATGGAAGCGCTCCTGCGAGACCTCTGTTAATGGAACGCGCCCCGAGACTCCCCCCGAACACAAGCAGAACCATGGCATCATTGGGGATTCCCAGTCTTTCCCGTGCGATAATACGGGACGGCGGCGTATACACGCTTCTCCGCACCGGATAACCCAGCACCAGCGTTCGATCCCGCGGGAGATACTCCACCGTTGATGGATAGGAAACAGCCACGCATGTAGCCCACTTTGCCGCAAACCGATTCATACGACCGGGAATCGCATTTTGTTCGTGGATAAGAACGGGAATGCGTTTTATTCCCAAACGCCGGAGGATTTCTCCTGCGAACACAACAGGTGCACTGACATACCCCCCTGTTGCAATAATGGCATCAGGTCTCCAATGTACGATAATGCCCAGAGCTTTGAGTACACCGATACAAAGAGAGAGGGCAAAAGTACCTAATAGAACGGGGTTCCTTTTACCGGGAAATCCCCGGGATGAGACCGTTTTGAAACGTATTCCCAGCGGGGGTACAAGCCGTTCTTCGGCGCGACCGCGAACACCCACGTAGAGAAAATGGCTATCATGATCCCGCTCACGTAACTCTTCCCAGATGGCCAAAGCGGGATAGACATGACCGCCGGTCCCACCGCCGGTTAAAAGGTATTTCATATGGAATTCCTTTTACCAACGTCCGTATGAAAATCGCTGAAGAACTCTAAATATAATCACCATTATGGCAGCGATGAAGCATAACCTCACAAGACTCGACAGGTCGAGCATAGAGATTTCAGGTAATCTAAACCGCGTAGTCCAGCGATGGAGTGGTATCAGAATGGCTCCTATAGCGGTCCACGTGATGATAATGCGAAAACATCGTATAATACTTGCGACATGATCACCATGTCTAACCCAGCGAGAAAAACCCCACCACAATGCCATGGCTCCCACGGTAAAAGAGATCGATGTGGCTAATGCTATACCCCCGTGCACCAGGGAAGTCCGTACAAGTATATAGTTGAGTATAATATTCATTATGGAAATTATCCCCGTTACCAGAAGCGAAAAACCGTTTCTCGAACAGACGGCATGAAACCGTGATAGTACACTCGTGTACGCCAGACCCGGGAGACCCAGCGAGTAGAAGAGGAACGCCCATGCGGCAACGGTGACTTGTTCCTCCCCGAACGCTCCCCGTTTGTACACCACTGATGTTATATCGCGAGAGGCAATACAACAGAATACGGTAATGGGAACCACTATCAGCGTTGTTCGTTCGACTATATCGTGAACGAGTCGCGAGAGTTCCTGTTCATGACCTTTTGCGTGTTTCTCAGCCATTGCCGCGAGTCCCGCCCGTCCTGCCGCCAGACCAATAATCGCCTCAGGGAGTTGAACCAATCTGACCGCAAACCACAAGGCCGAAACACTGCCGGTCGCAAGCGTGGAGGCGAGCCTGCGATCAACTATTTCAACCGATTTCTGAGCGAGTGATTGGAAAAAAACCCAAATCGATTGCGCGCCGGTGCATCGAGCTTCCGCAACGGTGGGTCCCGGGCGGAGATTCCATGATACCCGATGCTTGCGTCGGTAGGACGGTGATATGATTACTCCCACCAGAATGAAAAAGTGTATGGCGGCACCGGCCAGAAAACCGATTGAAAGCGTTCTGGCATCGGAGGCGGCACCTTTTATCAGAAGCACGGCGATAACGCCGATACTCAACCCTGCAGGTGCAAGAGAATAAATCCTGACCGATTCACCGTATAGTATGATGCCTCCCGTGAACGCAGCGGCTCCAATAATAATCATAAAGGGAAGTAGCAGGCGAACCAGGGGGATAAGCGATTCTATGCCATCCCGTTTCAATATACCCGGGCCGATGAGCCGTATGAATATGCCGGCATTCAACCATAGAATCGCGAATATGAGTATTAAAGTTGCAAGAAAAACCAGACCGAACTGCCATGCGATAGACCAGCTCCGTCGAATTTCTCCCGTGCTGTATGCGCGCTTCACGGGCGGCATCAGGGCGCGCTCCACCATTTCTTCACCGAAGACACGCCGGAACAACGCAGGGATGGTAAACGCAACAACGAAACGATCCATAGCTGGCCCACCGCCAACCCACGCGGCCGTCCCCAGTTCCCGTATAAAACCGATTCCCCTTGAAAAAGCGGTTCCCAGGGCAAGATGCAGAAAATTCCTTCCGAACCGTGATCTGTCCTTATCGCCCTCACTCCGAACCGACATCTAACAATCCCTGGTTGAAATCCTTCAAGCTACGGGAGCGCAGCGTATCTACATCGCGCTCCCCCTCGTCCAGTTGTATTTCATGGGCTCGCCTCAATATAATACCAAATTGCGGTCCGGGGGTTAAGCCGATTTCGAGGAGATGCCTTCCCATAAGCACCGGTGATTCGGGTTCGTGTCTGACGAGATGCAAATCCGCCTGTTCCAGGATCCAGTCACCCGCGTGATATTCATCTTGGATTCCAACTCCACTGGCCTTGAAATCAGCCCGGGAACATCGTTCAAGCATATCGATGCTGACTTCAGGTGATAATCGTCGCGCAAGCCGGCGGATGGCAGACGGACCAGCCTCCTGTTTATACAGGAATTGCGGCGCCAGATGCTCTCCCACGAGTTTTTTTACCCCCGCGATAAGAGGTTTATCATCAGTTAGTCGCCTTAAAAATTCCTCCGCACGATACACACCCGCACGCGAGTGCCCTATCGATCGGTATCGTCCTTCTCGTAACTCCGTTGTAACAGCTTTTCCGAAATCATGACAGAGAATACCGAGCATCAATAAAATATCTTTGCGTTTAGAGCCATAGGAAAATGCGACACCTTCATCCAATGCCTTGAGCGTATGGTCCCATACGTCACCCTCGGGATGCCACTCCGGATCCTGTGGCACTCCGATAAGAGCTGCCCACTCGGGAAAATAACGTATCCAACCTGTTGACATGAGAAAATCGGCTCCCCGGCTTGGTCTCGCTCCGAGAAGCATCTTTTCAAATTCGCTGTAGATCCTCTCTTTGGGGAGATCCTCAATCCGCATTGTACGGCTGCATGCGATGAGTCTATCACTGGGCGCAAAATCCAATCGCGATATGAACTGGCAGGCCCGAAGGACTCTCAGCGGATCTTCTGTGAACGTCGATTCATCTACGATTTCAAGGCGCTGATTTTCAATATCTCTCATCCCGTTCCACGGATCAAGAATAGTCGAATCTCTGAGAGAGATACCCATGGCGTTCATAGTGAAATCTCGACGCCTTGATGCCGCGGAATAAGGCAAATCGGGTTCGCATGTAACTTCAAATCCCCGATGTCCCGATCGGATCTTTGAATCTTTTCGTGGCAGGGAAAACTCTATCTCCGTACCCGCGACTTTGTAGACGGAAAATGCTCGCCCGACGATATTGATAGGGACATTGAGCCGAAGAATATTTTCAAGTGTATCGGGGGAAAGATGAAATACTTCAATATCGAGATCAATTGGTTCACGATTCATCACGAGATCACGAACGCATCCACCCACCAGATATGAGTCTCCACCTGCTTCGGAAATCGCTTCCAAAAGAAGGTTCAGTGGAGTATCATCGGGCAAGGGGAACCGTCCTAGTAATGCAGACAACATATCGCGATCAATAATCCGGGACTTCGGGCAAATCATTATATATTTTCCGTAGGTATAAAACCGGTGAACGTTCTATATGGTGTGGCATGAATTGCAATCAATCAATTGAGCTTCGTGCAAGCCGTATGTGATGATTCGTACTATTCCTTAGTTGATATGTTTCAATATACTCATAAGTCTTGCTTAGTCGATATCTGAAACGCTTCAGGATGGACGGATTCTGTCTGTACCGAAATATTCGGTAGAGTTCGGATCAGATGTATTTACTCATCTGGTGGCTAACAGGTCTGACAGCATACAGATATCAACGGATCACCGTATCGTTATCAATTACACACTCACCAAAGGAAATTTGAATGGCACTACATATTCAGACAAGACTCACGGGAGCGATGAAATTTGAGGCGACTCTTCCTACGGGACACACAATAACAATGGATAGCGATGAAAAAGTTGGCGGAAAAAATGAAGGTGCCAGACCGTACCATTTAGTGGCCGTAGCGCTTGCGGGTTGTACCGGAATGGACGTGCTCTCGATACTCCGAAAGAAAAGACAACGTGTGACCGCATTCACTATCGACATAGACGCGGAACAATCCGAGGATTTTCCCCGGGTTTTCAGGAAAATATGGATTCATTATACCATCAGCGGTCACAACGTAGATCCCGCGGCCGTGGAGAGGTCCATTGAACTTTCCGAGACGAAGTATTGTCCGGTGATGGCTAACCTGAAAAAGGATGCAGAAATCGATACGGCATATACTATTCATGAAGCAGAAGATTCATGATTTCAGTCCTCGATTATCTCGCGCGGCCGTGTATTTTTTTATTGACATATAGAGCACTCAGAGCGAAATGGAAAGGTTGGCTTAGAGTAGGGTTTTCACCCCATATGTCACCGGACATGCCAATGAGGAGGTCTATATGAAATTGGCACATATGGTCACCGGTGGTCTTGGCATAGTACTTCTGGCACTGATCATGGGTTGCGGTCAGAAAGCCAAGAACGAGGAGACATTTGAGATGGAGTTGTCTCCCGGAAAGATCCCCGGCCCGTCGCAACTCCTCACTGAAGCTCAGAAGACTCATACACCAGAAGAAAAATTGAAACTCTTTCATCTCATTGTATCAACCTACCCGGACAGTCCCCAGGCTGATGAAGCTCAATTCATGATCGGCTTTGTTTATAACGAAGACCTTTCCATGCCTGAAGAAGCTTCGAAAGCGTTCAAGATACTCGAGAATCGGTATCCTGAGAGTGAGTGGATAGATGATGCGGAAAGCCTTATGAGTGCCAAGGAACCACAGAGCGAATAACAGACACCGAATCCAAGATACATGCAAGTAACGATACTGTTGATTCAACCCAAGATGTAGAGGAGTCGTGCCTATGAAACGACATATCTTCCTACTGATGATTCTATCCCTCGCGGTCATCGGCTATGGTACCATGGTATATGCCGGTACCACGGGTAAGATCGGCGGACGGGTTACCGACGCTGCTTCCGGTCAACCACTCGTCGGCGCAAATGTCATCGTCGAAGAATTGATGACGGGAGCCATCGTAGATGGAAATGGAGAATATGCGATCATCAATATTCCGCCGGGAGAATACACATTACGAACGGAGATGATCGGATACGGCTCCGTAATAACGTCTCAGGTCATGGTGAGTGTCGATCTTACTACGTGGATCGATTTTCAACTCGCCACAGAGGCAATTGCCCTTGAAACAGCCGTTGAAATCGTGGCGACGCGCGCGCCTGTTCAGATGGACCTTACATCCGCCAGCGCAGTGGTTGAGTCCGACGAGATCAATACCCTGCCCGTCAATGAAGTCGATGACGTTCTCTCTCTGCAAGCCGGCGTTGTGCAGGGTGCATTCGGAGAACTTCACATACGTGGCGGCCGATCCGATGAAGTCGCATATTGGGTTGATGGCGTCCAGACCACGGATGTGTACGAGGGCGGACGCGGCGTCGAAGTGCAGAACTCGGCCGTAGACGAGCTCCAGGTGATAAGCGGTACATTCAACGCGGAGTACGGTCAAGCAATGAGCGGCATTGTGAATATAGTTACTAATGCCGGTGGCCCGAACTACGAAGGCTCTGTCACCGCATACGCCGGGGATCATATCAGTAATGATGATGACTTGTTTCATAACATCGACGACATCGATCCACTCGGGCAAATGAATGTTGAAGCAACCTTGAGTGGCCCGATACCCGCAACAAACAAGAAATTGACGTTTTTCGGATTGGGAAGATACTTCGATACTGATGGATACTTCTTCGGCAAACGCATTTTCAATCCCGATGGCAGTGCCGGAGACAGCTCAGCTGTTCCCATGGCTCCCAGAGAGAATATTTTTCTTCAGGGCAAGGTGGCATGGCAGGCTAAACCCACGCTGAAACTCACATATGGCCTGTTCCTGGAGGATACCGAGTACAAAGATTATGACCACTATTTCAAGTATAATCCCGAAGCCACACTGAACAGATTCAATGATGGGCAAACGCATATCCTGACGCTGACCCATACGTTATCCAATAATACTTTTTATGAACTGCGGGGGACCAGTTTCAGCCACAGTTACAAACAGTATTTATATGAAGATCCGTATGATTCACGATACGTACATCCAGACAGCCTGACTTCACCGGCCGACTACAGTTTCGGTGTCGGCGGAACTCAGATGTCTCATTTTTCTCGAACCACGGCATATGTAGCGGCCAAGGCTGACATCATCAGTCAGGTGAACAAACGTCATCAGGTCAAGGCGGGAATCGAATATCGGGCGCATGAATTGGAGTTGGATGATAAGGAAGTGCGCCCCAAAACTACCGGCGGCTTTAATGAATACGGTGAATGGGATGAACTGGCGGGTTCAGAGATAACACCATTCGAACCGACAATCCATCCCATACGCAGTCCGTCTCATGACTATTATCTGAAGAAGCCCGCCGAGTTCAGTGCGTATATACAGGATAAAATCGAGTTTCGTGAGATCATCCTGAATATCGGACTTCGTTTTGATTACTTCGATCCTGATGGCCAAGTTCTGGCGGATCCTCAGGATCCTGACTACAATAATCCTTTTCTGGCGGAACACATCTACAAGAACTACTCCCCCGACCTCCCCGACAGCCAGCTTGTACTGTATACGCCTGAAGAACGGAAAGAATTCTGGTACAACGATGTGGACGCAAAAACACAGATAAGCCCGCGGCTGGGGGTTGCGTACCCTGTCACCGACCGCGGCGCTATTCATTTTTCATACGGACACTTCTTTCAGATACCGCAATTTCGTTACCTGTACGAGAATCCGGAATTTGAAGTATCCCGCGGTTCGGGTTTGAATACCATTGTAGGCAACGCGGATCTCAACCCGCAAAAAACGGTAATGTACGAGATCGGTATGCAACAGGCACTCAGTGACGTAGACGTATTTGATATCACCATGTTCTACAGGGATATCCGCGACTGGGTCGGGACGAGTGAATCCATAGACACATATGTGGCCGGCACGGCCTACAGCAGATACATCAATAAAGATTATGCGAACGCTCGTGGTGTAACCCTGACGTATGACCGCCGGTTTACTGATGGTTTCAGCGCGGGAATGGATTACAGCTACATGGTGGTCGAAGGCACGGCCTCGGATGCGGCGGATGCGTACAATGCCGCCCGCGACAACCGGTCTCCCAAGATCTCCCTGATACCACTTGGTTGGGATCAGACCCATACACTGAATACGAATCTCGCCGTAGGGAGCGATTCCTGGAGAGCTACCCTGCTTGGTCGATTCTCAACCGGCACGCCGTATACTCCGTCATTTGCCCGGGGTGAGATATCCGGTTCGGGTCAGTTCACCGGCCTTCAAGAGAACTCGGAACGGAAACCGAACAACTACGCTTTTGATCTCAAGCTGTTTAAACGCCTGAGATTCGGACAATTCGGATACACGGTATTTCTCAATGTCTTCAATCTATTCGATCGGCGAAACGAAACCGGCGTTTATGCAACCACGGGGCGCGCGACATATGATCTCGACGCGCAAAACGCTTCTGATGATGCAAACCGACCGAACACGGTTGAAGAATACGTAAATAGACCGGATTATTATACCGAACCACGCCGCATTCAGTTCGGCATGACGGCTACGTTCTGACGAGGGGACGACAGTGATGAAAAATGCAGCGATCACAGTAGTGATTTTGGGGTTGCTTGCGCTTAGTATCGGAGTGGACGCGAGGGTAGATGAACGCGGCAGTTTCGATGCCCGTTTAAAGAACTGGCACAGCGGCAACCTTGTTCACACGACTTTCTTCAACTACGGCATGATCGGTCGTGAGATACCAGCAGTTCAGGGCGAGGTGGGAGGTGAATGGCCCATCAACTCAGGACACTGGTACGTTGGAGACGTAAGCGTTCTCGTGGGAGCAGAAATCGTCGATGTCAACGGCGATACTGCTTTTTCAGTGGAAGTATCTGATGGCCCGCGGGGTAACAACGAATACAGTCCCGACCAATCCACATTCTGGGGGTGGGAACCCATCC
>Ga0272441_10006286_pt1 | contig 20023 bp, 20 predicted proteins | sample SSMProp6N_FD_193582 | JGI IMG/M metagenome (GOLD analysis project Ga0272441, IMG submission 193582) | Marine sediment archaeal communities from Little Sippewissett salt marsh, Falmouth, MA, United States - SSM-Prop-6N | ecosystem: Environmental > Aquatic > Marine > Wetlands > Sediment ... | reverse complement strand
TACTCTTCGAATACGACGTAGCGACTATACTATTGGTACACGCCCGAAAGATACTGGGAACAGTTATCCCATCATAGATAATATCCTTATACGGTTCATCAGAAACAAGATAAATGTCTCGCCCCAGTTCTTTCGATTTTTCATCTACAAGTGCCCCGAGCTCACGGACGGAATCTTCGCCATACACCTTTCCTGTCGGATTATTGGGCGAGTTGATCAGGATTACCTTTGTACGATCTGTAATTGCCTTTCGCATCCCGGCAAGATCGAGGGAAAAATCGTCTTGAGTATCAACGAGTTTCGTTACCCCGCCATGATTGTCTACATAAAATCGGTACTCGACAAAAAACGGTGCAGGAATGATCACCTCATCTCCAGGATCGAGAAGTGTCTTCAACACTACGTTCAATGCTCCTCCGGCTCCACAGGTCATGATTATGTGGTCCAAGGAAAATGTAATGGCGTGTTCTTTGCTCAAAGTGGCGGCTACTGCCTCTCTGGCAGCTGGATATCCCGCGTTCGGCATATACCCGTGAATTCCCGGAATATCTTCCCTGGCAATTTCGATCAGTAATTTTTTAAATTGTGGCGGCGGCGCAACGTTCGGATTACCGATACTGAAATCGAAGACATTTTCGGCACCGAACTGTTGTTTCAGTTTGATCCCATCCTCAAACATTTTTCGTATAAATGAGGACTGCGATATGAACCCCTCAATCTTTTTTGAAATCGCCATGGTGTACTCCTCTCAAATAGAAATATTTTGTCAGTCAATGATTCCCCGTGAAATCGCCTGCTCGCGTAAAGTACCGATGAACTTCGGAAATTGTTCCTTCATGTGCGGATCACACAGCAACTTCTGATACACGCACGGGAGGTATCGAACCTTCACCTCATGCAGCGAAACCTCATACACATTCCCGAACACCGATTCTATATGTCTGGCAACCCCCTGATTGTCAAGACCGTATTCATCGACAAGTAATTGATGCGCGATATTCCCGAAAGAAATTACGATATCTGGCGCAATTTCTTGCATTTCGGAATCAAAATGGCCCCTACAATGCTTGAAGAAAGGGGCAAGAAAATTTTTTACTGTCGCGTCATCACCATTGCCGAGCTTTTCACTACAGATTCTCCTCGGTTCCCTGTCGTCGGGAAATGTACACTTGATTAAATTGGTCGCATATAGTGTGTCGATCTCAAGACCACATTCGTGCAAGATATCCATCACTATGTAACGGTAGATCGGAAAGTCATCATTGTCCAGTGCAAAGGCACATCTGACAGCAGGTTTATAGGGCGTCGTGGGGTTGACACCTGCAAGCATGACCCGTGGGTTTCTCCCCTCGAAGGGCGGCCTTACGACAAGTTCGAGTTCGCCATCGAGCAGATCCCCGTTGACCCAGTCCTTATTGCATATCCCACACAAAACGGGATACCCCATATTGTACCTCTCGAGTCAAAAATAAGGTGTTGTTTATAACAAATCAGGATTAATGGGGCAAATCGAAAGTTATGCTCACCACATGTGATAACCGACTCGCATATTTTACGTGTCTTGACATCCGGCATAGTTTTTTATACGTTCTTCAGCCGATGGGTGTTTTACTCTCGATGTGAAAAGGAGGGTTGTATGTCAAAAGTTGCCATCATTCGCTGCGCAGCGAACGAGAGCACATGTCCAATGACCAACTGTCTCAAGTGCCTCTTTGAACGGCGAGAGGGCTTTTCCGTTTATAACGATGCTCAGCTGATGGGGCTTTTCACATGCCGGTGCCCGGGTGATACGACAGTCGAGCTGGCCACTATTCTGAAACAACGGGGCGCCGATGCCCTGCACTTTTGTACGTGCACCTTCGCCCGTAAATCAGCGGGGGGCTGGGATTTGAGTGAAGGCGGATTTTGTGACCATATTGACGATTTGATTGACCGCATTCACACAGAGGTGAACATCCGCTGTGTGAAAGGAACCGCCCATCTTCCCAAAGGGTACGATCTTCAGATCTGGGACTGATGCTGCTTTACACAAACCGATTTTATTCGATAATCTCGAAGTTGATTTTCTTCAGGAGTTGTCCCGCGGGACTCAGAACATCAACATGCCATTTACCCGTCTCATGAGATTGGATGATCTTGGAACTATATGTACGCCAGCTCTTAGATTTTATGGCGAGCGGAACGTGGGCCCGTTCTGCATCTCCGTAATACCAGACATGTGTAATCCACACGGTTTCAGTTGAACCTGCGATCTTTGTAAAACAATAGAGGGTTTCTACCGTGGAGGAAAAGTGGATGCCTTCATCGATACACTCATGGTTAACCACGTCCCAACAGACAGCCGCTTTTTCCACCTTCAGTTTCTCCTCCGTCGCAACGGACGACACTTCAGATGCCCCTGCAACCGCCGTGACGAAGAGGCAGGCTGTCAAAATTACAATGTGGACGATTCCCCTCCGATAACCATATCTCATGATTCGTTTCCTTCCTTGCCTATGATTTGCTACATGCCCTCGCCGCACACCGGTTAAATGTCCGCTCCTATAACATACGCCTTCAGATGATTCAAATTCACATACCTCTCACTGATAATCTTATTACGAACCGAGATACCCACCTCATGGACCGTTTCGGTACTGCCGGAGAGAAGTGGATGCCACCATTTCAACTCTTTTCTCTCGGCGAGACGTCGATAGGCACATGTTTTTGGCAACCAACTATACTCTCTCACACTGTCCGGATCGAGCACAAGGCAGTCGGGTATAATGAAAAGCCGCTTCTCATAACATGTACACCGGCAGGTATAGGAATCCAGGAGCCTGCAAGCAACAGAGGTATAGTATACCCTCCCTGACTGCACATCCTCGAGTTTATGAAGACAACAGCACCCGCAGCCGTCACAAAGGAGTTCCCACTCTTGTGCCGTCAGCTCTTCAAGCGTTTTTACTTCCCAGAATCGTTTCGTGTCTTTTGCCATCCATCCGCTGCATTCATTGTTTTTTATGGTTCTTATCAGCAATGATCCACACCCTGAACTTATCCCTGTGCTCCAGGGAAACCGAACAGCCGTGGTTTCTGATCATGTCTTTGATTATTCGTGGGGGATAAAACCGGCTTCTCATGAGTGCCAGTTTCTCGGCAAGGGCGACTACTTTCACGGTCATTCTGGTTATGTCGGGTTCTTCAATGACCAGACGTCCTCCCGGTTTGAGAACCCGCAGAAGGTCGCACAGTGCCTCTTCCTGATTGCAGAAATGGTGCAACGAGTCGACCACCAGCACGCGGTCAAACGTTTCCTCAGGAAAGGGAAGCACCTCGGCATGAGCGCGAAGGGGCAACAGCCCACCCTTTTGCTTTGCCCGTTTGAGCATCGATTGTGAGAGATCACTCACCACCACATGACTGACCAGATGTCGGAGAAGAATAGAAACTCTACCCGTACCACCTCCCGCATCGAGCATCACGCCTTCGACAGGAAGCAGCAGTATTTTTTTCAGCCGTTCCACATCGGGTTTGCCGATCACCCAATCATAAATCGACGCTATGAAGCTGAAGTGATCAATCATATATCACTGAAATTGCCGCTCGGGCTCTCTCACCGTTCAACTTCCTCCTCACTCCTGCTTACACCGGAGGAACCTGGGTAAGATGTTGAAACTTCTCATTCAGAATTTCATTCCACTCATCCACCCGTGACTGAACCGTTCGCATCATATCTAAAATATCACCCTCAATTGTTACAGTAACTATCACATCGCCCTGAGCAATACCTTTGACAACTTCCTGATCCTCCTTGCTGACCACCTCTCCGAAAATAGTGTGATGATCGTCGAGCCATGGTGTCGGCACATGGGTGATGAAAAACTGGCTCCCGTTTGTCCCCGGCCCTGCATTAGCCATTGAGAGTATTCCCGGTCTGTTGTGGCGAAGTTCACCAACAAACTCATCTTCAAACCGGTACCCCGGCCCCCCTCTTCCGTCCCCCTGAGGACAGCCGCCCTGGATCATAAACTCTTCGATTACACGGTGAAAGGCAATCCCATCATAAAATTTTCGCCGGGCAAGATTGACGAAATTTCCGACTGTAACGGGCGCCTTGTCGGCAAATAGCTTCACCCTGATTAATCCTTTATTTGTCTCGAATACCGCAAAAATATCTGCCTGATCTGCCATAGTTTTCTCCTTCCGAATTTTGCTCACCATGACCATATGCCGTATCTCTTGCCCGTTTGAGAATCTTTGTCAAGAGAAAACTCGCAGATGCTCTCATCGGAACGCGACCAGGGTAATGGACAGTGACAGGTAGGTGTGGATGCCGTGCTTTGTGGCGAAAACAACACAAGAGACGTTGCGGATGAATAGTGTTAAAAAGAGAGGTTTCAGGGTAACCCTGAAACCTCTCTTCGTGCTGTTGTTAACCCAGATCTTTTCTTCCAGTGACAAGGTCATCAACCACTCCGGGCTCTGCGAGGGTTGATATGTCGCCGAAATCGGTAAAGTCGCTTGCTGCGACCTTTCTCAGAATTCTTCGCATAATCTTACCCGATCTCGTCTTGGGAAGACCATCGGCCCACTGGATAACATCGGGACTGGCAATTGGACCAATCTCTTTTCTCACATGGGCCACAAGGGCTTTTCTCAGGTCGTCCGATTTTTCGATCCCCGATTTCAGTGTAACGTAGGCAAAGATACCTTGTCCTTTCAGGTCATGGGGAAACCCGACAACCGCCGCTTCGGCAACATCGGGATGCGAAGCGAGAGCGGCTTCGACCTCTGCAGTACCCATTCTATGGCCTGAGACATTAATAACATCATCGACACGTCCCGTGATCTTGTAATCGCCATCTTCATCACGCTCAGCACCGTCACCGGAGAAATAGTAACCGGGGAACTGACTGAAATAGTTTTCCTTGAATTTTTCCGTATCACCCCACACGCCTCTCAGCATGCCAGGCCATGATGCCTTGATGCACAGACTGCCTCTACCGGCTCCGTTGATCTCATTGCCTTCGTCATCCAGCAATACCGCATCGACTCCGAAAAACGGGACCATCGCCTTTGCCGGTTTGATATCGATAGCACCGGGGAGAGGAAGAATCATATGACCGCCGGTCTCTGACTGCCACCACGTGTCAACAATTGTACACTGGCTGCTGCCGACTTTATCGTAGTACCACATCCATGCCTCGGGATTTAATGGTTCTCCAACCGATCCGAGTACGCGAAGCGATGATAGATCATGTTTATTGACCCACTCATCACCTTCCTTCGCAATGGCGCGAATCGCCGTTGGTGCGGTGTAGAAAATATTTACACCGTACTTCTCGCAGATTTCCCAGAATCTGTCGTACGCCGGATAGCTGGGAACACCCTCAAAAATAATACTTGAACTGCCGTTGCACAGCGGTCCGTAGACACAATAGCTGTGGCCGGTAACCCATCCGATGTCAGCCGTACACCAGAAGGTATCATCATCATGTACGTCAAAGGCAATCTGATGTGTTATTGCGGAGTAAAGGAGATATCCCGCCGTTGTATGGAGCACCCCCTTCGGTTTTCCTGTTGATCCCGAGGTGTAGAGAATGAACAGAGGATCTTCGGCATCCACCTCTTCCGGCTCACAGTAGAGGGGAGCCTCTGCCATCATTTCCTCATACCATACATCTTTGCCCTCCTGCATGGGCACATCTATACCGGTCCTTTTCACCACGAGTTGTTTTTCAACAGAGGGACATTCTGCGAGGGCCTTGTCGGCATTCCCCTTCTGAGGAACCGCTTTGGCACCCCGGTAAGTTCCGTCGCAGGTAATATTTAATTTCGCACCGCAATCATTGATGCGATCTCTCAAGGCCTCAGCCGAAAACCCTCCAAAAATGATTGAGTGAACGGCACCGATCCTGGTGCACGCCATCATGGTAATCACGAGTTCAGGTATCATCGGCAGATAGATGGCTACCCTGTCACCTTTTCCGATGCCCAGCTTCTTCAGAACATTGGCACACTTGTTCACCTCTCGATATAAATCATAGTAGGTAAATACCTTCCAATCATTGGGATCATTACCTTCAAAGATAATAGCTGCCTTGTTTTTCTTTGTCGCGAGGTGACGATCCAGGCAGTTGTAGCTCACATTGAGCTTTCCACCTTCAAACCACTTTACATGGACGTCTTCGTCAAAGGACCAGTCATTGACGTTATTCTTATCAAACGATTTAAACCAGGTAAGCCTTTCTTCTGCTTCCCGAGCCCAGAACACATCGGGACTTTCGATCGATTCCTTATACAGCTTTAGATACTCATCTTTGCTTTTCACATAAGATCTTTCCCTTACTCTATCCGGAACTGGAAATACCTTTTCATAAAAGTCTTGTTCGTTAGCTGACATACATTCCTCCTTCAACATTAAGTGATGAGCAACGTTTACGTATAAACTCAAAAAACCCTTAACATAAGGGTAGTTTTTACTATGCTGAGCCACGGCTACACATGATGGCACGCCGCAGCTCAACAAAAGGCAGTGAAGGTGACAAAACCAAATAACGCTTCGTTATTCTTAGCAATTCAGTTCATACTTCAATGATGTTCCTTTTACTATCAGTGTTCGTCTGATTTAATGATAAGACTCCTTCGCTCGGACGTTATCGGTGTTTGTCTGACATGAATAACAACGAAGTTGAACACCGGTCGTGGGAATTGTCGAATGTGGAAGATTTGACGCGACGTGAAAGATCGCCCCGGAGAGCGACGCGTATACTTTAAAAACGACAAATCAAGGGCATACGGGGGAAGAGCGCCCCCTTCATGGATAGTTTTTACAGACTGGTATTGCCTATTGGCCAGCACCTCGTAATCGTCCCGGATGTGTCCCTTCGTACAATCAGGACATCATTTACTTTCTGAAATGGATACCCCATTTCATCTTATTGAAGAGTGCCGGCGCTTTTTGTACCTTCGCCTGCAATCTCTCCCTACGGGAGATAATCTTCCCGCACGGGAGAAAACACCTCTATGGCAATCGAATCTTCGATAACCTCGGCGCCATGGTCGACATCGCCCGGAATACACCAACTGTCGCCCGATTCGGCGTGGAATATCTCTTCACCGATGATGAGATTCAACCGCCCTGAAACAAGGTATCCCGTCTGTTCGTATTGGTGCCTGTGGACGGGTAATGTCCTTCCCTTTTCCAGTCTGAACTCAGTTAATAGCGTATTTTCGCCATACACGAGGGTCTTGAATATGATTCCTTCCAGAGGCTTTTTGTAGCCCGTCTCGTCACGCGTATAAAACATTTCACCCCTCCTCCCCTACCAGAAGATTTTCACCCCACAGTCATTATTTTCTGAAAATGAAAAACTTTCCCTGCTTTTCCGAGTACGTCAAACCACTTCGTTCCACCTCGGTTATCAATTTCTCTTCCCTTCCCCGGGATTTTCTATACGAGAGAAACCCACCGGGTGTCAGTAGACGATTGATCTCGGATAGTACACGTTCCTGCCCGCCGACGATATAGGGAAGACCGATCATAAAAGCGAGATCGATACTCTCTTCAGGAAGGCCGGTATTCGAGGCGTTCCCGAGCAGCGGGAAAATATTTTCTTTGTCTTGAGCTTTGATCTTCGCCTCCACCCGCTTGATGGCGAGGGGGTGTACATCGACGGCATACACGATGCCCTCATTCCCTACGATATTCGCGGCCGGAATGGTAAAATATCCTGGTCCACAACCAACTTCTAGGACCTTCTGCCCCCACCGCAGTCCTGCCTCGTTGAGAATCTTATACGGATCCCTGAAAAGCGGAAGAAGCGGATTGTCATGCATAAACGTAATCATCGCGAACGAATATTTTGAGTGGTAACGATCCGTGTTTCGCTGTTTACTTTTCATCATTCTCTCTCCTGGCTTTTTGCTTTATACCACATCAAGCACCATCGTTTCGCCATCTTTGGCTATTGTGATGCTGGTTTTCCACCGTTCTTCTTCCCGCTCAGGGAAATCTTCTCGAAAATGACACCCCCGGCTCTCCTTTCTCATAAGGGCAGCGTTGCATACCATCTCCGACACCACCAGCATGTTTTTCATTTTTATTACACGGGGCAGTCTTCCCTCGTCATTTGCCGAAATATACTTGAGGCGTTCCCCGAGCTCGATCAGTTGTCCTCGCGCCTTCTCAAGGCCTTGTTCATTTCGCAGCACACCGACCCCCGTCCACATGATTGTTTTCAGCGACTCATGAATCGACTTCACGCTTTCTTCCCCGCCATCGGATGTAATAGCTTGTAATCTCTCTATCTCCGTATTGACTGTATCGTCAGGATGTGCTGCCGTTTTTTCCCTTTGTGCATGTGCCGCCGCATTCCTCCCGGCAATGGCACCGAACACCCACAACTCTGTCAGAGCATTGCCGGAAAGCCGATTCGCTCCTTGTACCCCGCCGCATGCTTCCCCCGCGCCATAGAGACCGGGCACATTCGTCGCACAGTTTGTATCGATTTGAACGCCACCCAGGAATGTGTGGGCGGTAGGAGTAATCATGAAACGGAGCTGACCCTGGTGCACTTCTTTCGGTAGAATCGGTGAAAGGAAAGCCATTGTTTCTTTCGGAATTGCCGACAGGTCGAGTATGACCTTATTGTCATATCCTCGTCCTTCCGATATTTCTCGTGCTATTGCGATACTGAGACGATCCCTTGTAAACGCCATATAATCGGTGAGTCCGTACCTGGCTGCCACGTCTTCATCGGTCCAATTGAGCACCTTCCCACCTGCATCTGGAATGAGGCATTCATAGTAGATGGCAGGTCGTCCATTTTTCAGTGCCGTCGGGTAGAACTGAACAAACTCCATATCCCGAAGGGTTACTCCCGCCTCATAGGCGAGCACATAGCCGTCACCCGTACTTCCGACCGTATTGTCATTTATCATGAATGCCTGTCCCAGGCCTCCGGTTGCGAGAATTGTGGCCGGTGCGGTAAAACTGCACACCATGCCTTCGCCGGTGACACCGATGGCGCCAACACAATGCTCCCCTTCTTTCACCAGCGATGTGATGAGCACTCCCTCGACAAATTCGACCCCGATACCAGCTGCATATTCGCGCAGGGGAAACGTGAAATCGGTGCCGAAGAGACGTCTTCCGTAGATCATCCTCCTCCGACTGTGTCCCGGATCAAAAACAACTGGTATCCAGGAATCGGTTTCTTCATTTGCATATCTGACCCCGAATCGATAGAGATCATCGATTTGTTGTTCCGCACCGCCAACGAGCATTTCGACCAGAAACCAATCACTGATACCCCGGCCACCTTCCAGGGTGTCATCGCGGTGCTGTTCGATGGTGTCTTCGGAATCAATCTTACCGCTGCCACGGGCACGAACCGCGGCAAACGCACCCCCCGAGATGGCGGTGTTGCTTCCATAGCCGACCCGTGATTGAGATACTATCATTGCCCTGGCACCACACTCCCGCGCTTCAATAGCGGCCCTGAGTCCGCCGCCTCCCCCACCGATTACGAGAACATCTGTCGAAAAAGTACGTGAATGGCGTAATTTCATACTGTTATCTCCGGGACACATGCTGCAGCCGTTTGTGGAACTCCTTTCTGAATTTTTTGATCTTGGGCTCGATAACCAGCCGACAATACGGCTGGTCGGGATGGTCCTTGTAAAAATCCTGATGATACGCCTCGGCAGCAAAAAAATTCGCAAACGGAGTTATTTCCGTCACGAGAGGATCAAGCCACAGGCCCGAGGCACCTGTCTCTTCTTTTGATTTCTCGGCAATACCCTTTTGTGTCAGACCGTGATAGAAAATCGCTGAACGGTACTGCGTTCCCACATCGGATCCCTGCCGGTTTACTGTCGTCGGATCGTGAACATTCCAGAAAACAAATAACAAATCTTCAAAAGAAATGACATCGGGATCAAACGTAATCTGAATCGCCTCGGCATGTCCTGTTGTCCCGCCGCAGACGTCCTGATAGGTCGGATTATCAACCGTACCGCCCGCATACCCTGACACCACCTGTTCAACCCCCTGCAGTTCTTTAAATATGGCTTCAACACACCAGAAACAACCTGCCGCGAAGGTCGCGTTTTCCCGTTTCCCAGACATCTTTTCCACCATCCTTCCCGAAACTGGCCCTGCCACTTTCTCATTACCTGTGACATCCGGCATTACGCCCCGGACCGTACCACACAATGTCATCACCAGCAAATATATCATACATGGTAAGTGGTTTCTTTGCCAGTCCCTTCACTGCCGTAACATCACGAACACATTTATTATTACCATAATAATGCGTACCTGTCGCCTCGTGTGATCTTACACCCACACCATACGCCGATGGATACTGCAGTTCAATGTCACTATGGTTGTATTTTTTGGGAGCGAACACGGAGAAAATTGTTCGAAAGTCTTGCGGTGACAAACTCGTCGCAGACACCTCAATAATTCACTGCAATGCAATGGTTGCCACAACTACTGCGGAACAACCGGTGCGATAACATCATCGTGCCTGCGGCAGAACGTGTAACAGCCCGATAGTTGACATTATCTCACGATACCTGTAAAAGTAAGCAACTAAAGGCGGGGTATATACCTCATGCAGGACAACAGCGCTTTACCCCAAAGATAAAACGCATCTGCCAGTGAGAAGCTTCGATTGAGTGAAAATCAGTAACAGTAAAACATTATAATGTGAAACTGATCAAAGCTTTCAGCTGTCAGCACAAATCTTTCACGTTATTCGAGGAGGAAAAAAATGGACTGGGGAATGCAAAGCCGTATGTCACAGCTCATAAAGCCCGATGGTAAATGTTTCTTCCTTCCAATAGACCACGGATATTTTCAGGGCCCTACCTACCGTCTTGAGAAACCCGGTGAGACAATCGAACCCCTTCTCTCTTACTGCGACGCACTTTTCGTCACGAGGGGGGTGCTGCGGGCATCGGTGAACCCCGTGGGAAGCAAACCAATCATCCTCAGGGTTTCCGGCGGCACCAGTGTTGTCGGGAACAATCTGGCCCACGAGGCTATCACCACTTCAATCGAAGAAATTCTCCGCCTCAATGTGGCCGCTGTCGGTGTTTCTATTTTCGTCGGCAGCGAATATGAGCATGAATCACTCTTGAACCTTTCTGATTTGGTCAATCAGTGCGAAGATTATGGTATCCCCGTTATGGCAGTAACGGCCGTAGGCAAAGAGCTGGAAAAACGGGATGCCCGCTATCTCGCCCTAGCGTGCAGGATCGCCGCAGAATTGGGAGCACGGGTTGTTAAGACTTACTGGTGTGAGGACTTTGACCAGGTTACTGTCGGCTGTCCCGTGCCGATCGTTATGGCGGGGGGACCGAAGTGCGAGACAGAGCTTGAGGTATTCGAATTTGTTCAAGACGGTATGCAAAAGGGTGCCATCGGCGTCAATCTCGGAAGAAATGTGTGGCAGAATCCTTACCCCGTTGCCATGGCAAAGGCTCTCAGGGCGGTCATCCACGAAAACCATACGCCGCAGGATGCTTTTGAACTCTTCAACAGTGAAAAATCGGGTTCATAGCCAAGGGTAAACGCTCAAAGCGCGCAACCAAAGGAAATGTTATCGGGGAGGATGTAGATGCGTGTCGCGATGTACTATAACAACGATGATGTCCGTCTCGAGGAGGTGCCGGTTCCCGCAATCGGTCCGGCTGAAATCCTGGTTAAAGTGATCGCCAGCGGTATCTGCGGTAGTGACGTCATGGAGTGGTATCGTATCAAGAAGGCACCACTCGTTCTGGGACACGAGATCGCGGGAGAGATTGTCAAGGTGGGAGACGGTGTCGACTCTTACAGCATCGGTGACCGCGTGTTTGTCTCGCATCATGTTCCCTGCAATACCTGCCACTATTGCCTGCGAGGATATCATACGGCATGCGAAACATTGCACACGACGAACTTCGACCCCGGCGGCTTTGCTGAATACATCCGGGTACCGAGCCTTAATGTGGATCGTGGTACTTTTGTTCTCCCAAATGAACTTTCATATGATCAGGGTGTTTTCATCGAGCCCCTCGCCTGTGTTGTCCGGGGTCAGCAACTTGTAAATCTTCAACCGGGCCAGACCGTCCTCATCCTCGGGAGCGGCATTTCTGGTATTCTTCACCTTTCACTCGCCCGTGCCCTGGGAGCCGGACGAATTATTACCACTGATGTCAGTACCTACCGCCTTGACATGGCACGGCAATTTGGTGCAGATGCGTCATTCGACGCCCGCGAAGATATTCCCACGAAAGTTCGTGAGGCCAACGATGGAAGACTTGCCGATCTCGTTATCGTGTGCACCGGTGTTCTGGACGCATTTGATCAGGCACTGAAGTGTGTCGACCGGGGAGGTACTGTACTGTGTTTTGCTACAACCTCTCCTGATGTGAAGCTTTCGATACCCCTCAACGAATTCTGGCGAAATGAAATCAAGCTGATGCCCTCGTACGGTAATGCCCCTCTTGATGCAATAGAGGCCATTGAACTTATTCGAGCCCGCCGCGTTAATGTTGAAGATATGATTACTCACCGGCTTCCGCTGGCAGACACCGGACGCGGATTCCACCTTGTTGCAGCAGGCGGCGAGTCGATGAAGGTTATTGTTGAGCCACAAAGATGAATGAAATAGCTTAAAGTACTACATGAGGGAGAGGCATAAAAGGAGTGATAATTGACAGACATATAGTTAAAGTGTTGTTTTATTTTTTATTGATAGCTTATTGAATATACAATACATACCATTATTTATCTCGTGTTATGAATACTTCCATCCCGATTATCTCATGTGTTCTCACTCCTAAAAGATCAGCCACTCGTCCGTTGTTAACGGCGATTTCGAGAAACCCTGAACTGCCGTAGAGTGCAAGTGGTTCCCCTTCTGACAAGCCGGCTCCGAGGGACCTACCCTCATCTCCTGTGCAGCCTCGTGGCACACTTGCGAACTTTACTTGACGTGACCCTGTCAGATGAATCACCCTTGCCGCATTTCTTTTTTCAATTGCCATCCAGAATATGCCGTTGTCGGGACCAACAAAAAAGGAGTCTTCCGTTTCAATGGCAACAGGCAGCCGTTCGCTTCCGACACCGGGATCAACGACAGCCACGTTGACCGTTCCGTTCGGGAAATACGGTACGGCATCTTTGATGATACCAGCCGCCTGTATAATAGAACCGGAAGAAATGTCGTGTGTTATATCAATGAGATGAACATCAGGATTGATTGAAAGGATTACTCCTTTCATCATCAACACATAGGGATCGTGAAGTCCGAAATCTGTTGTCAGGGTTACGATACTGGATGGTTTCATGGAAGACGTTACAACAATTGAGGGATAATATCACCGGCCTTTCCGATGAGCGAAATGTCGGTCAGGCTCGAAAGTGGTGTTTCTTCTATATTGATCTCAGCCACCAAGGCACCTGCATGTTTTGCCTGAATGGGGAATGATGCTGCAGGCTGTACAACGGCAGAGGTTCCCACCACCAGCATGACGTCACATTGATCCGAGGCTGTCAGAGCCTGCTGTAAGAGTTCGGGATCGAGCATTTCGCCGAACCAGACAACATGGGGACGCAGAAGACCTCCACACTCCTCACACACGGGCAACGGACCAAGCTCCACTTCGGCTTCGAGCGTAACCTGCTGACATTTTGAACACCTGACCTTCCAGATGTTGCCGTGTATTTCGATGAGATTCTTGCTCCCCGCCATAAGGTGGAGACCGTCAATATTCTGGGTAATCAGCGTAAAATCGGTTACTTTGTTCTCGAGTTCGGCAAGGGCCCGATGCGCTTCATTATAGTGTACATGGCTTATGAGCGCTCTTCTCCAAGTGTAAAATTCCCATACCAACTTTGGATTCCTCCTGAACGATTCAGGGGTCGCAAGTTCCTCGGGCCGGTGGTTCCGCCACAGACCACCATCTCCCCTGAATGTCGGCACGCCACTCTCAGCCGATATCCCGGCACCCGTCAAAACAGTCACCCGCTGTGCTTCCGACAGCGCCCCTCTGAGCATCTCGATCTGCCGTTTCATAGGGTAACACTACCCCTCCATGCACGTTTAGTCAAGAACGGATATCCGTCACCTGGATCTTTTCACACAACAGTTTTTGACCCATCGGCACAAAAAATGAATGGACAGGGGTGTAACGAAGTACTAATATAGCTCGTTATTCTTGCAGCCTTCCTCCCCATACCGTGGAGACACATTTTTACCGGGCACTCACAAACGTGCGAAAAGGAGAAGAAAAATGAAAAAAGGTCTTTTCTTTATTCTCTCCCTCTTCCTGATTGTCACCGTTCCATCTTGGGCAGAAAACTACACCGTCCAGGGAAATATGTCTTCCCGTATTCGCTTTGAGATTCAAAAAAACATCACGACCATTCCGGGGGTAAAGAAAACGCTGGTGAGCTTTGTGGTTCCCCCGTCATTTCAATCACCTACGTACAACCAAGACATTAAGGAATTCGACCTGATATTTTCACCACCTCCGAAAGATAAGCAAAAGACAATAGACACACGGGGCAATACTATTGTTACGGCGACCTGGGAAAAACCACCGCGTAGCATCGATGCCAGACTCTCCTTCGAAACATCGAATATCACAAAATTGCAGACACTCGAAACGGGAGCCCCCTTCCCTCTCAGCAACATTCCTGACAACGTTGCCTGGTATCTCGAAGCAACTGAACAGGTCCAATCACAGGATCAGCAGATCATTCAGAAAGCCCGCGAATTGACCCGCAATGTCACCACTGAATTCGATGCTGTCCAGCGGATCATCACATGGGTTGTCGATCATGTGCGGTACTTCACCCCTCCGGCCCACTACGATGCCTTGTACTCCTTAGAGTCGGGCAAGGGAAACTGTCAGAACTTTTCTCATCTTTCGGCGGCCCTTATGCGTGCCACGGGAATCCCAGCGCGCATCGTCAACGGTGTAACATTGAACAGACCCTTTAATATTACCCGCCAGAGTGACGTTCTTACAGTCAAAATGGGACAGGGTCGCCATTCCTGGATCGAAGTGTGGTTTCCCGATCTTGGATGGGTGCCATTCGACTCACAGCAAACATCCATGTTCGTTGCAAACCGCTTCATTCGGATTGAAGTCGGTCTCGATAACAAAGAAACCATCAATGACGGTCGCCTGGCATGGACGCAGACACGGGGAGCCGCAGGAAAAGTCAAATCGCAGGAAACCATCAGTGCATACTTTACACACGACGCGGTGAGTGTGTCGGGACGACGCGAGGCATATGGCCCACAAAATCTTCTCATCTCACCTTCCGTCCGCTCCGAATTTACAAAAGTGACCTATCACCCCCCACCCCCCCCACCTGTCATTCCCGAAGCGGAAAAAGCAAAATTGCGGTATATTGTACCTTTTCTGTTCGGCAATCTCGAATTTCCCCAAAACATCGATTTTGCCTTCCCACCAACCCCGACAATCGCCATGGGTGAAAAGCGCTTCGAAAAGACACGGGATTTTTATGTCGAAACCGCTGAATATGTAACCACCAAACTGACCCAGTATGCCCAGGTCTTTGTTCTCCAACAACCGGTAAAGCTTCACAGGATAGGACTTGCGTTGCACAAATTCGGCGGCGAAGGGCAACTCTGGCTGGACCTCTTTAAGGACAAGGACGGCACGCCGGGTGAGATCATGGGAACAAGTGACATGATCGACCTGTCATCCTTCTCGCTGAAGCCCGGGTACCGGTGGGTGGATTTTGATTTTACACGGAGCACCCTCACCCTCATGCCCGGAGCGTACTGGATCGGTCTTGGCTATACGGGTAGCCCTATCGTCAACTGGTTCTATACGTATGGGAAACCGGTGGGACCTGTTGATGGAACTCGCTACAAAGGCGTCTATGAAGAGGACTGGAGCGGTGCGCTCAGTTACGAATTTAATTACCGCATCGCCGGCCTTACGGTACAGTAACAGAAAAAAGGTACGGCACTCCCATGGAACAGTTAATCGGCGCAGCACAAGAATATTTCAAAAATCTCTTTGATGTTATCAGATTAGCGGACTTCTTCGATATCGCTATCATTGCTGGTCTGATATATGTCATCCTGGCGTGGTTCAAGAAAACAACCTCTCGTTTTATATTGATCGGCATTATTATTCTGGGATTGATCTACGGTCTTGCCAGGTTCTTTGAACTGTATCTTACCGAGTACGTATTCCACGGGTTTTTCGCCATTCTGCTGATTACACTGGTAATCATCTTTCAGGAAGATCTTCGACGATTTTTCGAACGGGTGGCCCTCTGGGGAACGTTCAGAAAAAGGAGTACTCCCCTTGTCTCGGAGGAACATATCAACATACTCACACAGGTTGCAACGAGTCTTGCACACAAACGTCACGGCGCATTAATCGTCATCAGGGGCGATGAATATCTCGACCGCCATATCGAAGGAGGAACCGTTCTCGACGGCAAGCTGAGTGAGGCACTCCTCGAGAGTATCTTTGACCCCCATTCAATCGGCCACGATGGCGCCGTAATCATCGAAAATGGCTCCGTTGCCAGATTTGGATGTCATCTGCCCCTTTCCCTAAACACGGGGAAACTACGCAACCTCGGTCTGCGCCATACGGCGGCGCTGGGGCTTGCCGAACGCTCCGATGCTCTGTGTATCGTCATCTCAGAAGAACGGGGAACCATCGCTGTGGCGTTACACGAAAAACTCATTCGATTGCGCAGTGTTGAACAGTTAACACCACTCCTTCAGATCTTTTATCGAAAAAGGTCTCCCAAAACAACGCAGAAAAAATGGGTGCGGTGGGTGCGGGAAAATCCGTGGGAGAAGGCTATCGCCCTTATTCTCGCATGCAGTTTGTGGTTTGCCTTCGGCTACCAGGCAGAAAGCATTAGGCGTGATGTCATCGTCCCTATTGAATACCGAAACCTTCTCACTGACTGGGTCATTAAGGAACCCAAGCCGAAAGAGGCCTCTGTTTCACTGACCGGATCTCAACAGGCATTCGGCCTCCTGGACACAAAAACACTGAAGCTCGTGTTAGATCTTTCTGAACTCAGGGAAGGCAGTCAGTCATTTCTCCTTTCGAGAGATCTCGTACGCCACCCTTCCAATCTATCCGTTGTTGGAATTCAGCCCGAACGAATTAAGTTGACCGCCCATAAAATGGTTCCGGTCGATATACCAGTCAGGATCAGGACAACCGGCACAATACGGGAGGGTTTTGTTCTCAGTAATACTCAGGCGGACCCCACTACAGTCACGGTGAAAGCGCTTCTCAAAAATAAAAAATCGATTCGTATCTTCACGGAACCGATCGATCTGACAAGCATCGTCGAAACAGCAACGTTGACACCGAAACTCGTATTTCCGCCGAACGTTCAGTTCATGGACGACAGAGCACCGGAAGTCAAGGTAACCCTCACGGTGAAAGAGCAAAATAGTAAAGCACCCAAAAAGGCGAAGACGAAAAAACCGTAGTACGGTAATACTCAAATAAATCTTCAAAGGAGCACAGCATATGTTTGATCATCTATTGTCAGAAGAGCAAAAAATGATACGGAATGAAGTTCGTGACCTTGTCAAATGGGTACCTCGGCAGATGATTCTTGATATGGACGCCGACAAAATCAAGTTTCCAAAAGAATTTCTGGCAGAAGCCGGTAGGCGGAATCTCTTGGGATGCCGTTACCCCCGAGAGTGGGGGGGCAGGGACATGGACTGGGTGACCACATGCATGATCATGGAAGAGGTGGGAATGCTCGGCTACGAATTTGCCTGTGTCTTCGGTGTCGGTGCCGAACTTGTGTGTGATGCCATCATTCTCCACGGCACAGATGAGCAGAAAGAAAAGTATGTAAAGCCACTGTTAAAGGGTGAACTATTCGCTGCCGAGTGCCTGACCGAACCGCGAGGTGGTTCCGACTTTTTCGGTGCCACGACCACAGCGGAAGACAAAGGAGATTACTTCCTCCTTAACGGCCAGAAACGGTTTATCGTTGGCGGTGAAGGAGCCGATTATTTCTTTGTCTATGCCAGAACCAATTTTGAACCAAAGGCAAGCCCGCAAGAGTCGATTACCGCATTTATCGTAGATCGGGGTCCCGGTGTTGACACGAAGTACGTCTACGGCCTGATGGGATGCCGGGGCGGTGGAACCGCACGTCTCGTATTCCGCGACGTCAAAGTCCCAAAGGAAAATGTAATCGGCCACATTAACGGCGCTTACGATGTCTTCAATACTATGATGGTACCGGAACGCCTCGGCACCGCCGCCATGACAATCGGTGCAGCCCAACCTGCCGTGGACATCGCGACAAATTATACGTCACGCAGGAAGGCTTTTGGACAGGTCATCAACCGGTTTGAGGGTGTCAGCTTCCAGATAGCCGAGGCAGTCATGCTTCTCGACGCCGCCCGTTCCCTCGCCTATACGACAGCCCGCGCCGTCGATGAAGGTGTGGGCATGGATCTCATCCGCCGGATGGTATCCGAATCCAAGAAATTCATCACCGAATCATGCCAGAAGGCAGTCCATAATGCCATGCAGGTCGTCGGTGGTATCGGCTACACCAACATCTTCCCCATCGAGCGAATCTATCGCGATATTCGGCTTGCCTCTATCTGGACAGGTACCAGCGAGGTCATGTCGATGATTGCGGCTCACGAGTGGTATCGCGAATATCATAAGACGAAAGCGGAACGCCGTGCACGGGATTTCGAAATGGATGCCGAAGAAGCCGAAGCCGACGACGAAAAGATTTACGAATAACGCCGTTTAAGAATACACCAAAGGGGGATACAATAAAAGTTGTATCCCCTTTTTCTATGACGCAGTACAGTTGCGTAGCACCCGAAACAACATACCACGATCGAAAAATGCTGTACTCGTTTCCAGTATGCTCTACTGCGTTGTTGTCTCGTACATCTTGTCGGCATGTGATCAGTGAAACCCCTGTAGCATACTAAGGAGACACCCCTCACCTCTTCCCTGTACTAGGTATTACCCAGTATAATAATGGTATTTGTTTCGTATTGATGTTCTGCCAATTTATGGCAGAATAGAATATATTCAGGTTATAAATGTAATGTCTTTTTATGCCGTGGAATCGAGTAATTTTTATCCGGGGAAAAGTTTCATGACATTCTCGCAAAATTATCGTGTGTAACAAAACCGAATTGTAATAATAGTTACGTAACCTACAGAAAAAAGAGGAGGAACGAGAAACGATGACGAAAGGTACGGTGAAGTGGTTCAATGACCAGAAGGGCTATGGATTCATCGAAAAAGATGAAGGAGGCGACATTTTTGTCCATTTTAGTGCGATCCAAATCGATGGCTTTAAGACCTTAAAAGAGGGGCAACGCGTAATGTTCAATGTGGAAAAAGGCCAAAAAGGTCTTGCCGCTGCAAATGTAATGATCGCCTGAGGGCAAATTAAGCACAGATCTTAACTACATAGTACGTTTTAAAAATAAACATTTTTACACTGCTTGATACTCGCCAGACACAAGGAGGTAAAAAGTGTCGAAGAGGTAAGTGGGAAAAGGTGGGCAGTCAGTGGAGAACCGCGAGAATCAGAAACATTCATATCGGCACGACGACAAAATAGGCGGAAGCACTTTCAACATGTATTGTAATTTCAGGAGTTAGGAAAGGAACAGTTCAATGAAAGATTTGATTATGCATATGGCTCAGGCATTGGTGGATCAGCCCGAAAGAGTGAAGGTATTTGTGGTAGATGGCGGACATACATCCATATTTGAACTGCGAGTCGCAAAGGAAGACGTCGGAAAAGTTATCGGAAGAGAAGGCAGGACGGCAAAGGCAATGAGGACCATTGTGAGTGCCGCTTCATCCAAGCAGCGGAAGAATTCTCTTCTTGAAATCATGGACTAACAGGAGTCTCCCCTCAATCATCCACGTACTCACCGGAATAATACCCACCGGGGATCACTGATCCGGAGTGTTTCCATGATCCGCTACACCGCCCGGAAATGGCACTATCCTG
>Ga0272441_10006285_pt1 | contig 20023 bp, 15 predicted proteins | sample SSMProp6N_FD_193582 | JGI IMG/M metagenome (GOLD analysis project Ga0272441, IMG submission 193582) | Marine sediment archaeal communities from Little Sippewissett salt marsh, Falmouth, MA, United States - SSM-Prop-6N | ecosystem: Environmental > Aquatic > Marine > Wetlands > Sediment ... | reverse complement strand
CAAGAACGACCCCAAGTCAAATGTAAGACCTCTGGCAAATATCTGTAGTACAGACCTGATAGCATAAAGAAGTTTAAGATCGACGGCACCGAAATAGTGAATCAAACAGCAGACAGCAGACATAATCCACGGATCGTCAGTAAGTGCCGCCGCAAGCTTGTTGGTCTTATCGTTGTAATCGCACGCCTGATGATTAAATGCTGCCTTCAGATCTTCCCCCATCTTGGTTGGACTATAGTTGTCTTTAATAAAATCCTCGAACGCACCCTTTTTGAATGAACTCTTGGGAAAATCCACATCTACTTTGTCAAAATTCTCACTGATATTAATCCGATCTCTTTGTTCGTTTACCGTTGGAAGTTCTTTGCCGAGCAAAAGAGGCTTTCCAGAAGGCCCCCTTCTCATCAGCTTATTGAATTCGCGCCGTGTCTTATCTATACTGGTACTCACGGGCTCGGTAACTACAGGCTCTTGATTAGTGGCTCTGGCTTCTTTAGCAAATAATTGAGAGAAATTTGGAGCTTGTTCGAGGCTATTCTGCATGTCATATATCATCGATTCAACTTCTGGCAATACAAACCACTGAGAGAAATCTTCTTTACGCTCAGGAGTTACTGCATTAGCCTTCAGCCAGGATATTCCATACTGAAAGATGATGTCATAATCCCCTCGTCTGAAATAAGATTTAACTGCGTCGAGAGCATCTTGCGAGAATCCTGCGGCTTCTTGAAACTCAGGATCACTCAAAGTCTTGCCTTTAAATCTGCCATATGGAATTGGGTCTCCATTAGCCAGAGCCTTGGCAGCATCAACAATTTCCTTCTTGTTCATAGATCCCATTTCAGGATCTTCAGGAAGAACTACCATCTCCATAACTGTCTCGACTTCTTCTGCAAGCAGACCCTCAATAAGGAAGTGCATCGCCAACCCAATGATGATCTGCATAATCATAATGAATACACCAGCAGGGTTAGGCATTAGAGTAGAAGCTTTAGACTGTAAATATGTCTGAGGAGCTTTCCACATGGCTAGCTTATGGTTTAAGAAGTATAAGAGAATGAGTGCGGCGCCATATACAAGAAGCTCGGCCAACGCATCGGGACCCGTCGTTATAACATGTTCTCTCCAACCGACCGCTGTTGCACTAAACTTGGGTGTCTTAGCTCTTGCGCTTTTCTCTGATTTGTCGCGCATTTGATTCTGATAGAGTTCCCATGCCTTAATTGAATCATTGAAGACTTGCTCATCCTGCATATCGTTGCCGGTAAGCTGCTCTAGAAAAGAAGAGCCAACAAATTCTGCCTGCTTAACCTTGCGGTCTACTACCTCTTGCCACATGGGGAAGAATATCTTATCGTGATTGGGGGTCGAATTTGGGAAGACACGACTAATAGCCTTGCGCACATCATCCATTCCTTCAACCGGTATGAATAGCTCGGCCTGCGTCTGTGTCTCTTCTATTAAGCTCCGCAACAATATAGTCTTAGCAGCCACAGAATATAAGTTGGCGAATATCTGATCCTCATCAGAAACAGCAGGCTCTTCTTTGTTTACCCGTTCGAGATTCGGAGTAAACGGAGAAGTAAGCCCTTGATACGCAGGGATGCCTGCGGCCTTCAGCTCTCGTATTGCGTCATCCAGATCTCCAACTCTTTCTATAGTACGCAGAATAGTTTCTGATACCTCTCTTGGACGATCGGGTTCTATTGTTGGTTTTTTTCTTCTAATTGCCATTAAAACGATCTCCTGCCACGTCCTGAAGATATTGATCTTACAAACTTAGAGCGCTCACCAAAAGTAACCCCTCTCTTATCTCTAGACTCGCGAGTCCTGCCCATAACATGAAATTGCTTTAGTCCCTTCGTAAAATCTCGGCTGGGATCATCAGGCTCTTTACGCGGTGCCGCAGTAAGAGTATCTTTCATCTGAGAGAATTGTGAAGGGTTTTCATCCGGAGCTCTTTTGAACGGCATAAAGGCGATATGTCCTCCAGAAGAAACTTTGGCTATATCTGAGAATTCCATAGTGATGCCAAATACAGCGAGCAGCCATGCTATCGCCTCGTGATCTTTCCCTTGAGAATAGACGGGAATACCGGTAGGCGTATATCTTTCTATTTCAAGGTTTCGAAGCTGGTCTACCAATCCTCCTTCTTCGTTTTCAAAAGAAGGAAATGCGCACATATTGTTTTCGACCCTGCGCACAGCGAGATCGATCATAAGCGATTTGTTCTGCTTCTCGATCTTCTTTTTGGTCACCGGATCTCGAATAGCAGTCTTTCCATGCATGTGGATTGCCTTAACGGCCTTCAATAACTTTCGGTTGTTGCTCTGCTGAGCATATGCCCTGAGCATCTCGAACTGGGCATTACCATAACCTGCATCCAGGTATACACAATCGGCATGCCATTTCTCGAACATAGATATGATATCTTCTATGGCCGTAAGCTGAGTGAATTCATCGGACATACTTGTCTTCTTGTCTACTACAACATACCGATTTGATTCTCTATTAAATTCTACCGCAATAATCGGAATACCGTTCGCTGCTCCGTTCCAGTCTACGCCAATGGCGTATATATTGTTCTTGTCGTATCTATTAACACCATACTTATAGGTATATAAAGAATCTACTAGCTTGTTGGTCGGGAAGACACCGCCTTCTACGGAACCAAATTCTGCTTCTATTTCATGTTCCCACGCCGCTCTGGAGTACTGAGCTCTCAGAAGTTTTTCTGTCTTCTCTGTCCACTCGGGAGATGCTTTGGCAGATACGTGAAAGTGCTTGAACCCCTGACGCTTGTCGGTACAGAATCCATAGAATTTACCTCGCTTACCAGAAGGAGTGGATGTAACCCACAATTCTGTATCCTTGCTATCTGCAATAATGGCTACGGTAGACTCAATGTCTGAATCTGGGATATAGTCAACTTCATCCATATATATGATCGTAGCGCCCTGGCCACGAGTCTTGTCGGACTTTGAGCCAGTCTTAGATCCTGTACAGAAGCCTTTTGCTTGAGAGTTGTTCCCCAATCTATAAATTTGGTTTGGAGACTTGGTACGCCGATTTTCAGAGTCACAAAGCGTAGAAGAATTGGTGACCAGCTCGTCCATTTTTTCAAAGACTTCATCAACCTGTGGCTGATAAGGAGCAAGTACAAGAACACGCTCTGAGGCCTCTATCTCCAGCTCGTTTAATCGAGCAAGTTGCATCCTGTGGAGAAGACGTCCAACTTGCGAGTGCGTTTTCCCTGAATTATGGACAACGATGCCGTTGACAATAAAATTATGTGCTTTGTCTACAGTGATGTCATAAGTTGGTTCTCTGCCTATATGTTCGATGGACTTAATGCGACATGTGTAATAATCGCCTGTAAGATTAGTCTTAGAGTGTACCAGCTCTCTCTTCTGTAACTCTGTGAGAGCGGCGAGAGAATTCTCCTCTTTGCCATATATAGGTCCCGTGAAATTGAGGAAGTTAATGACACTATGGGCATCCGCAAAGTAAATCTTCCAATAATGACCAACATAATCTGAATTAGGAGATTTGCGATGCTGATCTGAAATCTTTGCAGTAACCCCTATCTTGTACAGTATCGTCTGTAAGGCCTTGATCATACCATAGTCAGAAGATGTTAAGCTGCACTCTACTCTCTTTCCATATTTCATTCGCTTCTTGGCATCCCACAGGCTGATACATCCGTCTCCGGCCCAAGCCCTGTTCAGAAACGCCGCCATGGACTCCTTGTCAAGCTGACCAACAATATCCATAATACGGCGATGTTTATATTTGGGATCGGTAATCCCTAAATCATTGAAGTATTGAATAACAGGACTGCGGGTTCCTCTGTTACTGTCAGTTAAATAAAGATCAATTGCCCTCGTGTCAGGCCTCGGTCTCTCATTCCCGTCAAATCCAAACAAACGACGACACAACAAATTCATCTCAATAATATAGTGGCGGTCGCACGATGTAAATTTAGGAGTCTGACCATTCGTGTTTATATATCCATCCGTCAACATATAGCCAAGGAACTTAGCTTCGTCCACCTTGCTCTCCGGCCCGAACGTATCATATTTATTCAAGACTACCACCTGATCGGATTCCCCGAGATCTCCCTCTAAGGTCGACCAGTATGTATTCTCAAGGCTTATCTCTCCGCTAGACCTATGCTGCCTTTCTGCAACCTCATCGAAATGTTTGAGAAGAGGATGGTTGTCCGTACAGCGGATACGACGCCCATCCCTTAAAGTTATTTCATAAATATCCCTCACTCCATTTTCCATGGTATCAGTGACCAGGCGCACTCTCGTTCCGAGATTGTCAAAGGAAACCACCTTGTCACCCACCGCGACATCTTCTATGGCCCTTGTGGAGCCATCGGCCATTAATACTGGTTCTCCTGCTGGCAAACAACGACGACCCCAACGAAGAGCTTTCATTCGAGCAGTACAGCAAACAGCGTCTTCTTGATACCAGCGAAGTTCAATCCCAAGCTCGTGCTTAAACCATACGACAGGATTAAACATGCCTGCTACAGCAAGTTGTTCGTCGGTCATTCCTTCTTCTATCCTGCCTATACCACGCCTTAAGTCTCCCTGACATTCTACAGGAAACATATCGGTTTCTGGTTCCGGCTTACCGGCAATCTCCCTGTTGATCTTTTGCTCTGCTGTCTCCTTGACATCAAGTTCGCCATTAATATAAGCTTCTTTATATTCTTGAATACAGGCCCTACACATAGGGCTGTCGGTATAAGCACAGCCCGATTTATGTTTTTGCGCCCACTCATCGAACTTTGCGGCACGAGATTCTCGCTCCACCTTATTGGCTTCAAAGTCCTGTTGGCTAAGTATCTTTTCTGACATTAATACCCCATTCCCTGGATTCTGTTGTTCTTTGGCTGTGTATTTGCCATCATCCCACTCATGGAAACCGCCATTCCAATTCCGGCGATCCCTCTGACTATCGGATTCTTTAAGAACCCACCAAGAGCCTTTGCCCCAGGTGCAGAACCAAAGCTTTTCTGGATAACATTTCCCGTACCTCCAAGAGCGGCATAGGTTACTACACCTCCAACTGCGCCCTTGACCATGTTGGCGAACCCTCCTGTACGCCTTCTGGTAGCACCAGTAACGTCTGAATTGCCAGCCGCATCAAGATAATCGTGCTGGAGAGAGGATGCAGGAGACAAGGTGCTTACAGCCGCTTCCGAGAATCCTGCGACACCAAGACCCAGACCTACCATCCCTCCAACTACGGCATTGCTTCTGCGTAAGCTTTTAGTCATCTTGCTTACCGATGCAAACGTCTGCTTGCCGGCCAACTCGCCTCCCTTACGGCCAAGCATTACGCCTTTTCTCCGTAGCGCTCGAAACGTTCTGGCAATTGGCCGCGATCCGCCTAGCGCATATCCGGCCAAAGCCCCGATACCTCCTGCAATAGGGCCTCCGGTAAACATGGCATTGCCAGCTAATGCTGCTTCAATAGCTGCATTTTCTCTTTGAGCCCCAGGGCTTGCACCTCTGTCGTTGAAGAACGGACTCATAATATTGGCACCCGCCGCGACCCCCGCCGCCGCTGTAATGCCTCCTGCTGCTAAATATTTCTTGATTGGCATTGTTTTTCCTATGAGTGAACGACCGTAGCTTCCCGTCCGAAGACTTGTCGTAGTTGCGATTGTGTATTGTGTATTGCTGCAATTGATCTCTGTCTCATAGTTGCAGCACCTCTGTTATCAAAAAATTGCCCTGCCATCTCTGTCATTGTAAATTCATTTTGCTTACGAGTTTGTCTGCCATATGCGGTAATGGCCTCACGGATATCACCATAAGCAGCGGCAACCCCTAATACAGCTTGCGCCCCAAAGAACTTGGCGGCCCCATGAAACACCATTCCTCCAAGCTCCATGAACTTGGCAGTGCCAACACCTGCATTAAATCCTATTGGCTTTGCCATAAACGGCAACTTGAACTCAACGCGCCCTTTAATTGCCTGCTCAAAGGCTTCTGTCATGACCTTGTCACCGGCGAATGCCTTCTGCATTGCAGCTACAGGTCTGCGGGACTGCGCAGCACTTTTCCCTAGCCCCAGCCATTTTTTCTCGAAGGCAGCCGTATAAGCTTCTCCCGCACGATATGGCCCAATATGTCGTGACATTTTGCCGAGAATGTTCTTTGTCGATTGCTCTCTTGCGAGCCGAAGCCCTGGCTGTGTTGAACCAAACCATCTTTGTAGAAAGTTCTGTTTCTTGAATGCAGATTCAGATAGTTTGGAAAAGGCCTCTCCAGACATTCCCGTAGATTGAGCGAGTCCGCTTGCAAAAGTTCCGTATGCAAGCCTTGTAGACCATATTTCGACGGCGGCATTAGCTGCGAAGTTTGCGACACCTGCCGTAACGCCGGATTCGCCGAACGGAGTCATATAGCCAGAAGCCATATATGATGGATCATATTCTGAGAAAGCGGCAGGATTAATGGCCATGTCTACTCCTTAAACCAACGCCAGTCCGTGTGGTCTGGCCTGAGATCGTTCTGACTGTCTGTATGGATGCCTATATATATGACTCGGCTTATAGCTTGCAACAGCAGCAGACATTTGTCTATTATAAGGCATCATGTCGGTCTGTCCACTAGGAGGAATGCGGGTAGGAGGTATGACCTTGTTGTTTTGTCCTCCGCTAGCCGTATACGCGGCAATCCCAATTGCTATCCCTCCAATGACGCATCCTTTAGCAAACTTGGATTTAGCCGTATTTCTGACGAGATCATTAAATGTTTCCGCGAAATAGCCTCCGCCAGTCACAACTCCCTTCTTTACCTTCTGGGCCGTGCTTTCTGCTGCCTCGCTATACATTTCTCCAAAATTCTTTGTCCATGGCACCAGACGGTCTCGAACTCCGGTGAATGCTCTGGCGAACATTAAATCTGCATCATATCCTGCAGAACCGTATGCTCCATAGACACTTGCGCCAAGCATACCGACCGCCCCAGCCAGAGCCGGATGCCTCATTCTCTCGCCTGGCCGACCCTGATCTGACATAATATTATGAGTCGTCGCTATTGCTGAATAAGCCAAAAGACCGAGAGACCCAAAGCGAACTATCTTAGATGTGAAGGATTTGCTCTTTCCACCGGTTATGTGACCAAGAGATTCGGCAAGATTGGGGAATCCAGGGACAATGCGGTGAGCATTCCACGATGCAGCGCCCAGTCCTCCCAAAATGGCAACATCGGTAAGCGAGGACCTTGGCTGACCGGACCATCTGTCTAGAGTTTCTTCTGCCGGAGACTTTTCCATGGCCCGATATATACCATAGCCAGTTAATAGCCCAACCCCAAGTCCAATAAGACCGAAACGTGGCTTAACCGCTTCCGTAGTATTGGCCATGGCGCGGTCAAGGCGAGCCAGGTCTATCTCTCTTACAATATCTTCTGCCGTTGCAGTAGCCCACTTTATTCTTTTAGAGAGAGGCTTGTATCCAGCATCGTCCCCTTTATGCAGCGCCATAGAGGCGTCTTTTTCCGTTCTTGAAGCTATTTGTCTTTCTAACGCAACTTTCTTGCGCTCTGCTTCTGTTTGCGCAGATGGGAAACCAGGCTTAGTATTATCCCAGGCATCTCCAAGGACAAGCACTTCGTTGCCGTTATCTATTCTAATTACTTTCTGGCCTATCACTCGCACGCCAACGGTATCTACTGGAGATGTGTGAGATCCTACCGTCCTTATTCTAGGATTGTTAGTTCCTTCTGGAGCCCACCCGTTCATCAGCAGGTCCCCTTGCTGTCTGCTAACTACGGTGTCGGCAGGCATGTGCCCTTCATAATTCACATTCCATGCCGTATCTACGTGTCGCAAATCGTTCCTTTGTATGGCGTCGGCAATCTTCCCATATAAGGCCTGTGTCTCGTTATCAAAATGCTGTGATCTGGATGCCCTGTCAAAGAATCTGAACAACCTACAAGAGTCGAACCCCTGAATATTGTGTCCTATAACCGCATCTGCATTTTCGAAGATATAGACAAGCTGCCTCAGTTGTTCTTTATTCAGCTTTTTGCCTTTGATAGAACTATAGGGAATATTATGTGTATCATATGCTCCTTTAGATACTACCGTTTCATCGGGCATATCCTCAAAGACGGAATTAACATGACGAGGATCTACCAGAGCGTCAAAGTTAAACATAGTCTGGATATGGCCTTTAGTCTCCACGTCCAGAGCGTCTACGCTTAAACTGAACTGAATAATCTCGTCGTGCACACCTGTGCCGGTTGTTTCAATATCAAGATTGACACCCATCAGTTTGTTGTTGAATGATTTGTTCTTGATAGTGCGCTTCATATTGAGGAAAGCTTTATTTCCGTCCAACCACCCAGTTTTCTTCCCAAGCTCAAACTTATATCTGTGCGCTCCTCCAGTATACTGATCGAGCATCTTCATCTGTGCGTCTGTTGCTTTTACCCGTATGTCATCCTGCGGATAGTAGACAGTTGCTCCGTCGTTACCAAACAGCTCGTAGATTTCGTCATGATGCTCATAAAGACCGCCTGCCCCTATTTTCTTTTGCGCCTTCTTAAGCTCTGATACGGCCTCAACTTTGACTCCAGGTTTGGGCTGAGCTATTTGCGTCCTGGCCTTAGCCTGAGACATCTCGGTCTTTGTCGGGCCTCCAGGCTTTTTCTTTGCCGGCGTACGCTGTTGATCACCAAACTCGTAGTCTATATTTTTTACGGGGTCTTTATATTGTGCCTGAGTAAGCGCGGCGTGTTCTGCGGCCGTCAGGTCTTTTGCCGGTTTAATCCCTGGGTTGGGAGATTGATTGTCAACCTGTGCCTGAAGCCATGAGCGATATTGAGGGTTAAGGTCGTGGCGTTTTAGTTCTTGTTGTTTTTGCTCAAAAGAAAGAGAGGCATAATTCTCTGGGAAGGAGCGCCGCAACCTGGTCTGGCGAGCCTCTCCACTAAGTCTGGTCTGAATTTGCTTACGTTTTTGTTTACGTTTCTTCTGGTTTCGTTTCATCTACGATTTCTACGTCAACGATTGTTTCTTTTGACTCTTTATTCTGTTGATTCAGTTGTTTTCGTGCCGCGTTGGCAAATGCCGAAACGATAGAACTGGCATCCTTGTTGTTGCCCATATTGGCTTTAACCCGAGCCTTTCTTGTGGCAACAAGATCATCCAATAACCTTCCCTTTTCTTTTCCTAATTTAGATATTACATTTATGCGCGGATTTTCAATTTCGGTCATGATCGGCTCTCCGTTATCATCTACGCCGACGCATTTTTCTCTAACCGTCTGAGGGTCCATCGCCATTTCCCAGTTGGCTCTGAGCTGCAGTATTTCCAACTCGGCCAATTCATTAATCTGGTTCCTGTCTATGGCCATCATGTCATCATCTGCATCCACCTCGAGCTCTATCATCTTCTGGCGTTTCCAGTCATCAAACAGATGGGTCTCTACTGGACAAGGTTTAAGCAATGGAGGGCTGAGCTCTGCCTTAACTACTGGGCACAGATTGTAATACGGACACTTTTGCCCCATACATATCATAGGCACCGCCGCTTGATATCCGTCAATCATGCGTCTTGCGAACTGTCCCAGCGTCTTGAGTGCCGCCTCTGTTACCACCAATTCCTGCCCTTCGGGCATAAGTGCCAGTAAATTCTGAATGATAGGATCTTTGACCGAGGAACCTCTTGTGAGTGTAAGGACATTGTCCGCGCCTTTAAGCTGGTGTTTCTGCGGGCGCTTCTTCAAATAGTGAGCGTTGCAACCCGTCGAGGATTCTACGACTGTTGCTTCCTCCTCTGGTTGAGGCTGTGCGCTATCACGTTCTTCGTCGGGACTATATTTGTCGCTCATATTCACTCCCAAAAAGCAAGCCACCGTGGTTCGCTACCCCGAAGGACTAAGCGTGGTGGCTGTTGAAAAAACATACCATTATTTTCATCAAAAAAGCTCCCCGAAGGGAGCCATAAACGTACCGTAGTCCGATACGTCGGGGGAAGCGATTCTCTCACTTCCCGAGCGCCTATTTAAAAAGCCCTTTAGATTTTCCGCCTGGGACGGACCCCATGGACGGCCCAGTCTTCGGAGGCGGCGGGCTTTTCAATTGCGTTGGCTGCCGACTCGTCTTGGGGCTGCCTGTATTAGGTTCAGACGGCGTTGTAACCGGTTGTTGTGCAATCTGATTAGTGCTTGTAACTGACATCGTCTTCTCCTATAAAAATTTAGCTAAAGCTTCTACATAATTATCCGCATCATGAGTTTTATAAGACCACGGCGTAAACGTACAGACCCAATCTGCAAGCTCGTCCAGCTTCTTCATGTAGTAACCCTTGCTATGGATTCTAACATGCTTACCGGCATGTCTGTAAATCTTAAACGGAGGCATAGCCGGAACCACATCGTTCTGCAGTCTAACCCTCCATGTCTCGTCTATCTGGGCGTGACTCTTGGCAAACGTCTTGTCTCCTGCCTTGGGCGCTCCGAACGTATAACAGGCAACTGCCATGCCCATGTTTCTAATATCCATTGCACACTGCTGGGCAAGCGGGCCTCCCATTGAAAACCCTGAACAATAAACTTTTTTAAACGACATCTTTCTCAAGGTTTTCAGGATGGGTTTTGATACTGCATAATAGGCATTAAAATACCCTAAATGCACCTTGCCTGAAAAGTTGTCTCCAGCTTTACGATTAATAAAGCTCATATTTGTTTTCCAGTCCTTCAGATTCCACGGCTCTGTTCCCCTGAACACTACGGCCACCGTGTCGTCGTCCAGTCTGAAAATTCCTGCCTCTACCGACAGATGAGGATCATCAAACGATTGATATAGTCTTGGATTATTTGCAACATCTATCGTCCTTATGGAACTGCAAAGAGTCGCAAGATCATGAGCGATTCTGACGTCGAAACCCTTTGGCGGCGCTTTCTTGTCTGTCCACACTCCGAACCAATCCGATATTTTTCTAAAGAATCCTTTTATTGATTTAAGCATTATTTACTCCAAAATAATGTTATAAGCAATTGTATTATACCAACTAATGGCACAAATATCAAGATGCCCCCTGCCAACAGTAAGTTCGTCAGCTTAAAGTGATATTCCGCATCATTTCTGGCCTCCGCCAAATACGCGAGAATATAATCCTTGATAAGACTCATATAAACACCTCGGTTAAGTTAGAATCAGTTCACACACCGAACGGCGTATGCGCTTTACGTGGCTTGAATAAGCCGGACAAGAAAAATAGCGTCCCGATAATTGCCTAGGCCATCTCGGGCGTACTTTCTCCAAATGAGATGAGAATTAAGGTGGTCGTACTGAGAAAGGAATCGTGGCGTATGTTGACGTAGCAGTGTCAACACTTCTTGTTTACTTATAGTAATCTTTGTACCATCTGACAAAAGCCTCAACCCCGTTCTCTACGGACACCTGCGGTTTATAGCCAGTATGTTCAAACAAGTCGTCCGTACTGGCATACGTTGCCTTCACGTCGCCAGGCTGCATGGGTTTAAAGTCAAGAACGGCTTCTTTCCCAGTAGCCTTTTCTATGGCGGCAATGAAGTCCATCAGAGGGACCGGCTGGCCCCTTCCGATGTTGAATACCCTCAAGCCGTCTGTCTTAAAGGCAACTCCCTTGATCCCCGTCACGATGTCGTCCACGTAGGTGAAATCGCGACGCAGATCCCCATTATTATACACAGGTATAGGCTTTCCTGCAAGTATCGCCTTGGTAAAAATAAACAATGCCATATCCGGTCGCCCCCATGGCCCATATACTGTATGGAACCGAAGACCAGAACACTGTATGTTGTATAGCTTGTGATAAGCATGAGCCATAAGCTCGTTACAGCGCTTTGTCACTCCGTATAAAGAAACCTGCGTGTCGCACCTGTCCGACTCTTTTGACGGGAAACTCTGAGCGTCTCCATACACAGAACTTGACGATGCGTAAACCAAGTGCCTTACAGAATACGTCCTGCAACATTCGAGGATATTGAGGAACCCTGTTATGTTTGAGTCAATATAGGTTTGCGGACTTTTAAGGCTATGCCGAACTCCGGCCTGAGCAGCCAGATTAATAACATAGTCTATATCGCAACCACTAAAAATTTTATCTAGAGCCCATCGATTTTCGAGGGCATCTTTTGTGAACTTGAAGTTATTATAGATTTTCAGGCGTTTCAGTCTGGCCTCTTTTAATGACACGTCATAATAGTCGTTCATATTGTCAAAGCCAATAACGATATGTCCGTCATCAAGTAATCTTTTTGACAGATGGAATCCGATGAATCCGGCCGCCCCCGTCACTAAAAATGTTATAGCCGCCATACATATTGTCCCGCTTTAGGTTCAATAATCCCCTTGACGTCAAGTATTACGTCATATTCGTTAAATAAATCCTTGTCCTTAAATTGCTTATGGTCAACAGCCACTATCGCCACTTTCTTATTTGAGGGTTCGATAGGTTCGATATCAAAAAGACGCTTCATATCCAAGTTTTGTACATAGGGATCAAAACCTTGTACGTTAACCCCGTATTCCTTCAATTCTTTTATAATATCAACTACCCGTGAATTCCTTAAATCAGGACAGTCGGCCTTGAATGTCAGGCCATATACATGAAACGTTGCTGGAGCCAAATTCCGAGCCATCATTAACTTAATTGCCTTAGACGCGATAAAGTGCCCCATCGAATCATTTATGCGTCTGCCGGCCAGGATTAGCTCTGGATTGTACCCTACAGCCAATGCCTTGTGTGTAAGATAGTAAGGGTCGACCCCGATGCAGTGGCCGCCTACCAGTCCAGGCTTAAAATCGAGGAAGTTCCACTTTGTGCAAGCCGCCTTTAGAACCTCAAGAGTGTCTATTTGCAATCTGTCAAATAATAGTGCCAGTTCGTTCATCAGGGCAATATTCAAGTCGCGCTGGGTGTTCTCAATAACCTTAGCCGCTTCGGCCACCTTAATGGATGAACACCGGAAAGTACCCGCCTTGATAATTGAATTGTAAACCGCCTCGACTTCGTCGAGTGCGGTCTCAGAAGAAGCGGATAGAAGCTTGATTATCTTGGAAAGAGTGCGCCGTTTATCACCTGGGTTGATACGTTCGGGAGAATACCCTACTCCATAGTCCTTGTTAAAGACAAGGCCCGACTCCCTAGACAAGATGGGAACGCAGACCTCCTCTGTAGTACCTGGATAGACAGTTGACTCATAGACAACTATATCTCCCTTAGTAAGCTGTTTGCCAACAAGCTCAGAAGCTTTGACAAGCGGCGTCAGATCAGGCTGCTTGTGCCGATCGACAGGAGTGGGTACTGCAATGATATAGAAATCACATTTGGACAGGTCTTCAGGCTTAAAAGTATATTCGACATCCGTAGTAGCAAGATCCTTGATAGATACCTCAAAAGTCGTATCGACCCCCTCCTGCAGCAGACCAATACGCTGTCTGTTTATGTCAAAACCGACAACGCGGCCGAATTTGCCCAAAGCTACGGCTACAGGCAATCCGACGTAGCCCATGCCAATTACTGCTACTTTACGATTATGTCCGTTCTTCGGGGTAATGCGCATATTGGATTTCTCCTCGTTAGATTTGATTGACCATTATACCTATATAGGGGAAAAAATGCAAATCATAATATTTAGACCGAAGCGCGCCGGAATCCGAAAAGTTATGACGCGCGAGCCCCCACCCCTTCCTGTGTGTGATTTGAAGAGCACTTGCTCCTGCGTGTGACCTATGGTGAAAATATAATATATATCCTTGCCTGCGTGTGACTATTTTCTCTCTTTCTCCTTTATACAGAATTCTATTTAACCGTTTCGAGCCCCTGGGTTAGTTATTACTTCTTTACCGTACATGGGGAGTACCTTTAATTATTTATTTATGAAAGGATTTATTATGACTATTATTAACCTTAAATCATTACCTATTATTAATCATGAAGATATTGGTATTGAATCTATGTTTGATGCTAATTATGCATTTATTAGAGAAAACAAAAGAACAGGCAAGCGCTTTATTCATACGTACCATGATGCTAATGAATTCGCTACTGTAATTAAAGAAGAACAGAGTGTACCTAGTGTACGCTTCAACAAGATATTCGTTAGAGTACTGTAGTATATACGCCCCTTATTATAACCACCTTATTATAGGAGTATTGTCATGTGTAACCTTATTATTAAAGCCGTATGTATTGGTCTTATTATTAGTACTATAGTAACCCTTTATTAGGAGATGTCCCATGTTCGTATTATCAGTTATCTGTATTGTCATTATCCCTATGTTCACATATGTATGGTATCTACGTGAACGCTATATAGCGTTAGTACACAGAGAGCAGGCCGCTATTAACCATGTAATACACCAACAACAGAAGAACACCCTGGCTGCTAGAGCTGCATATATACGTAGGTGGAAAGCATGTAATCCCCTACCTGGCCCTGGCTATACCACACGCCGTAGACAGAGGCAGGCTATAGAGGTGGCTCGTATGCAGGCCCCCATATATGCAGCCTCTCTTCCTGATACAGGACCGGCTATATAACCCCCCCCTATAGAAAGGCCTCCCTATGGAGGCCTTTTTTATTTTAATAGCCTTATGGCACCACAGTAGTTGGCGTACTGTGGGAAATAGAAAGGATAAGTCTCGTGAGACCGATTAAGTTCGGCCTGAGCTCCTTATTAATGCCTGTTTTATTAACTCCCATTTTCTATGAAAGGATTAATTATGGGAACTTTGATTATTGAAGCCATCAAAAATGGCATATCCTTGATTTACTTGTTTGTAAATCAGCTTTTCGGCCTCACAGCCGATACACGGCGCTGGACGTGTCGCGCAGTCGTTTTGAACAGGTCTAACCTGCCCGAGTTCATCCGAAAAGCCCTCAAGGGCAACGTTAAGCGCTATGAACGGCGCGAATACAACGAGATCAAGTCTCGCCTGCGCATTGCGGGTAAAGACTTAATCTACTTTGCCAATGACGTGGTTGGCATGGCAGATGAGTTCAACCTCGAGATCAAGTATTTCGAGTGCATCAACAGGCATGGAATAAACATGTTCCATGAGTGCGAACAAAAGGAATATGAAGATAGGGGCAAAGTCCCTTATCAGCATATTGAGACCAAGTGGACTCCTTGGTTCAGCGAAGACGGGCGTTACAAACTCGTCATGCTGTATAAAGCCTTCATTCCGCTTGATGGGAGGAGTCGGCTGTCATGCAATGTCAATGACCATCTCGGAGGAGACTTCGTATACGTAGTCAAAGACAAGAAGCCTACATATCTGGATGTCAACGTGGCGTCTATAACCTGGGACGACCTCAAGCGTCTAGGGTTTAAAGACACAAAAGGCGTCAAGAAAATTGTGCGGAGGATCTTTCGCCATACGTGTCTACCAAATGTGACCAACAAGATGATCGAGGCGGGTGGATATGTAGATCCGTCTCAGGTAGCATTTGCCCACCATACCCACCTCGATGGGGTGGCGCTGATGACCACGAAGCTTGCCAATCAAATGGCCAGGACCGGAGATAGAATACTTAAAGGGGAAACGGCTATGGGTCAAATGCTGTATACAAATTTCCATAAGATGATGTGGGTCTTTGTAGACAAGATCCATGGATATCCAAACAAAGACATCCTGATCTATGGTCAGCATTTCGTTGGCAAGGCTCACGTTCGTCCTTGGAATAAGGGCGTTAATGTGTCGTTCTGGAAGCACGGTCACAACTTTGCGGCGACTGTCAATATGGGTATGTCCTCTGTTGTAGAAGGCGTTGGTAAGGCCATCCTGCAGGATCTCAAGCGTCAGATGATGAATCTGATTGCCGACCCTGCACAGGTGCTATTGGGGGACAGCCGCATGCCTATCCTTAACATGGTAGACAAATTTGGCGTCAGTCAGGAGATTGTAAGACTGCTTACGCTCTTGAGGGCCAAGACCAGGCTTACCAGGAAGTTTCTTGGAATTGACGGCACAGACAAAAGGTATTCCTGGCGTCTGTCAGGATCTGGATCGTTCCATATCATGGCCTTTGATCCGAAGACTATGAAGGGACTGATCTCTGCTAAGGCCGAGAAATGGCTCAAGAGCTTCGAAGGGAAAAGCTTCAAGGAATTGGGGCATACTCCTTGTGTCATCAACAAAGATGGTACTATCGGCTTTACTACGTTAGAAATGGCAGATAGAGTCTGGCATCATCGATTTGACACGGCCGACTTTGACGACACAGCACATTGTGTCAAGATCGGAGAGTATGACAAACACGCCTTCAAGGGTGTGTTGTGGAGATTTCCGGTTAGAGGAAACGGCGCAATCCCTGGGCTCATCTACGATGATGATCCTCAGAGAGAATGGATCACTTATCCTCTGGATATTATCTGGGGCAAGTATGCTTCAGAAGAAGATCCTTTCGAAGAAGCTCCTAAGCACAACAACGTAGTCTTGACGGATGTTGAGGTTATCCGCGACTTTATCAAAGCTTATGAAAGTAAGCAGATAGAATTCAAGAACAAGACTGACGTCGATATCAACACACTGCGTGAGACTCTCACGAGTTATGAGGTCGATTCTGACAAGTTCAGCTTTGGTAGCTGGTTCCTGGTACACCTTGCGGCAAGAATTATACGCAATCACCACAATCGTGGCAATATTGTGTATAAGACTCCATCTGCAAAAGCGCTGATCGAAAGATTGGCGAAGCATTCTCCGTCGGATGTCCTGGACTGGAGTCTGGGCCTTGCAGATCTACCAAAGGGAACAACAGAGAAGAGCATCATAAAAGAGATGAACCAGTTTAAGACAATGGTTCAGAGCAATGTGATAAAAGTCCCGCTGTCTATGCGTGGAACTCCTAAGCCTCTTGGGTTGTTTAACTCCAATCCGAAAAAGATGTTGAAGAACATAGAAACAAGGACCTTTGAAGATGAGTTTGCTAAAGACAACAAGCTCATTCAGGAGGAACTGCAGTTCTTCAAAGATCTGGTTGATTCGGAATTGAAAGATGCTCTGGATGCTGTTCGGGCCGAAATATTCCCGAATGGTTCACATAAGACAGACATCCACCGAGCAGCATGGAGACTGATGAAGAGGTGCGGATTGGTAATTGGCCAAGTAAACCAGATTGGTGAAGATGCTAAGAAGCTCGGCCTGACAGCAGAAGAGATCGAGTTGTACAATGCCAATAAACGTAAAACGATCAGGAGCGTTAACGACATGTTCCTGGACGATGCTGTGGCAATCACCGGTACTTACGCTAATCAGCGTAGATACATGGAAACAATGGGTTATCACATGTTCGAGTACATGCTGCATACTGGCCATACCAGCTATTTCACAGAAGATAGGTGGTTTGACCTGCTGTGTGCGGGTGTGATTCGTCGTCATGCGGGAAGCCTTGGAGCTTTAAGGTTTAAGTGGCTGTGGATAGGTGATAAAGACAAGTGGTATCTCGAAGCACTGTCCAATCTGACTGATGAGGCCGCATGGTCTGAAGTCAAGCATGAGAGCTTCGACGAACACGAGAACTGTCGTCAATTTCTGGAGCTGCGGTGGTGTGACCATATTGCGGGCCGCAATGAAGACGGAACCACCATGACAGATGCTGAGCTGGCAGATGCCAACCGGCATATCGACCACCCTGGAGACAGAGAGTGGGTTCAGCATGGGCAGTATACCCATCCTGATACAATACGGGAGACCAGCGAGTTTATGGCACGGTGGTTTGAAGAAGAATGGATAACAAGGTTAGAGGAGGAATATGATGAGATTCCTCGTTGAGCGCAAAAACAGCTACGGGGTCGTCAGGCTCCGTAGTCTGGAGGCAGTCCAGTTTAATTCTGGACTATCCATAGCGTATGTGGATCTTCGGGCCGCCAAGGATGGCAAGCCCGCCACATGTCGCTTTGGCAAGGCAATGGGCAGCAGCGTTAAGGGCTGTGCTATTAAGGGCCTTTTCACCAGCTTTATTAGCTGGATCAATAACGAGTACCGTGACGAAATGATCGGTACTCCGGTTGAGATCGGCCCTGCTGTTAAGCCGGTCGAAAAGAGACTGCCCACCGATATTCCGGCTCGTCCCAAGGCTAAGCCGGTAGAAACGCAGACTTCCAATCGGGAGCCTGTTAAGTCTAAAGCGGGCTCGGCTACTGCTGAGTCTGTAGATGCGATATTGGAATGGATGTAACTTTTACTGGCCTAACTAAGCCTCGCTAACTAGCATGCCCCTGGACCCTTTGGGTCTGGGGGTTTTTTATTTTAAATGGCCCCATCATAGATGTGATGCGATGGCCGCTCCACGGAGGAGCTTTATTGGGGGGGGGATATTTTTTCGCTCGCTGGCGCTCGCTCTCTTGCTCGCTGGCGCTCGCAACCTGCGCTCGCTAAGCGCTCGCTATGCGCTCGCTGACGCTCGCTTGCCCGCCACCTCTCGTGAGGAACCAAAACCTCATGTGAGAGAAATACAATCGTTATCTCTCGCAAAATTGGGAAGCCCTTAAGCCCAACTTGATGACAAGCCGTAGAGCTGTCATAAACAAACTTTCGGTGCGGGGCAATAACCCAATGTGAAGGAATAAAGAAGGTTTTATTCCTAGGCCAAAAAGGCCGTCCAGCTACTGCTGGTGAATGTTTTTTTATGAAAGGAGCCATTATGGCTAAAATCACAGACATTAACATTGCTGATTTCAAAGTTCGCAACCAGACAATGGTTGAGAAGGCACTTGCCTCAAAGGCACTCGCGGTTGTAGGCTGGCTCTCCAATGGGTCGGACAACAACGAACCTGGCCTTCGTCTCCAGCTCGCCCTGGTCAAGAACGGGAAGTTCCAGCAGGTTAGCCGGTCTAAAGCCGGCAAGATGTCCCAGTACTTCTTCGGTCGGGATGACGGCAAAAGCAATGCTGGTATTGCCACCCGTATGTCCGCCGACTCCAAGGCTCAGATCACGGAAGAAGTCCCCTTCTACTCTCTGAACGACGACAAGCTCACCGTCAAAGGCGAGATTGACATCACGTTCACCCCTGAAGGAAGCAAAGTCGAAGCCAACGGCGGCACCATGCTGACCAGCGGATTTGACTTCAACATCACGGAGGCTCGCGCCAAAGAGGACGAAGCCAAACGGAAGGCACAGGAAGAACGCGCAAATCAGCGTCGGACGCAGAAGACTGGTGTTACCGGCCTTCCCAGCCGGCAGACTCAGACGCGCCAGAACGCAGGTGCCTCGGCAGAGTACGACAGTTAATCCTTTCCGCCTGGCCCCACGTTACGGGGCCACTTTTCTGATAGAAGACAAATATCGCTCGCTACATTGACAATCAGTAAACACCATTACAGGAGAAATCATCATGTTCGAAAAAATCATAACCCATAAAGGTGGCGCACATCGGGACGACTTTCTGTCGTGTTGTATTGCTCTGACCCAAAATCCAGAAGCAATGATCTTCCGGCAGGACCCGACTCCCGAAGAGTTGATGGACCCGTCAGTTCTCGTTCTGGACGTCGGCTGTGTTACCATCCCTGAAAACAACAGTTTCGACCACCATCAGGAAGGCGATATGGACTGCACATTCGTCCAGTATCTCCAGCACCTCGGTCTGGAACACTATTTCCGCGCAGCATATCCCTGGATTGACTTCACCAACACTCTCGACACCAGGGGACCGACGCAGACCATGGAAGCGTTTGACATTCCGCGTGAGTCCTTCTATGCCACGCTGAGTCCTATTGAATCCCAAATGATCCAGATGTTCTCTGACAGTACGGGCGTATTCCCTGGAGACCCTCTTCATCTGATGATGACACTCATCGGAGAACAGCTGATTTCCCATGCAGAAGAGATGGGCGAACGGCTCGACATGCTTGAAGGAGCCATGACCCTGACCAACCTGTGCGGCATTAATATTTACAGCCACAGCATCAAGGAAAACCCCACACTGGCTATGACCAAATGGCTGGAAGGCCGTGATGTAGGCGTGACCATCTGTCCCGATGACCGTGGTGACGGTTG